>Ga0307982_1002191_pt1 | contig 15823 bp, 16 predicted proteins | sample OrgLakmetagen989_FD_201847 | JGI IMG/M metagenome (GOLD analysis project Ga0307982, IMG submission 201847) | Saline water microbial communities from Organic Lake, Antarctica - #989 | ecosystem: Environmental > Aquatic > Non-marine Saline and Alkaline > Saline | place: Antarctica: Organic Lake...
GAAAAGCCAACAAAGATTTTAGGGAATTCTGATAATCGGAATTTTTGGACCTGCAAGAAAGAGCCACCACAAGAAGGAAAAGTCTGACTTTCGTCGTTCATCTCTCAAACATTACTGATAATTACTGTACACGAATCATGAGGGTTGCGCGCGGCCTTTTCGTTATTCTGATAATGCATGGGCCTTGGGCTAAATAATCAAATGCAGCCCAGAGTTGATAGCTTACTTTAGTACTGTCCTTACTGCCCCTGAATATCTACTTGCGAGACTCCTGGAATATCATAAGTCTTGGATATGCGTATAACTAAAATGCCCCTGCTGAGTGCCGTGCTGTTGCTGCTCACACCACCGCTCCTACCATGGAAATATGCAGCCCAAGTGATGGTTTCAGCGCAAGTACCCACCCCTGTTCCGACTATCAGCGCATGCTCTTTTGATTCCACACTGTCATGTGGCGCCACATCAGCCCTCACTACGCTTGCTGGCCGAGGCAACTTCCTTGATAGCTTCCCCGGGGCCGAAGCGAACTTCCGGTTGTCAGTGCCCACGAGCTCCGGGCTCAGCCTCACGCTCACGACGTGTGCGGACGGCACTACTGCCCAAACGGCATTGCACTTGTATCATGCCCGCCGCCCCGCGGGCTGCCCCTCGCTCGGGAGGAAGAAATTGGGCAACGCTACGTTGCTTGCCTCGTCCGGCGGTGACGACACCTTTGTGTGCGGCACCTTGTTTTACGACCTTGATCCTGCAGTAGTGAACACGACCTCCCTCGTCGTTGTTGTGGAGGGTCTGCGAGAAGCTGACGATTCGAAAAGTTTTGCGCTGTCGGTTGAGTGTGAAGCCTTCCCCACCCCTCGGCCCACCTCCGTGCCACTGCCGCTGCCATCACCGCTTCCCACTTCTGAGCCAACACAGAGGCCTACGCCAGGGCCGTCAGTTCTGCCAACAAACGTACCGTCGCCTCGACCGACTCCTGAGCCCACACCACAGCCTTCGCAAGTGCCTAGCCCTAAGCCTACCTTGCAGCCAACGCCATTACCATCCGTGCTTCCAACGCAGCAACCCACACACGTGCCTTCGCCCTTGCCATCGCCTTTACCTACCAGCGAGCCCACGCTTTTACCTACGAATGTTCCCAGCCCTCTGCCCTCGAATAAGCCCTCTATGCAGCCAACGCCAGAGCCCACCGGGCAGCCTACTGATGTGCCTGCACCGGAGCCTACCTCAGAGCCCACACCACTGCCTACGAACGTGCCATCGCCACTGCCTACAGCGCAACCTACTCCTTTGCCCACACAGAGGCCCACGCCGGAGCCTACGCACGTGCCAACTCTTTCACCCACGATCAAGCCATCTCCATTGCCGACCAATGTACCGTCTCCACTTCCGACCGTTCAGCCCACGCCGCTGCCAACTGTGCTGCCAACTCCGAGGCCATCCCTGAGCCCAAGCCCACAACCGACGCCGAAGCCCACGCCTGAGCCTACGGACGTGCCAACACCGCTGCCCAGCCAAGTCCCCACCCCAAAGCCCACTGTCATACCGACGCCAGCGCCCACGCACCTGCCGACCATCAAACCTACAACGCGCATTCCCACGAACGTGCCCTCGCCAGTGCCATCACTGGTGCCAACGCCCGTTCCGTCACCACAGCCCACACCAGTGCCGTCGCCACGACCCTCCGTATTGCCCACGCCGCTGCCAACACCTATACCTACGCCTGTACCTTCTATGCTACCGACGCCGGTGCCCTCGCCAGTGCCTTCGCAGTTGCCAACTCCACTGCCGACCCCGCTCCCAACGCCTTTGCCATCACCATTACCGTCGCCGGTGCCGTCACCTGCACCCACATCGATACCATCACCGGTGCCGTCTCCTGTTCCAACTCCCACTCCTACGCCGATGCCTACGCCAATACCATCACCGATTCCAACGCCCGTACCGTCGCCCCAGCCGACGCCGTTACCTTCCCCACTACCCACACCTGTGCCCTCGCCTTTACCTACACCACTGCCCACTCCGCTGCCCACGCCTGTGCCCTCACCTTTGCCCTCACCTCTACCGAGTCCAAGACCATCGCAAGTGCCTACACCGGTGCCATCGCCACGGCCTACGCCAACGCCCACCTCTTTGCCCACGCCACAGCCCACGCAAGCGCCGTCGTCGCTCCCAACCTTCCCGCCTTCGTCCCCGCCCACCATCACTCCCTCGATGGAGCCCACCACCGCGTTCCCCACGCAGCAACCGTCCATTGAGCCCACGCCCAGCGGTTGCAACACGGAAGATTTGGCGTGCGGTGCAGAGATCGTGGACACCACCGAGGGATATGGTGATTTGATTGGCGGAGGACCATTCAGTGGCCCCGATCGAGTCTACGCCGTGAACTTGACAGGGTTCTACACAGGAGCTCAAGTGCTTTGGACCACTTGCTCGAGATACACCAAGTTTGAAGTGCGCATGAGCTTGTACCGCGGAGGCTGCCCCTTGAACGACACCACGTCCACCCTCGTGGCAGTAAACAACCCCAATTTTGCTTGTGCCGTGATTGACTACGACATTGTCAACGACGGCAGCACTTTTGATTCATGGTATTTGGTGATCGATGGCAAGGACGACGAAGCTGTCGGCACTTTTGGTTTAACGATGACGTGCAACCACGCGCCGACTCCGAGGCCTTCTCACGCGCCCACGCCGCTGCCGACTCTGGCCCCGACGCCGGTGCCCTCGTCGAAACCTACACCGTTGCCCACGCCAGTCCCCACTTTGGCACCCACGCCACTGCCATCGATAATCCCTACGCCGTCGCCAACGCCTGTGCCCACATCTCTGCCTACACCCGTACCGACCATCGAACCTACGCCCCCCCCGTCGCCAGTGCCAACTCTGGACCCTACACCTTCGCCATCCCCGGTCCCTACGCCGTTGCCCACGCCATTACCTACACCGTTGCCCACACCGGTGCCTTCTTTAGTTCCGAGTTCGCTTCCAACACCCGTACCAACGCCTGTACCTTCGCCTCTGCCGTCACCAGTGCCGACGCCGTCTCCTACACTGCAGCCTTTCCCGAAGCCTACTTCTCAGCCTACTCAGTTGCCTTCCCCACTCCCCACTGCGCGCCCCTCGCAACTGCCTACGGCTGCGCCTACAACAGCCCCTGCGCCTGCGCCCTCCGTGCTGCCTTCACAATTGCCAACCCTCGACCCTTCACCTTTGCCAACGCCTTTTCCCACGCCTCAGCCTACTTTAGCACCCCGGCCTGTTCCGTCGCCATTTCCCACACCGTTACCATCGTATGCGCCTACGCCAGCTCCAACCCTCAACCCATCCCCAGTACCTTCGCCTCTGCCTACCATCGCGCCCACGCCATCGCCTACGATCGTGCCTACCCCGAGCCCCACCTCGGTGCCCACCTCGAAGCCGACGCCAGTGCCCACTCTACCCCCATCCTTGCTGCCAACTCCGGTGCCATCCTTGGTGCCTACGCCATTGCCCACCCTCGTGCCTACCCCACCGCCATCGTCTTTGCCGTCGTTGCAGCCAACCCCAGGCGACTGCGCTTTCGACCAATACCTGTTCTGTGGTTTGGTCTTGAACGGCACTACGCTCGCCCACGGCTCCTTCACTGGCTCCCCCGCGCCCGAAGTCAATTACTTGTTCCACGCCGACCAAGACACCACCGTGGGTATTACCACCTGCGCAGAGTCCGCGTTTATCACCGAAAAATCCCGCGCTCGCGGCTACGGCCGCACCAATTTCCCGCTCACCATTTCCATTTACACCAAATGCCCAGTGACCAATTCCACGGAACAATTCGAGTCCATTTTCTTGGCGCAGTCCAGTGACCCGGACTGCGCATCCTTGAGTTTCTCCCTGTATCCGGAGTTGATGGGCACCACGGACTTTTGGGTGACGATTGAGGGCACCGGCAACGCCACCGGGGTTTTTCAACTTCAAGGTAAATAATTTTTGTAGGTATATGTATATGAATGCATACCATATCATGCTGTCATTTGATAGTTTTTGGCGTCGCAAATTTGAGCCTGATATGCAACTGTTCTGTGTGGCTTGTTTTGCCCTCTTACAATGAGCATAATTGTCCGTTTCATTTATCCCTCTCTGCGTTACAGTCAACTGTTCGAATGCGCCGTCGCCAGCACCTACGCCTGTGCCAACGCGGCTGCCAACTCCGCTGCCTTCGCCTCGGCCAACGAGCATACCCACGCCAGTGCCAAGTCCTTTGCCTACGCCATTACCGACGATAGCCCCCACGCCGCTGCCAACACCGGTGCCCTCGATTGAACCCACTCCGCTGCCCACGCTAGCGCCGACTCCTCCGCCAACGCCTCTGCCCACGATTGTGCCTACGCCCCTTCCAACGATTCTCCCAACGCCACTTCCCTTTCCGCTACCCACGCCTGCGCCAACGCCTTCGCCTACGCAGCTGCCCACGCCAGTGCCCACGCCGCCGCCCTCCGAAATCCCCACGCCTTTCCCAAGTCCAAGACCGTCGGGGCTCCCTACACCAGTGCCATCGCCACAGCCGACGCCAGCACCTTCTCCGTTGCCCACGCCAGAGCCTACACCGGCACCTACGCCGTTGCCCTCCACTTTGCCGACTCTGCTACCGTCACCTTTACCGTCTGGTGTCCCGACTGTTGCGCCAACGCCACCTCCTTCCGTCGTGCCTATTCCTTTACCCTCCCCAGTTCCGACGCCGCTGCCTACGCCACAGCCTACCCCTTTTCCGTCGTCGGCGCCTTCGCCTCTGCCCACTATTCTGCCTACGCCGCTTCCTACGCCGCTGCCCACACCGCTGCCAACGCCTGTGCCCACTCCAATCCCCACGCCTTTGCCAACGCCAGTGCCCACGATCTTGCCAACACCAGTGCCCAGTGCGCAACCCACGCCGTTGCCCTCTTCTGTGCCTACTATTGAACCTACGCCATTGCCGTCGCCTGTGCCAACGATGGAGCCCACTCCTGTGCCGACCATTCGGCCGACTCCACTCCCCACCCTGCCTCCGTCGATCATGCCTACGCCACTGCCTACCTTGCCTCCGTCGTCCGCTCCCACTGCGGTGCCCATTCCAAGCCCAACCGGTTTCCCCTCGCTGCTGCCCACGCCAGTGCCTCAGGGCACCCCTTCCGAGCTCCCCACCGTGATGCCCAGTGGCTTGCCCACCTGGATCCCAACCCCGGCGCCCACCGTGTCGCCCTCGCTGCCGCCAACGGGTTCCCCGTCCACGTTTCCGAGCCCGAACCCGACGGGATCGCCCTCGGTACCCCCCACGCCGCTGCCCACGCTGCCCCCCTCGCTGCAACCCACGCCGGTGCCGTCCCTGCAGCCCACCCCGTTGCCGACCCTGACGCCGTCGCAGCTCCCGTCCGCTGTGCCTACTCAACTCCCCAGCGGGACACCAACGCCCTTGCCCTCAAGTTCGCCATCGCCTTTGCCTTCGGAAGCGCCTACTCCCATCCCCTCCGCGATGCCGTCGCCGGCGCCCTCTTCCGTACCCACGCCAGCGCCAACTTCACTGCCTACGCCTGACTTTGTAGCCTTGATTACTTCACAAACCACCTTGGTGCTCACCAACACAACCCTTACGGTGGACACCTTCGGTGAAGACGAAGAAGCGGCCATCGTGGCGGCCTTGTGCGCTTTAGCGTTCCCTGCAGACCCGCAATACTCTCGGGTCCTCAACGTAGTGCCCCGGATATCGGCGTTTGAAAACCGGCGCCGCAAACTCGCAGCTGCCAAAGTAGCGTCGAGTGGTCGTGTATTATTATTAGAGTCAACGACCGACGACGACGGTGGGTTGATCATCACCGTCGAGCTAGGAGCGCTGTGGGACCTAAGAGGCCGCACGGACGCCGCTCAGAACAACTTGACGAGCGCCGACGCGGTCTGCGACTCGATGGCGGAGAGCACTTTAGCCAAAGACCTGGCAAGCGGCGGCGACGCTGTGGTTGCAGCGATGCGGGCCACGGCCGAGGCTTACGGTATCCCCGAGCTCAAGTACTTGAGCGTCAACACGACAGCGTCCAGCGCGCCACAGGCTGACAACTGCGCAACGCCGCACGTGCCGTTGCCCACCCCGGTGCCAACCTCTTTGCCTACCCTAGCGCCCACTCCAGCCCCGTCGCCGCAACCGACGGACGCGCCAACCCCGCTGCCCACCCTGGTGCCATCCCTGGCCCCCACACCAGACCCCAGTCCTAGCCCAACGCCCGTGCCGACGGTGCCTCCAACCGACAGCCCCACCCCCGTCCCCACTTCGAGCCCCACTCCGCTGCCTACGCTCCCACCGACCCCCTCCCCTACTGGAGTCTTGCGGGGCTACAAGGAATGCTTTTGCTTGAGCGCCCAATGGGTGTCCGACCTCAACACCTACTGCCCGAGCATTGCCGACAATTTTGCAGAAGGCTGCGACAACAGTTTGACGGTAGAAACCATGAAATCGTACTTCGGCGCCTGCCCAGCGCTCAAAAGTGGCTTTTTTACCGAGGGCCATGAGCGCGAGAACTAGATAGTCCTTGATACTTGTTAGCGCGAACAGTTAAGAGGAAGCAGCTCCCCATTGAAGCGCGCTCAACAGAAAAAGCGACGTACTTAAATCATTCCATTCCTTTAATCATTAGTGTTTATTCATCTGCCGCAATATAAATCAAATCAAAGTGCGAAAATGTAGTTATAGTTATAAGGAATGTGTTCACCTCACGTGTTGGTTATTGACTCTTGACCAACTGGCAGCTAAAGGGGGGTCACTTCTAAAAAATCGCCAGGCTTCCAGTCCGGCCCGGGGGACTCAGTAGACGCCGATTAGATGGCACCCTGCCTGTTAGTTACTAAATCCAGCCCCCCCTCGGGGGGGCTCAGAAAAAAAAATCGCCCTTTTTACCAATAGTATACGCAAATCGTAACGGGATTCCCCCTAACCGAAATTTTGAACGCATCGAGGGGGAATCCCACTACGAAGAACCTCGATACTCTATTGAATTTAGGGCCTGGAATTGGCCAAAAATCGCTTGGAATTTCTAGTGCAGCAGAGCTGCATTTGTTGTGTGAAATGAGCTCCGGAATTTAAATTTTCATATCCAACGGACAAATTTTCGTGGATTTACGGCACAGGACCACCCCACGCATGGCACATGGTGTTCGCGCAAACATTCGAGGGCGGTTGTGACATGTATGCGCTGCATAAGAGCCGAAGCAGCTAAAATTTGCCGCTTTTGCGAAAACTGACCCACCTTGAACTGCCGGTTAGTCTCTTATTTCAAGTGAAAGTCGTGCTTCATACCCATTACGCAACGATCATGACATCAGCTATCTTTCTTCTTTCGATATGAAACGCAGGTCTCTTGAACGCAAGACACGTAGTTATGGCAAGGGAGCTGCAGTTCTCTACCTGCTAACTAATAACACACGCACGAGCAAGGCCGTTGACCACCGCACTGTTCCCCGGTGGGTCTCGCAGCTGGTGGGCTTCGATCCAGTAGAACTCGAGCTCCGGTAACTTTTCAGTGGGCTCTTCGTACTTTCGCTTCTCTTTTTTGGCTTTTCGGCGCTCGGTGCGAATGCGGTTCTTGTACCTGCGAGTGCGGTCGCGAACAGCTCGGCCAAACAGGGCCGTGGCCTCGCGGGAATTGATGTTTTCTCGAACGTCAATGAAAGTTATGGTTTCTGAGCCAACTACGCCTTCAGCCAGCACCTGATTGAAGAGATAAAAACGCAAAAGAGCAGAAAGAGCAGGCTCATTCGAATGAGGACAAAACCAGCATTCAGAGCGCTAAAACCGCTGATAATTCCTCATTTTCCCGTTTGCTATATGCCAAAAGCAACTTCACGCCTAGCATCAAGACCGGAGCTTACCCTGGCGGCGCGATCGTCAATCTGATTCCCACGCAAGTCTAACCTTCGCAAACTCCCAAGCTTCACCTGACGGATTGTGACAACGATTCAACAAACGAGAGGACTCAATCATTTTGAAGCGCTAAAACCATGGAAGTAGTCGTTGCTTTCAGGCACAACCATACCTCAGCAAGAGGGCGTAACCCACTGTGGCACAACGAATTGAAACTCAAGCCTAGGTTCGTCAGGTGAGCAGCTTCTGGCAAGCGCGAAGCAATGCTAGCTACGCCGGCTACGCTGATCTTGTTGCCACCCAGGTCTAAGTGCACGAGGCAGCCCTGTGGGTGCAGCAGGCCTTGCGCTAAGCTTTCGCAACCGGCGTCCCCAATGTTGTTTTCCGACAGGTCTAGCTTCGTCAGCAGCTTGCTCTTGGAAAAGCAATCAGCCAGCCATTGCGACCCACCGCGCCCTACGAGGTTGGTCTTGAGGTCCAACGCGGCGACCACTTCTCGGCCAATAAGCTGCTGGAAACTCAGGACGTTGGTTAAATGCTCGATCTGGGCATCCGTACATTTTAAAGTATTTGTAAAATGGAAAACGTATAAAACTAACGAGCGCATGCACGAGGATACTATTTATAATAATAGAAGTACTAACCAGACACGAAAGCCTGCCACTGTTACCTCGGGCTGCATAATTCCGCGCCGGCGCCAAACGATTTCTTTAGTTTTGGTGCCGAGGCGCAGAGCCTTTCGGCTTGTCTTTGCTGCCATTTCCATAGCTTGTAAAGCTTTCACATCCATCTTGCAACAACAACCGGTAAGAAAAAAGAACTCGCGATTATGCGAAGAGACTGGCCTCTTAAATTGAACCGAATCTATCTCTATACAATTTTAAAATTACCTTGAGAGCGTGCGCAAGTTTGGTTAATTTATGGAGCGCCTTCTCTTCTGCCTCCTGTTTTAACCGGGCCTCACGGTCTTCCTCATCCTCCTAATTTCAGTGTATTTTCCATCATGTGAAGACGCAACGAGAGCGAACGGCGAAGCGCGATTAGTATTTGGTAAAAGTCTATGAGTATTTCAAAATCAAAGCATACACCTGCATCGGACTGTTGACGGCCTCACGCTAAGGCGACAAAAGTGCCGAAGATACGAGAAGAATGCGTCGATTTTTAGAGTTGTTGTCTAGCTAGGTAAGTATTCCGGAGTTAGATACTAAACGCGGGCTAGTAGTTAGATTCGCCGAGCTCAGAAGAACGCCTGAAGCACACACTTATCAAGCTATTCGGGTGTTTTCTGGGGCTAGCTTTATATTAACACTGATAAATGGCAGTCATAATCTCGAAGTCACGCATCCGAGCGTTGCATCATTGCAGCATTTTGTTGCTTGTGCTTTTGCTTGCTGACGCATTCGTCGGCAGTTTGCTGATTTTTATCGTAAATTCACGATTTTCATGTTATTTAAAAAAACGCCAGCTATAACCATCGTCCTTCGTCTGTCCGATTAGTGGACCCTTCTACTAGCCTGAGTTCTTGTGTTGCCTGCGGGGATCAACGTTACGCTTCGAGTTGCAACAGTAGCTAGGTAAGCTTTCCTAGTTGTGGATATGCTTCGACCAAGTACTTACTATTGTTCACATTTTCAATCTTGTACTGGTCGTCAGAAAAGAGCCATGGCGAACATGGCGAACACAATAGACACCACCGAGGCTCCTCAGATCATTGAGCACATGCACAAGTCGCTCAACTTCACACCGTATGATACGAAATGGGTTCCGTGCTCCGCTCGCCTCGTATGCATGGGCATCTCTCCTAAGGCAAAGGGCACTTTACAAGTCTACGAAATGAACCGTGGGGAGCTGACGCTAGTGTCGGAAACCTTAAAGCCAGAAGGCTTAAAATGTGGGACTTTTGGGGCGTCTTCTATTGAAGAGCGCCATTTAGCTTGTGGTGACTATAAGGTGAGCACTGCGGGATGTGATGATGTTTTGTACCTGCATAGTAGGATTCATTTCCCACTTTTAGATATTGCGCGGAGTGGCTTTTTGTAGATATTCCACAGAAAGGTGCCGATTGTCAGCCCACACTCTTTCTACTAGCCCTTTAACCATTCCATTAGATGTTCATAGTAATCTAGGTCTTCTGCAATTGAAGAATAGTAGTTCTGAAGTTGGGACATGGCAAAGAAGTGGACCTCACGACCAAGTCTGTTCACAATATTTGTCTGTGCATCGTTTTTACAGGGATTTTTGAACATTTACGACCTCGGCCGCGCCAACGATGCACCCGTGTTCTGCGTGAAAGGCCACAACGGGATCATCAACGCGATCGACGGCATTGGTGGGCAAACCGTGGGGTACGGAGCTCCGGAACTGGTCACTGGAGGGCGCGACGGTTGCGTGCGCGTGTGGGACCCGAGGGTGAAGGAACCCGTAGTGAGCTTAGAACCCGACGAGGGACAAACCGTGCGCGACTGCTGGACGGTGGCGTTTGGCAACTCGTTCAGCGACGAAGAGCGCGTGGTGGCCGCGGGCTACGACAACGGCGACGTGAAAATCTTTGACTTGCGCACGAACTCGCTCCGGTACGAAACCAACGTGAAGAACGGCGTGACCAACATTGACTTCGACAGGAAGGACATTGAAATGAACAAATTCGCGGTGACTACGCTGGAGTCCAAATTTCGGGTCTTTGACGCGCGCACCCAGGTAAACGTAGTTAACAGGGAGCCCTTCAAATTATGTCTCACTCGCCTTTGCACTGTTGGCAAAAAATGACTCGTGCATTCATTTTTTTCCTTCTGATTCATTGCTTTCCCTTGCTGCTCGACTCCGTACCGCGCCCTTTTTTTCGTCCCCCTTATTTTTTTGCCCTTCTGCTCCTATAGCACCCCTCCGAAGGCTTCGCGTACCTTTCTGAGAAGGCGCACAAGTCCACCGTGTGGCTCGCGAAGGCCCTGCCGCAAAACCGCGACCTGTTCATGACGGGCGGCGGCAACGGCGGCTTCAACTTGTACAAATACCACTACCCCGCTGCGCGCACAAAGCAGGCCAAAGACCAAAAGCCCATGGGGGTAAGCTCCTTGAAGGGTTTTAAAGTGTCCAAGGAATCAACGGAATTTGCTTATTGGTCAATTGGTGGAATGTGCGACAGCGAGCATTCTCCTGGTGTGTTTCCTTCTGTGTTTGATATTGCTGCTCTTCCAACACTGTATCGCACAGGTGCCCGGGACAGTAGAGCTCCTCAACTCTCGGGTCATTTCAACGCAGCCTATTGTTAGCTTTGACTGGTCGGCCGACTACGAGGGCCTCTGCTGTATGGCTTGCTTGGACCAAACAATGCGAGTGTACATCGTCACAAAGTTGAAAAACTTTTAGATTTCAGATTACAGATTTGTCGTTGAAAATTGAAAGGGATATGCTTATCGGCACATGTGAGGTATATCAATAATTTCTGGAATTGCCTACTCCCACTGGCCTATGCCCAGTGCACTAAGTATTAATAAGATTTAGATGTATAGCTTTAGTAATTTTCCGTGCCGTTGGAGTTTTGGAGTTACAGTGTTTCGTGTCCAGTGTTAGTGTTGCAATTACGAAATGCAGCTGAGCTATTCCAAGCTACTCCCGATTCCCGCGGTCGATTTCGCGTCTTGCGTCTCCCTTTGCTATGGAAATATCAATCCGGGCTCCACACACAAGCACGAAGGACTCAAGGCAGTTTCGGAATTGCGTATGCCTATCGAACCTTATTCGTTGAAGCGAGTTGAATAAATGGGCTTTGTGCCGTACATCCGTATATATATATATATAGAGAGAGAGAGATGCGTTCGTGTCGATTCAATAAGAAAATTAGCACGTCGGTGCTTCGCGTTATCTAGAACGCTGCGTAATATGTTCGCAGCGAATTCAAAGTAAACCTTTGTGTATCATTTGCCATCGCGCAATTTGAAGTGCTTCCGCAGTTGCCTTAATTCCTTGAGCCGACGGGTGTCCTCGGTCGTCAAAGTGCCTTCTTCTTTCTTTGCCTTGAGTGCTTTCAATTCGCGAATCTCCTGCTTTGAAAGCCCATCAAGCATTCGTGGCGGCTGCGTTGCTGCCGAGGGAGGTGGCCTGCTGTCAGAAAAGGAAGCGAACACTTCCGGTAAACTATGATTTAGCAGTGGGGCGTTGGAGAATTGACCGTCGCTGGAAACGACGGAGCCCCGGCCTCTGCCTCGCCCGCGCCCTCTGCCTCGGCCCGTGCTCGCTGACGTATTTGTTGGTTGGTTATTCATGGGTCCGTTGCCACCAGTACCCAGGGCTGGCAGAGGCCCACTACCGTAACCCCCAGCAATGGTGCTTGGTCGAAGTCGTCTGCCTCTTCCTCTTCCAGCTGGGGCAAGATTACGAAGAACCATGGTGTTCGCTTGTACTGGCGGCCACGGCGATTGTTCGATTTTATTATCCCTCAGCTGGCGTCTAGAGACTTCCGTATCAGAAACTGCCCCTTCAGTAGGCTCTCCTTGATGTCCGACGTTGCTGACTTCGTCGATGCTTGGTCCACCGCCAGGATTTCGAGAATCAAGATTCTCAAATTTATCGCTGCTTCCAGCGCCAACCGCTGTTGTTGCTGCTTCAAGCTGCGCAAGAGAGGCAGCAACTGCAGCATCCTCGTCGCCAATTTCAATCTTCACCTGACCAATAGTTTGATTGCTCAGGTCTGACAATTCGCTCTTTGGTGTCAATGGATATTGCGATTGACTACTTGTGGCAGCGCGGAAAGAAGCCACTTCATCAGAAGTCATGCCTGCATTTTCTCTGAGAAATTCGTCGACAACGTTTTCGCTGAACCACATGAAGTCAGGCGTTGATACCACGCCAACCTCGGCAAAAAATGCGCTCAACTCCACATAACGCTCTAAGCCAGCTCTTCCCAAAAAGGTAACATCTTGTTCAAGGTCATGAGTTGTCCCATACTTGACATTGCCATCGTCAACATCACCATCAACGCTATATTGCAGAGCACTGTTATCATCATCATCATCATTGTTGTTGACCTCCTTGTGCTTCACCTTCTTATCAGCATCGCCGCGCATTTCTATGCGAGCGTGCTGTAACGCAAGTCGGCCTTCGAGACGAGACCGTGTTGGCGCCGGTGTTGGCGTCGACGAAGAAGCGGATGAAACCTGTATATCTGTGGGTTGTCGAGGCGGATTGTCTTGGGCAGACGGTGCGTTGAGGGGTGGCGTGGAGTTCGTAAGCAATCGAAGGTAGAGTCGCACACGAGATATCTCAGTTTGGTTGATGCCGAACAGCTCGAGCGCCTCATCACTGAGCAGTGTCATTGCAGGAATATCACGGATCCCAACTTGCTGAAGTGAAACCTCAAACTCATGAGGTAATTCTAAGTCGTCAAGCAAGCGTAAAAGTGGTGGCGAAAGCACACTATCCAATTGCATTGGGTTGAAAGGACCTTGAAGAATGTCATCAACCTCATCACTAGTAACCACATGCGGCATCGCTTCTAAATTATTGTCAAATTGCGCGTTGTCATCGGCATTGTGGCTCTCGTGACCTCGATTACTTTCTTTGATATTATCTTTCCTGCGTTTATGAGCTTGGTGGTACTTGTAGCAGCACCACCACAAAGCAAGTCCGACAAAAATAGCAAAACCAAGTATCATAAACAAAACCCATCCTCCAGCCATATTCAAGCCTCCGGGTGATCCTCCAGATCCCTCATCGCCACGGTTGCTGCTGTTACTGCTATTCCCTGTAGAAGAGGGTGCAATAGTCGGCGAATAGGTAGGATTCATTGAAGGGTTGGCAGTCGGCAGTCCCGAAGGAACCATTGTTGGATTGCGGGTTTTCAAAACCGTAAATACAGATGTCGCGTCGACGCTTGCGCTGACAGTGAGTGCAGCGGAAAGGCTTCTTTGAAATTCTGCTCCTTGAAGGTCGAGGAACAGTACAGCTTCCCAAATACCAGCTTCAGGAACTTCAAGTTCAGCAAATGATGACACAACATCACATGAGACAGTCCATGTATATATATCACCGCTGAGCTCTCTTAGTTTCGGCAGCTTTTGTCGAAATAAACTCCTGGTAAAATTTGCAGTGGCCGCATTTTCGTTTTGAGCACCAAAAGGCGGGACAGATGCTCGGCGAATCAACGACGAAGCCGCCAATGAGTTCGCAATTGAGATCGGAATGGTCAGACCACGTGATACATTCAAATTACGATGATCAAATTTCGGCTTTTCATTGAGTCGACGAAGCGACCACTCGATGTCAAAGTTGTGAAGATTGGAGATGTCCACACCTGCGACGTCAGCGAGCACTATCTTCAGTGCCATTTGGTCGTCGACCTCAGGCAGGCCACTGGCCAGCAAGTTGAAAGAGAGCGATACTGACACGGTGTCTTCTGTAGTTGGAGTTAATGAAGGCATTGGGCTAGGCTGCCTACTTGGGGCACCACTTGGGGCTGGCGTAGGAGGAACTGATGGTTGCGTAGGCACCAGAGTAGGAATAGACGTTGGAGCATACACACTCACGCGCAGTGCTCTAGCAAGGTATGCAAAAGGTGTTGTTGCCACCGCCGCGATGGAAAGGTTGCTGCCTTGGTTGCCATACTTATCCCACGAACCAGTGCCTTGGGCACAGAGCACGAAATCGCCACTGCCCTCAATCCAATCCTGCGTCGCAGCTCCAATATTCGGAGATACCACGTATCCGTCGCCTGAAAGCTGTGCGCATGCAGCATTTGCACTACAAACCAAATTTCTATGCAACGATATAGCTGTTAAATCAGCGTCTGAAACAGTCGTTACATTGCAGTAGAAAAGATACACTGCTGCTGAAGGCTGCAAACCAGTTGATGCCCATGTCAGGGTGAAAGGCTCTCGGGCAACGATTCGACTTGGTGTTACGGTTAAGTTAAAAATGGCCGGGGCAGTTGTTGTAGGGGATAATGTGATGGAGGGTGCAAGTGTGGGCGCAGAAGATTGAGTTGGCAGGGGTGACGGCATAGAGGATGGGTGCGGTGTTGGAGCTGGTGTAGGTAAATAAGATGGCTTCGAAGTAGGCGCGGGCGACGGGATGGGTGTAGGCTGCAGCGATGGCATATGCGTAGGCGACGGAGTAGGTGCCGGTGTTGGATTCTTTGTTGGGCGGGGTGTAGGGACTGGTGTAGGCATTGAAGTAGGAGAGTTCGATGGAACTGGAGTTGGATTTGGGCTGGGAGTAGGCGACGGCACCATTGTGGGCAACGGCGATGGCATTGAAGTTGGCTGCAGCGAGGGCACTGGCGTGGGCACCGAAGAAGGTAACAGCGAAGGCATTGACGATGGTGAAGGAGTCGGTGCTGGGGTCGGTATTGGCGTTGGTGTGCTTGTCGGTACTAAAGAGGGCCAGGGCGATGGCCTTACCGTGGGAGACGGCGTCGGCAATGGTGAGGGCATCAGAGACGGTGACGACGACGGCAGAGGCGAAGGTAGTGGAGAAGGCAACGGCGAAGGTATTGGCGAAGGAACTGGCGTGGGAATCGGTGATGGAAGAATTGTCGGCAGTGGGGTAGGTGTTGGACTTGGAAGTGGAGTAGGATTCAAGGTTGGGGCCGACGTTGGCAAGCCTGATGGTAATGAAGTGGGCACTAGTGTAGGTAAAGTAGTTGGCAGAGAGGTTGGAGCACTAGTGGGCAAAGAGGTTGGAGCAGATGATGGCCCTAGAGAAGGCAATGAAGAAGGTGTTTGGGTGGGTACTGGAGTTGGCCGCGAAGTGGGCAGAGGCGACGGAATCGACGTTGGGATGGAAGTGGGTAGTGGTGTAGGAATAACAGTGGGCGATGGCGTCGGCGATGTAGTAGGCCATGGGGATGGCACACTGGAAGGCAGAGGAGTCGGAACACTCGATGGCAACGATGATGGCAACGACGACGGTAGCGGCGTAGGCAGAGATGAGGGCAGCGGCGAAGGTAACATTGACGGAATCGGCGAA
>Ga0307982_1002193_pt1 | contig 15820 bp, 14 predicted proteins | sample OrgLakmetagen989_FD_201847 | JGI IMG/M metagenome (GOLD analysis project Ga0307982, IMG submission 201847) | Saline water microbial communities from Organic Lake, Antarctica - #989 | ecosystem: Environmental > Aquatic > Non-marine Saline and Alkaline > Saline | place: Antarctica: Organic Lake...
CTCTGAGAGTGCAGCTCAAAAGAAGAGTTTCCGCCCGCAGAGGAGGGGACTACAACGAAGTCCCTCAGGCGATCCAGAAGAAGAGTCGCCCATCCCCGAGCGATTGCGTGACCCCATTTGCGTGCAAGCTTCTGTCTGAACAAGGCTTTGGCTTCTGAAAAGCCAATTGTTTCGTTGAATTCTTCCGGTGTCTTTTTATTCGAAACTGTATTCATTAAGATAATGTCTGCCGAGTAGGAGGCCATCAACGGCATGTCAGAGCTTCACCTTGGTGCTGCACTTCAGGCCTGCTCAGAACAAGTGGCTCGTATGAAGGCAGCTCAAGTGCTCAACCCCATCTTTTGGACCGAGTCGTTTTTGGTTCGTGCTCAGAACAAGTGGCGCGTATAAAGGCAGTTCAAGTGCTCAACCCTATCTTCCGTGCCATAAAAGACGCCATTGCTAGGGACGTGGACGAGATCAAGCGCCTCTACCGCTTCCTTTCTGTACCCGGCGTACGAAGGACTTGAAATTGCTATGAAAGAGGAGCTGCACTTGTACAAGGCCCGTATCGCCCAAATCCGGCCTATTGAAGAACGTCTCGACGAAGATGGCCAGGACACGTTTGATATTCAGTCGTGGCTGAGGGAAAGTAAGGCAGCTTTGCCTGCTTGGTCGAAGGCACTGCATGCCGTGCTGTGCCACGCACCGAACTCAGCGCCACCTGAGCGTGCCTTAAGTATTCTAAACAATGCCATCGGCGATCAGCAGGTCCGTGCACGGGCAGATTTCAAGAAGGCGATCATTCAGCTCCAGTTCGACAGCCGCGGCCGCGAATACTATGCGCATCAAAAGAAGAAATGGAAGGGGGGAGGCCCGGGAGAGGATGTTTGCGTATATTTTGAACTGTGGACGCATGTGGCCTGACATCAGCCGATATAGTCTAGTCTATTTAATACTCTCCCAAAAACAAAGAAAGACAAGTACACAGCAGCCACAGAGGCACATAAGGAATGCACTTGAGCTGCAATGCGATATGCTCTATTCTATATATCCTAAGTGCTATTTCTGTAGTTGTGATTCCCTGGTCGTAACTCTTCGGCGGCTGAAGCGGCCAACAAAAAGGTCGAACGAATGAAATGAGGGCAAAGGCATCTAAAAACTCTTGATGAGGGGGTGGCGGGTCATCTCCACGGGGTTAATTTCCTGAGGATTCCCAATTCAGGAATCGATTCCTGGTGAACCCATTATTTCCTGAATTCCTGGCACCAGGAATTCGGATTTTCCTTGACTCCTACACTCCTACAGTACCGAAGTGCGTTGAGCATTCCTCGGAAGCACAGAAGAAGCTGCAGGAACTCGAGTTCTCCGGTTGAGTAGGTTGTTGGTTGTTGGTTGAGTAGAGACGACTACCATAATAAGTAGACTATCGGTTATCGGTGGCTACAGTAGTAACTCAGGAGTAGTAACAAACACTACTGTCTGTGGCTAGTTGATGTTAGAGTGAGCAATAGTCCTCTAGATTGCGACAGCATTCCCAACGACTCAGTTGAGAGCTTATTTTGTTCGCTCTTGTCATGGCAGCCGCACTAAATGGCTGGAGTTTGGATATTTCGTCTGCTGTGCCAAGGAATTCAGATGAACATGTTCGGCGACTCCTCCATCGAGACTCTTCTGCTAGCAGTAGCAATGCGAACGGCACGAGCTCCAACGAGCTGGAAACAGTGCCCCCACAGCGGCTGCTGCTACATGGCAGGATTGTAGGATCTCAAGCTAGCAGCGCACAGCGGCGCGCTATTCATCTTATCGTCGCATATTTGTCTGAAGCAGATCGTGCAGGCGCCCTTTCGAGCAGCGTTGACGAAGCGCAGCCTGTCGATAAAAGGCCGCGAATGTCACGGGACGAGCATGCCTCAACGCAATCTTCTTCAAAAGGCAGTGGTACGAATAATGGTGACGAGGAATCGGTCGAGTGCGTGGTCAATGTTGATGTCACAAGCTCGTCCGAAAACTCTGCATGGTTCTCAGTGCTGGGTGCGCGGCGCCTATTATGTTCCGGCGCAAGCATAGAGCTTGTAGGAGTTCTACAGTCCGTTGGCGATGAACAGGTTATTTCTGATAGCTCAACTTCAGGGGCCTCTGCCAAAGCAGGCGATAAAGAGGCTCAGAGCCAGGCTCACCTTCCCCGGATTTCTGCTGAGTATGTACGACTTGTGAGCGTGGTGCCAGAGCCCTCAGCTGTACTTCGTTGCTTGCAGCTCCCTGAAGAGAGCCTTGGTGCTCTTTTCGGCGGCGCAGCAACTCAATCTTTTCCATCTAGCGGGATGGTTCGCCTAGCAGCGGCCCTCCGCCCTTGTTCTGTTAGTCTCTGCTCTGAGTTGCGCCAGCTCCCACCCAGCCACACCGCTGCCATGGATCCACGCATTCGTTCTCTATGCGCTTCCATGCGGCAAGCGCAGGTAATTTCAATTTGTCAAGAACTTGTTAGGTGCCAGAACTTACGTATGCATGAGATTAGTTGCTCCTTCTTATTGAATTTCTACAGGGATGGACTCGGAAGAAATTGGCGATGCCTCCACCTCCAGCAGGGACTTGGGAGGCAGTGCTGCGGCTCGAAACGAAGTGGTGCGCTGATTCATGCCTGAGATCTTCTCCAGAAGTTGCAATGCAGGCAATCCAAACTGATATTGATCCACTCTTAAACCTCCCCGACGGGCTGAGTGAAAAGGAAGAACAAAGACGGCGTGAGTACATCAATCATCGGAAACGACCTCAAGTGCAGTGGATGATAGAACTTATCAAGCGTCTCCGTTCTCTGGTGACGGAGGGAAAACGCGAATTGGTCACAACGACTGGAGGGCAAAAGAGCAAAGCGGCATTATTCGATCCTTGCTTTCATTGCGTGGATGTGGGTGGTGGCCGAGGCGATTTGGCCCTAGGCCTAGCCACAGCCCTGGGCGAATCGGTTCGTGTAACGGTGCTTGATGTAAACGAGTCCTCCCTCGCAGCTGGTCGAGATCGAGCATCTGCAGCGGGTTTAGGAAACATACAATTTCACTTGTGTGACATACAAGAATTTGCCACATCGACTGGAGGGAAAGACGACGGGGAGGTCGATCTTGTATTCGGCTTGCATTGTTGTGGTGGGCTTACAGAAGCTGCCTTGGAGCTGGCAGCACGTACCAGTGCTGCCTTTGCAGTTGCTTCGTGTTGCTTTCGCAGCAACCGACATCTTGGAACGCTTGGAAGTATGGCAGACTCGATGTCCATTGCTTCAGTAACCACCTCGCCTTCAAGCGAAGGTGCTGACAAAGGTTCCATTCAGTATTCGTCCGCTTCCGATCATGAACTCGACCGCGACCGCGCATGTTTGCTCGCAGTCTGGCAAGGCTTTCACGGCCAAGCGCGAGCTCAACGTGCTGTCAATGCTGCGCGGCTCCGTGCATGCAAGGCTTATTACAAGGACCTCAGCACGAAAAATGAGACACAAGCAGAAAGTGTGCGCCGCCCTGATATCGAGACGTGGCTCGAAGAATTTCCGTCGAAGTATTCAAAGCAGAACTCAGTTCTGATAGGGCTTACTTGGTCGCTAAAGATGAGAAATGGGTCTCAATTTGATGTGGCCGGAGATGATGAGCCCTGAGCATGTTTCTTTCTTTCGATGCAATGCAGCGATTCTAGATCAAATTTGCGCATCGACCTTTCTTCTTTCTTGTCTAGCAATAACCCGCCTATATTTTCTGCCGCTCCCTTGTCAGACTTGGATGTGTGCTTAGCATGAAATTCATTGGGCTTTACTTCGTGCTCGATCTCTAAGACGCGATGTAGTATGTTGTGTGCAGAAGATATATTCGCGGGAACTATCGAAGCGCCATATCTCATGGCCAGGGCCCAATACTCAATCCAACTGGGGGAGCTACGGAGCTATCAGTAGAATCACCACTCATAAAGGCTTCAAGTGGTTTCACGAATAACTCTAAAAGCAGCACATACGTAAGTCTTACTAGTCCTGAATCGATGGACACAAAAACCGCATAAACACATAATTCCCCCCCAGATTTTCTTTTTGCTTGGAAAACATTTACGTGGAAGTGATTTGTTTATGAGTGGTCCTTGTGAATTGTTGTACCAATAGCAGAAGTCCTAGAGCAGCCGTAGCTCAAAGTTTAGACGGCTTAGACTTATACTCCAGTGTCTTCTACTCCACTCATTACTAGGTACTAGGCGCTGCTTGTAGAAGTAGCCATGGGTGGCGGCGGTTTGATTGCTCGGTACACAGATTCGAGCCGGGGTACACCGCCAGAGTTAGACAAGTCCGCCTCGGCTGCTTGAAGCTTGGCCACATTGGCAGGGTTTCGAGGGCACTGCGCTTCGTGCTGCTGCGCCAGGGCCAGCGAAGGAAAACTGCGGTAGCACTGGTCGCAAATCGAAAGCTTTTCCGAAGAAGCCACCACGGTCCCATTTGTCGCTTTGTTGGCACGTTTTTTGCCCCTCTCGCGACCTCGTCGGTTTAGCTTCTCGTGCACGGCATCCCCGTCCACGGCAGGCAGGTCAGCCAAATCGTCAGGCAAGTCGAGAAGCACCACCAAGGTTTCTACTCGGACAGGGCCGGTGGCGCCGAGACGGTGCGCCCTCGCAACTACTTGCTCCATGGTGGCGGCATCACGAACTGGTTCCAGGAGCACCTGTGCAGGTTGTGGAAAGTTGAAAATTGTGAAAGCACTTACAAAAAGATACTGTCATGGAGCAAAGATATAATCATTAAGTCCTGCATGAATAGCATGCGATGATGGCCTCAAGAAATCTTACGAGGTCGGTCACGAAGTGCAGATCAAGGCCGGCAGCCCGCTGGGACGAGAGGAACATGAGATACACGTCTTCGTCTTCATGCATTGCCTCCGTCTCCATGAATCGAGGCCCCTGGAACCACCCCTGTTGGAACTTGCGGCAACTCTGCCAGCGGGCCAGCCGGCACAGCGCTGGTTCGCTGTTGCCACTGCTAACACCGTTCGAAGCACCGTTGAGCCCATTTAATACGGTAGTATTGTCGCCAGCAAACAGGTGGTTTGCTGCAAAGGACATGCTGCTTGGCGCCGTTGCCACTGCCGCCTGCTCAGGCGGGTATGCAGCAGAGACACGTCCTTGGCTTGGTCGCCACTCAGAGCCTCCACCATCATCGTCGTCATTGTCTGCAGTGGTTTTGCTGCTTCCAATGTGCTTGCGTTGGTACTCAAAGACCAGACCTGGTGTGTCAGGAAATCCTTTCACTCCATGCGGTGCGCTGCGAGCATGGCAAATAGACGAGCCGACAGCTGCTTGTGAGTGAGACACTCGCCAGCGCCCTTGACTCCACCACAACCACGCAGGAGGTAAGCCACCCACCTTGTTCACTGCTTCTCCTCCGTCGTCATTTCCATGCCCGCGAACATACACGGGAAAACCGTACGCGTAGCGAGTACCGTCGCGCACGTACGTGCCCGCACATTTATGTGCCATCGCCGTGACCTCATACTCAACAACATCGCTGCTGCAGCTGCTGCTGCTGCTGCTAGTACCATCAACATGAAGAGGCGGCGGTGGTGGTGGTGGCGGCAAAGTGACGATGCTGGGTGGTCGGCCCCCATTGAGGGGGAGAGGTCCAAACACGGCAGCGGTGCCTTCGAAGCCATCCCGAGCCGCCAGGGTTAGGCCACGCGCAGCGCCGCTTTGTTGTTCCACCTCGTGCTTGCTCGGCCGCAGAGGGAGGACTGGGTGAGGATCCAGCAAGTCCACCCACAGCAAATCGCCTCGCCGCCAGGACGCAGGCGACCGAGCGTATTGTTCCCCCCTTCGCGCCCACGGAACACCGCCATTCGCCTCAGGCGGCGACCCAACAATGCGGTCAGGTTCTACCAAGCACCGCACTACCGGTCCAGGAAAGGCGGCGTGCTCCGTGGCCGTGACTGGCGCCGTGAGCGCATGGGCAGCTGAATGGGCAGCGGCTACGGCCATCGTATCATGCGCATAACCAGACATGCCGTTCGATATTGGAGGTGGCGCAGCAATGATTGGTTGTTCAATTACCACCTCAAGGAGTGTCTCGCGGCAGTAAGAGTGGTGCGCGGAGCCAATGTGACCACAAGCGGGGCAACGGCGGGTCCATGATTGGCCGGTTCGGAAGCGGTTCAAATCGTTCGAGCACTGCGCAATGGACCTATACATTGGCCCACAAGGAGAATGAAAATATATTTTCAATAAAAAGAGGATCCATTGAAGCGCGTGCGTAAAACCTAGTTAATTGAATGAGAAGGCCAAGTAGTCCTTCGCTTCTCTCTAGAGAAAGCAAGCTCTCACCGGCCATCATTAGAGTTGAACTGCGCGACATGCTTGTACTGCACGTCTGCATCGAGCTGCGCACATGTGCTGAGCAAGTCAATCTCCGACGACGAGTACACCACGCACTTCACTGGTCGCCAGTCAGGAATGCCCGGCCCTGTAGGCAGAGGGCGCGGGGCTCCTCGGGCAAGGGCACTCCGCGCTTCACTGAGCTTGCAATGCAAGTGCTGTGCGCACACTTTATCCGACAAGCTTTGAAACGCGTCGGTGTTGCGGTGTGCAGCGAGCTTGTGCGCGCCAGCCATCTTGCCGTGCGCTAATATGGTGGCCCGCACGTCGGCAATTGCCGCGTCAGATAGGGACACCGACAACTCCGTCACCGTAAAGTTCGGCTTGGGGAGGGAAATGTCTTCTTTGCGGTGCATCACCACGAGTTTACAGAGGAGGTTTTCAAGCTTGCTTCGCGCTGCGGGCTCCCCGCGCAGGAAAGGCTCTTTGACTTGGTGGACCCAACGGTCCTTGGTAGCAAGCAAGCTCTTGGCAAGCACCGCAGCTGGATCGTACGAAGAAGAAGCAGAAGAAGAAGAAGTTCTACCTCTAGCTCCCGTGGCTATAGCTGCACTAGAAACACCGCGAGCAATACTGCTAGGAGGAGGAGCACGGCCGTACTCGGGGTGGCGGAGGAAGCGCAAGTGAATCTGGAGTTGGTCGAGGCCTCGGGCCGTGTGCGCTAGGCCACCGTCGTCGGAAGCGGTGTCGTCGCCCGTGGTGGGAGTGCCCGTCATCACCCAACGCCGTTCGGCAAACAATTCCGACAAGAATACCACTAGGCCCGCATCTCCCTCTACGGGCCAACGAGCGATTGAAAGGATGCCGAGGTAAGAGCAAAATGGGGTAGAGAGTCAGCCGATAGAACGAGAATATTTGAATAAACTCAGAGCCAACTATTGTACACATATACATGTGAATCTATGGTTTTACCAAGCAGTTCGTGGCCTTCGTCAATGATGAGCCTCAGCCACCGAATCTCCAGAAGTGAACTCCCTCGCCGCGTGGCAAAGGCAGTAGCGTCGCCGTCGCACGAGGAAGATGAAGAGGTTTTGGTACCTCTGAGCCGTTTCTGCCTGCTACTGTTGCGCTTTGAAGGAGATTTGGAAGCACCTTTCACGGTAGCAGCAGCCTGAGAGGCAACAGCTAACGAGGGGTCCTTGCGAAATTCGGAGGTGGCGCGAGAAAAGGGCACCATGACTACGAGAAAAGCTGCCAGGTCTTTTGCTGGCGGCTGTTGGAAAGGAATTCACATATATGCGGCCGCAAAAGAGAATGAATGAAAAGTATTAGATTATTGAAGGAGGAGACGAATGCACAAATAGACTCTGCCTCAAAGCTTTCATCCAACGAACTCTCTTGTCTCGCGACAAACCCACAACTCTCTTCCACTCATTGATTCACGCACCAGGGGTTGGTTGAGGCTGATCTGGCCCACGCCCTCGTAGTCCACTAAATCGCCCAAGCCGTCCACGAACACCATCCCGTGGCCAGAGCCCCCGTCAAACGCGGTCAGGTCGAGGTGGCGGCGGGTCTGATGCATGAAGAGAAGAAAATGAAACAACGAAGGGCAAATGTATTGGGAAAATAAATGCTACCAGCCCATGAACACCCCGATTTTTCTATCTCTGTTTCGTTTCACCTGCTCAGCCCAGTGCTCTAAGAGCTCGTCTGGGACCACCACCAAAGTCGCGCCGCTCGGACGCAGGCGCCGCTCTAGTCGCCGCCGCGCTGCCTCCGGACCATTTGCGGCCAAAGCACTGCGGCCCCGTGGGTCTAGAGACGCTCGGATGTCGTGGAAAGGGCTGCGGAAGGCTTCGGCGCATTCGGCCAAGGCCGCTATGGTGGAAAAAGCACTCGGCATGCCTCGACCACCGCTGAGACTGCTGGTGCTGCCATCGGAAGCCGCAAGAGAGGCAGCGCGGCGCAATTCACTGCGCACAAAGGATTCAAAATGTTTGGGCGTTGGAAATTTCCCAGCAGAATCGCACACCACGCTTTGTGCGTTGCGGAGCAAGTTCTCGCATGCACTGCGCACGGGGCCATATGCGAGCGATGGCACGAGCGCAGATACTGCCTGTAAGGTTGCCAGAATGTTTTCTCGCCACATAGGGTTGAATCGAAGCGCGTCCCATCCAGCTTGCACGGCTGCTTCGTCCGCGGGGCAAGGTGATTCCGTGGGCCTCGTGCCAGCGGTGTGTGCGATGAGCGCAAGCACCGTTACTGTCTTGCCCAGACCGGGGGCGTCCGCAAATATGCCACCGCGAGTGCTACTGACCTCGGGCTCAAAAGGTTTTGTTGAGTTGCGGTGCTGTTCGGCTTTCAGCATGGCCATGAGAGACGCAAGTTGATGAGGGTAAAGGCCAGGGTTGAGGCCGGGAAAGGCAGGCCAGGGGACTCGAAATTCACGGCCGTCGAGGCTGCGCAAGTAGTCGAGCTGCGCCAAGCACCGCCAGGTTGTTCCGGACGCTGAGCGCAATGACGCTAGCGCTGAAGCTGGCAAAAAGCGCTGCAAAGTAGGGCCGACAGCACGATTCGTGAAAAGCTCGGCGAAGCGGACGCCGCTGGAGTGCGGCCGATGATGGTCCATGGTTGTGGGAACCCTTGCATAATTAGTGCCTGCATCGACTTCTTCCGATGCAATTGACCGCTTCATGCTGCGTTCCTACTTGCAAGCATTCAATGAAGCTTCGAATCTTTGAACTCACCGTCAGGAACAACGACACAACTCGTGGACTTTTCGTTTACGCGGAAGGCTTATTCAAAGCTGGAGCGAAGATAATTATTATAATTATTTCTTGTGGTCGTATCATTGACGTGAAGAATATTCTGCGTGGAGGTGACCTTCGTCGTTTTTGGTTCCTCTCAAAAAGCTCAAAACGGTGTGGAACCAAATCTTGAATCTCCTTGTTCTGTGCAGCTACCCCTACCCCTGTAAGTAAGTAACTTAGGTTATTGGTTATTGTAACGGAGTTAAATGGTTAAAAAAGAACGCCAACAAGAGCAATTCGCTATGATTTCATGACTTTGAAGTGAACTCGAAGTCGAACTAATACAAACCCAAATGACACAGAAGCCAATGCTGCGGGCAGAAATGATCATAGGTCGTAGTCATGGTGTTATACGCAAAAGGACACTCAGCCCAGCCAGACCAGTTCTGGAGGACTCATAAATAATTTACACATCTGTTTGCTATTTGTTGATGCTTCTTTACAATAGGGGAGTTCAATCAAATCTAATCTAGTGGATGGACGATCGGTACTTAGCGAGGTCGAACAAAGATTCGATTGTGTTCAGGCTCAGACTCACATGTATCCGAGTTTTGTGGGGGGTTTCCATCCTCATCCTGAACCGAATTCCTCTCCCCCAAGTCCAAAGTCATATCCACTCCACCGATAGGATGCTTTCACCCACCGAGGAGCTGCGAGCCTAGGCCCACTAGGATGAACAAAGAAATGAAAGAAGCCACAAAGCAGAGGAATTCGTAGTGGATTTTTTTCTTCGCAAATCATGCATAAGTTCAGTGGCTGCGCGGGTGACGGGAAACAAAAATGGTGGGGTTTCCCCAAACACCGCAATATTATGCTTTTTCTCCCTTGCTCACGTCTGACTTCCTTATTTGAATTACTTTATGGGTTATTACAAATGAGATATGAGGTATGATCTAGATAAGTCAATTGTTCTATTTCTATTTATCTTGACTAATCAGGTATAAATTGAAACGCTAACCAAGAAATTTAGAGTTCCTCTCATGCATTCTTCAGAATGAATTATTGAGCTTTTCAATTGAGATGTAGACAGAATTCATGCGCGACGGCAGATATCGCAACAAGCACTTGAAAGGGTGGCCATAATTTTTCTGATGCACAAAATCCCACACATCCGGGTTCATTCGATTTCTTCGCCTTTGGCTAGTTCGTCATCGTCAATGAGTGACTCCATCAGCATAACCCGAGACGAACCCGAAGATGCAGTGCTTTGAACTCGACCTTGGTGTTGCGATGCTATGATGCGGGACGTTCGCCACCACTCTACGCCGACACAGGCTGCCAGCGAAGCGCTGAGCCCAATCAAAATTGTGACCCCCACCACTGCTGGTTCCAGGTAGCTCACGGCACCACACACCCACACTAGCACCACTGTCACCACTACTACAACAGCACAGCCTGCGGGGACATCCGTGCACCCCATGAGATTTGGGACCACAACAGGCTGCTCCAGACGCCCGAGGGCCACAATCTGACCAAGCACATGTCGATGGTGGAGGAGCTGCACGAAGACTGCAATAGCACAAGCCCCGCCCACTACAGGTACTGCAATGCCAAAGGTCAGCGCCAAAATAAGTGTCACCATCACCCGCATAAACGCACGCTCTACGACGCGCTGAGCCAAGTAGTCTAATTTGGCTGTGCCAAGAGAGAAGTCAAGAGGCAGCACGCCAGCTTTAGCAAGCGCAGGCCACACGTTCCAAGTCACTGCTTGGAGAAAGGCCAGGCCTGTGCGTGCCACCATTGATGACTCAGCGTTTTGGTAGCACCGTGGCGCAAGCCAGGGCACGACGATCCTTTCTATACCTGCAGGAAGCGTGGCTGCGAGAAGCACTGTGCCGAGAAAGACGGGTCCATATACTGAAAGAATTGCAGAAACGCAGACTCCACCGTCGTAAGCAAAGCTAGGCTTGTAAGTGCTCGTGGCTTGTATAGTGGCATATTCTAAGCAGAGACGCGTTGAAGACTTAAAAATCGCGCAATAAGAAATCGGCACATTAGTATGAACTGCGGGCTGTGGCTCAATTGTGTGATAGAGACATCGCTTGTCTGTCACCAGCACAATCATCACTGGGAGCACAATCATTGTCGTGGCAGAGAGCGCCGTGGCAATGGCCACACGCAAGCGGAATCGGACGTACGTGAGCGCGTCATCAAGTACAAGCAAATCCACCGCTTCTCGCGCCACCAATGGGACCAGCAACGTCCCAATCATGGTCTTGACTAATGTAACAGCCATCTCGCTCGCAATTTTCTGTTTGAGGGCAAGTTCGCTACTAAGCACGACTAACACGTACCCAACATTCGGACCGATGGTGAGGAATACAAGCACTAAAAGAAGTGCTCCCAATTTCAAGACCCGAACAGAATCTCTGAAAACGAACGCATTGGGTGCAGCGTCAAGACCTTGCTCTGCCTCAGATTCCCGTCCCTTAGCATCTTCCTCTATCTGATACAGGGGCTTGTTATTGCTGGCGATGCCGCTTGAGTTTGTGCCACCTACGCATTCTACCACAAGACTGCGCCACCAGAGAGAAAGGCCCAACAAAAGTCCGACGCATACCACAATGCCAATGCCGATACTCAGTTCGTGCATGTCGCTGTCACGCTTATTCGCCAAGGTTGGAGCAGCCATGTACTCGCACTCAAAAGCAGACTTGGCGACGTATAAGCTCACTATAAGCGCCACGCTGCCAGCCACTGTAGCAGCTGCCATCACTCCAAGCGCCAGTGCTCTAATTTGTCGATCAGCACGGTCGTGCTCGTTGATAAGTGCGGATGGGTTGATCATCCGCCCGAGAGCGAGCCACCATTTACAAGCAAGCCGGCTACGGCAATACAGGACAGCGAGCCAAACAACAACAGGCACAGCTAGTGAAGCAGCAGTGAACACAGGTAGCACGTAATCTGAGTTGCCGCAACTGTAGGCGTCAAAGGCTTTCTCATTGGCGTTGCGGAGCCCAGTCGCGCCTTGGATTGACAGGCTCACGGATTCACGATAGTTGCTAGTGCTGCAGCCAAATAGGTTGCCGTCGAGCAAGCTGAACGAGACATTGGCACTCGATGCTTGCCAGCCGAGCACCGAGGCCGGCAAGTCGCACGAAAGGCGATTGATCTGTAGTTGCATTGTGTCAAAGTTCGACGAGATGTCGCCCAGCGCTGAAGGCACACGGCCTTGAAGCAGGTTTCTACTTAAGTCTAGCACGGTGAGTGACGTCATGTTGTTGATGGCTACTGGTAGTGAGCCGGTGAGGTGGTTGTTGGAGATGCGTAGCGTGTGCATGTTCTGAAAGCTCACAACGCAGTCAGGCAGACTGCCAGTGAATTTATTGCCGCTGAAGGCAAGGGTTGCCAGTTGTGGCGCAGAACACAAAGCTGCCGGCAACGTTCCTCCGATTGACGTGCCTTCAATGACCACAGCACGCAACGCAATGTTCGGACTCGTTCTACTCTCCGACGCATCAAGACCTACTTGCTGGAGAAAGAGGCCTGTTGGTAGAGTGCCACTAAGCTTCGGATTGTTCGACAGTATGATGCTCACGAGAGACGACAATGCCCACTCTGATGGCAATACACCGTCAAGGTCGTTGTCGTGCAAAAGCATATTCTTAAGAAATGGAAAACTCGTAGTCAGGCAAGCCGGAAGGTTTCCCGTCAGTAAATTGCTGTCCAAGTGCAGAAGCTCGAGCGCACTTGCTAGGCAGAGTTCCTCAGGCATCGAGCCGTAAAGGCGGTTGTTACTAAGATACAACTCAGAGAGTTGACTAAGGCTCCCCAAGCAACTTGGCATGGTCCCTGTTAGGGCATTTTCATATAGGTGCAAGTATTCAATCGCACTCGCCTGACAGAGCTCTTTTGGTATCGAGCCGTGAAAATGGTTGGTGCGCAATTCCAACCCAGTGAGCTGGCTGAGACTCCCCAAACAACTTGGAATGGTCCCCGTCAGGGCATTGTCATACAGAAGCAGGAACTCGAGCGCAGTCAAGTGACAGAGCTCCTCAGGCATTGTGCCGTGGAACAGGTTGTCGCATAGGGTAAAGTCAATGAGCTGGCTGAGGCTCCCCAAACAACTTGGAATGGTCCCCGTCAGAGCATTACTCCAAAGGTTCAGGTCCTCGAGCGCAGTTGCTTGACAGACCGAGGGCGGTATCGTACCATAGAATTGGTTCTTCTGCACTTGCAGTGATTTAAGCTGGGGTTGCTTTTTGCCAAGACAGTCCGGAAGTGTACCGTGAAGTCCGTGGGTATTCTGAAATAACAATACCTCAAGGTTTTCTAGGTTACAAAGCGAAGTCGGCACAGTTCCCGATAGCGACTGACTTCCAACTCTGTAGTTTATATCAAGGTTGCTGTAGTCCAAAATCCGAAGTGCAGCCATTGCCTCGCCAATGCACACCGGCACTGTACCCTGGAGGCGGTTCCCACGCAGTTGCAGCTTCTCGAGATTACTCAAGTGGCAAAGTTCATCTGGCGTGATGCCCTCAATCGCATTGTAGTTGAGGTCCAGCTCTGTAGCATTGACCAATTCCTGTATACAGTCTGGGATAGACCCAGTAAAGTTGTTGGAGGCGAGCTGCACTGTAGAGATATCACCCAAGCCGCAGAACGCATCAAGGGTGCCACCCACTGTATTGCTTAAGCCAGCAGGCACCTCTGGCGAGTGGGGATTCGAAAAGTCAACTCGGAGCAAATACTTTAGGCTGCGGAGCGGTGGCAACTTGCCCACCAGATTGTTCTCAGGAAGAACTAACCCAGTCACGTGCAACGAAGTGTTCTCCCAGCAGGACGATCTGTTATATATTGAGCATTCCACCCCATACCATGTGGTATTGATGGTACCGTTACCGCATGGATTTGAGGCACTCATCCAATTGTCCTTGATGTGCCAATCGGGCCCACTCAGGCTACGATAAAGGGCTTTGAGCGCTTCAAGCTCCTCGTTGGGAAGTATATGCGGCGCCTTCGCGCAAGATATGGCTACGAGGTTGTGAGGAGCATTTGCCGCACCTTCGGGTGGTTGGTCAGTGGGATACTGCAGCGACCGCTGTAACTTACGTGAGGCTGCACGCAAGTCTCTTGTTTTTGCTGCGTATGAAGGTCGGCTGTAGCTCCAGGTATTTGCTACAGTCACGAATGCCACGAGAACCCGCAATACAGTATCTTTGTACATCGTTACGTGAAACCCTGAAATGACATAGATAGAGGGAGATTGGTGCGCTTACTTAGTGATGTGCTGATGATGAGTTTGCGTTGTGTTCCAATGAGGATTGTACAGTACTGCCAAAGAATGGTTTATACAACAATAAAATTACCCTTTTGAGGCACAACTCCTGTAGTAGGTGATCAAGACATTGCTCGTGACGACAGAACACCCGCAATCTTTACTAGCATAAGACTGGCTTAGAAAACTGAAGGGTCTATGGATGCCCTTGCAGTAGTCCTTGTTCACTTCCACCTTCTCTTCGCCTCTTGTAACTACTTACTTACAGACATGTACAGTACCACTCCTAAGCATTCGTAAACCTACGTCCCAGAGTCCTTCGGTTTAAGCTCCTAAATATCGTGGTCGATTTTTCCAGACCTATCAATTGTCAATCCTCACTAGGGAGCTCTAGAAATAGCGTGCGACAAATCTTCCTCGCGTGTTAGCCACTGTTGAACGTGAATGATTTAGCCTTTTGAGTGATCGACAAGCTGGTTAAAAGTACACAAAAGAGCCATTCACTTCACGGCCATGATGTACATCTTCTCGTCATTTGCACCCACTGCCCTTGATACTCCTCGCTTGATATGATAATAGTAAATCCAAATTTACCGCATAAGTCGCTAGAAAGCGGGCAGCCACTTGAAGAGCTCAGACATTGATGGTGGACACCGTAACATGCATGCACTGTATACTGCTGGCCGAGCCTAGCGGCGCACCAAGGAGATAAGAGTTGCACCTACCGAGGAAAGTAGTTGATTAATAAATTACGAAAGTGGCTGATTCACAAATTTTATACTCGCACATCAAAGTCATGCAGCCACTGCATGGGAAGGCCGCTAAGCGTAAAGAGAGCGCTTACCGAACGACGAGGAAATCGCATAACCTCGACTTGCTTAGGTCTAACGGTCTCGACACAAGGGCCCAGCGAGTCATGGCAACTTTGTTATCATAGTTCTTAAAATATTGTATCAAGGGGGCTCAACGTTGGCCAATTTGCTACACAGGAGCTCCCTGAAAGTGAAAATAGCCTGGCTGCGTGGACAACATTCATGACACTCGGCGTAGGTCACAGAGGCAATGAATATTAAAGGCGGGTACTAGATCAGCTCAACTATACTATGAAGCACCGCCCGATAAGGTATTGTTTAGATAACTTATGAAACAATCTCGTTCTTAGCCTTTAACGCTGTAGCGGAGCTACCACCATTTTGTGGTAAAGTGCCGGAAAAAAAAGTTTCCGGCAATGAAGTGGAAAAAGTTCGGTATGTTGGGGTTTCGGAAAAGGTCTATCACGAGATCACGAGAGCTAACCTCAATTTCCACCGGTCCTCTATTCATCCAACGTTTGGTTTCTCGAATTATACTCCGGCGTTTAGTACAACGAGTGCCCATTATCGCCCTCGCGTGATTGAAGCCCTCTCTATCATCATTGTCAAAATTCGTGGAGTGCACTATTCGATAGGCTTTTAGACCGCTGAGGTATATCAATAAACTCATCGTGATA
>Ga0307982_1002194_pt1 | contig 15820 bp, 10 predicted proteins | sample OrgLakmetagen989_FD_201847 | JGI IMG/M metagenome (GOLD analysis project Ga0307982, IMG submission 201847) | Saline water microbial communities from Organic Lake, Antarctica - #989 | ecosystem: Environmental > Aquatic > Non-marine Saline and Alkaline > Saline | place: Antarctica: Organic Lake...
GCATGCTTCAACCAGCGAATTTGTTGTGAAAGTTGATGATTCGTTGTGGTGTATCTGAAAACCCAGTCGAGCAGTGCAGCCGCCTCTGCCGGGCTGGGCTGGGCTGGGCACGGGAACCCAGCGCGTTACATTTCAGCTGAGATGCGTGTAATGTGCAGCATCTGCACAACGTTGCTTAGTGTAAAGCAGAAAGAGGCAGCTTCTTGACACGTGCGGTGCAAACAGACTACCCCTGACGGTTTGAGCAGCGCTTCCAGTCGTTCATATTCCGCACTTCATGTCCTCACTGCAGGCTCGCCGCACGAAGAAGGTTGGTATCTGCGGGAAGTACGGTACTCGTTATGGTGCTACCCTGCGTAAGCTCCTCAAGAAGATTGAGGTGCAGCAGCACAGCAAGGTATGTCAACTCAAAGTGTTGTGTGACTGCTTGCATCACCTCCTTCCTCATCTCAGTACACCTGCGTGTTTTGCGGCAAGGACAACGTGAAGCGCGTTGCCACTGGTATCTGGAAGTGCGGAAGCTGCCAAAAGGTCCAGGCTGGCGGTGCTTACGTGCTGGCCACCCCCGCTGCCACCTCCGTGCGCAGCAACATCTCTCGTCTCCGGAAGGCCCGTGCCGAGAACTAAATGCAACCAATCACAGGCTGCAGTAGTACTCATCATATCTAGTTGTGCGACATCATGAATGAACTGATGGTTCATTTATTTCCATGTTATTGCTTGGTCAAACAAATGCAGACACTGCACCCCCAGAGGCCGACCTGGCATTGGCGTTATCTTGGCCAGATTTGAAACGACGATGCCCCTCCAGCCACGTCATTGCCTCAGCGTAGCTTTGAGGCAGCAGTCGGGGCACTGGCTGTGTGAACCTGAACGTGAAGTGGAAGTCGTTGGTGACCACCTGCTTGCCCTCCTCTGGATTCACAACCTCTGTGCTGACCGCCACGGTCACGTAGTGCCCGTCGCTTTTGGCCGCAGGCTCCGGCACTGCATGTGCAGTGTACTCAACCCGGGCAGTGGAGCGCAGCAGTGTGCCCAGCTCCACTGGCCTCTGGAAGGTGATGTTGTCCAGACTGAAGAATTCGGGCTTGCATGCGGTGAACACCCACGCCGTGGAGAACGCCAGCTCGAAAGCTTGCCGCATCAGCAGCCCGCCGAACACCTTCCCATGGATGTTTGCATCACATGGCTGTGTGAAGTAGTGCGTAGACATTTCAGTGTCTTGTGTGTGCGCAGTGCCGTGGCTCTGGGCAGGGTCGCCGGGCATGTCCTCAGACAGAAGCTGAGCAGCGGCACCGCGTCGAGAGCTGCCATCGCGTGGGGCATGCTGCGAGATGAACATGTTGTGCACCAGGGAGAGCTCTCCAGATGAGGGCAGGCGCCTGTACAGGGAGTCGTCTCGAGCCCCCTTGTTGGCTGCTTGTCGCCCCCTCCCAGATGCGTACCACTGCTTTTCGAGGGCGGTCTTTGGGTGCAACCACGGCACTGGAACAGCCGAGTTTGTCACAGGGTGCCGAGCAACAAAAGTGAAGCTGGCTCGCAGCAAGGTTGCAGGCGGGTCAACAGAAGCTGCGTCGGCTGCGGCACTGCCACTGCTCGAGGCAGCAGCATGCACAGAGCTGCGGTCCAAGGAATGCGTGGCGATGTCAGTGCTCTCAGAGAGGTCTGCTGGTTGCAACTCAACATCCACGTTCATGGAAGAACTGCCGACAAACGTGCATGCGCCCACTAGCAGCATGTCTCGGGGTGGGAGCCGCCCAAGAGCTTCGATACGGTCACAACTTGCCGTCACCAGAGTCAAAGGCGCAGTGGTGGCATCCAAATCGTCGCAATGCTTATACGCGATAGTACCCGCAAATGCATCGAGATCTTCAAGTAATTTGCCGAAGCGCAGTTGCCCCATTGTGTTAATGTATTGGTCCCTCTGCGCAAGCATGAGGTGGGAGAGCGGAGCGGAATTTGGAGCTGAGGTATCACGCACGAGACGTTCACTGGATTTGAAGGGGAGTTCTAAGGACATCAGGGAATCTGATGGCGTTTTGACTGCACATGTGTTGATGTGTGCCAGCTCAAGGTGAACGAAAGGACAAACTTGCCTAAGTGACTAAGGTCATTCGGAGCTGTACTCGGGTCATTGGACATTCCAGGACCAGTGTCGGTTGCCAAGGAAACGGCCTCACGCAGCAATGCACTGCTACTTTCCTGCCAAGTCCGTTTCATTTTACTCAAGCCTCGCACTGAACTCGTACTCGCCACCTGGCATGCTGGCTGTTGCCATGGAGTGGTGCGGAAGGCGCCGAATTTTTGTGTGATTTCCGCAGCTCCCTTCCGGAAGGCACGCAAGTGCTCTACACGAATCATACTGGCTATGTAAGGGCGATAACGGCAGCACGGTGGGCTTAAGCGACCAAAAGTCCTAAGGATTTATTCGCACATATGAATGCAAATGGCAACCTCAGCAATCATTGCTCAAGGGTTTCAGGGGTCTGCCTCAGTTTGGTCAACATGCTGTTTGATTTGAGACAGCAATTGGACATTTTCCCCTTGTTATTCAATTGAAACACGAGCACCTCCTATATGACACACACGTTTCAATGGCTTCACCTGATTCGAACTCGGTCGACTTGGCGGCACTGCGAGCAAAGTATACCAAAAGTGGACAAGCTTCACTGGCTGCGAAGACTAGCAGTGAGGGACAGACCACACAGAGTTGCAGCAAGATTGATAGTATGAAGATCTGCCCCACTTGCCATGGGGCAGGTTCTCTCCAACAACAGTACCAGTTTCTGACTAACACAGTCGAGTGTACTGGCTGTGACGGGGAGGGAGTACTACACGGTTGACAGATCCACAGCGTTTCATGGCGGTAACGCCAGTCTGAACTCGTCCCATCCTGATCAGCTGAAGCATTGCTGAACTTCTTGGTCTTGATATATCAGGAATTTTTAATTCTGCAAGCAGCTGTGATCCCTGCCGTTCATCAGCTAGAGACTTGCCTGGCTGCATGCGTCCCAGCCGAGTTTGAGCTTGATGCGGCTGTCGTGGCAGAGCCAGGCTCCGGCCGCACAACTGTGCTTGAAGCAGGTTGCGTCCTACTCCAGCATAGCCCTTGCTTTCTTCGCTGTTTGAAGGCTTTATCCTTTGATCGTCTGCGCTCCCAAGACCAAACTGCCCATAGCAGCCAAAGATATGCTCATCATCATGCTGAGCCCCCGTTGTTACCCCCCAATTCTCGGGGGGGTACCTTCGCACACTTGCATGACAAGCAAATCTACTCAGGCTGTGCCTCCTTCCAGGCGCCCCGCCCCCTTCTCGTACTTGTCCGGTGTAGGGGCCTCAATCTCTAAACCCATGACCCTCTTCTGCATGCCTCGCTGCTGCTGCAATATTGACCCTATGTATGATAATTATGGTGTTTTGCTGCAATCCCCTGTCATCTCACGGGGTATCTTGCATCAAAGCAGCAGCCCCCCCTAAATCAGGTACCTGCCAGGTCTGTCTGCGAGTATTGACAGAGGACAGAATCAATTCACACGACATGACACACACTCCACATACACAAAAACCACACTTTAGTCACTTGGTTGGCTAGTTCAATATCAGCATTGCTTCAAGACAAGCCGGCCGCTGATACAGTGTCCACAGTATCCATTTTCCGCAGATCTGCGTACTGAGGCAGAATGGCTGATCACCAGCGATCTGGCGGCAAAAAACGCCCCAGAGGCGACGAAACAATCAGCAATATGTTTGCTGCGGCTTCAACCAAGCGTGGGCGCAGGACATTGAGCCGCAAGGACAAACGGAAAATGGATCGAAGTGCCAAGAAAGCTCGTCAGGCGCCTCCACGAAGAAGCGTGGCTGACGAGCGCACCAGAGCACCGCCAAAAGGCCAGGTCGAAAAGCCAGCGAAGATATCATCTGCATCAAGAGGTGTCCGCTTTGCTGACGATGTGCACGACGAGAAACCCTCTAAGCGCAGCAGCTCAGCTGGGGCCGCAGCCAGCAGCGGCGCCGGGTCCGATCGCAACGCCGCTTTCTTCAGTATGCTGGAGGAGCAGCGCGTGGTGCCCCGGGGCTTTGCTGAGGCATCAGCTGCAGGTGTCCTCGGTAACGGCTACGAGGGCATGCCCCCTGAGGATGGGGACAGTGACCCAGAGGATGCGGAGATCCGGTACCTGGAGTCCAAGCTGGGTCTAGGGGGGGCAAAGGACCCCAAGTCATCCAAAAAGAACGAAAAGAAGCTACGCAGGGAGTACAAAATGGACGGCTTGGGCGAGGGCTTCTTTGACTTCTTGTCGGCGTGCGACACGCTGTCCAGCCGCCTGTCCGCTAAGGAGCAAGCGGATGCCGACGCGGCAGCAGCGGCAGCCAGTGCAGAAGAGTACACGCCGCTGTTTGGGGGCAACAGTGCCTCAGAGGATGAGATGGATGACGCAGCGCGCCTGCAGGCTGCCATGGATGCAGCCGCCGCCGGGGCAGACAGCTCCGACGATGACGATTTTGACGACGGGGACTTGGAGGGCGATTCGGAGGGGGGCTTGGACGCATCCACGGGGGAGGAAGATGCAGCAGCAGAGAGCCCATCAAGCGACGAAGATGATACATCCAGCGAGGAGTCAGGCGGGTCTGCAGCGGAGGACGTCGCCCGATCTGCTGCGCAGCGTCGGCGGGCAAAGTTCGCGTCATTGTACGGTGACGCTGGGCCGCGCGAGTCGCACAGCGACCTGGGCGTGGAAGCTAAGCGCCCCGAGGACAAATTCGAGGAGTTTGGCAGTGCAGGCTTAGCGGGGGGCGACGACGGCAAAGCTGAGGAGGGGGCCCCTGCTGCGCAGGGAGGGGGGGGGTACATCCCACCCTCTCTGCGCAGGCGCATGGCGGCGGCTGCTGGGGCCAGCGGCGGCGCAGAGGAAGCTCGCCGTTCTTTGGAGCGCAAAGTGCAGGGGCTGTTCAACAAAGTGGCCGCCACCAATGTGGAGGGGGTGTTGGGGGAGCTGTGTGCACTGCCGGCCTTTGGGCCTGAGGGGGGGGTGGGCGTGGGCGCTATGAACGATGCGCTCACCACTGTGGTGCTGCAGATGTGCGCCGACGATGTGGCTGTGCTGCGCAACCTCATCATGGTGTATGCCGCTTTGATCGCTGGGGCCCACATCCGAATGGGCGTTCGAATTGGCGCCAAGATCCTGGAGGCCGCCGTCCTGCGCCTGCAGAAGGCTGCAAAGCTGCCGCACAGTGCCACCGCAGACGCAATACAGGAGTATGTAGAGAAGACAGTGAGCGATAGCGACGCCAAGGAGGCACGGAACTTGATGTTGCTGCTGTCGTACTTGTACTTGTTCGGAGTTGCACATGCGGACCTGGTGCTGGATGTCCTGCACTTGTGTTCTCACCTGTTGCGGGAACACGACGTGGACTTGCTGCACGTGACATTGAAGCACTGTGGCTTCCAGCTGCGCAGCGATGACGCGGTGGCATTGAAGGCACTGCTGGACACACTGTCGGCTGCGGTGGAGGGAGACGCCTCTGTCTCCACCCGTGTGCGTGTGATGGTGGATCTTACCACAGACATCAGGAACAACCGGAAGCGACAGACCACCCAGCAGCTGGAGGAGCGCGGCACACCCCTGCGCAAGTGGCTGGGCCGCATGGCGTCCGCGGGGGGCAGCAGTCAAGAGCGGCGCCTGCGGGTGAGGTGGCACGACATCATGCTCATTGCCGCCAAGGGGCGGTGGTGGCTGGTGGGCTCCTCGTGGGCAGGCCGGGACTCCGCCATGGAAGACGGCGCTGTGCGAACCAGCACTGCGCAGGACACGGCAGGGGGGGGCATATCTTCTGGAGGGGGGGGCAACAAGGGCCCCGCTGCAGCAGTGGACGAGAATGAGGCACTGCTGCTCAAGGTGGCCGCCAAGATGCACATGAACACAGATATCAAGAAGCGTGTTTTCGTCGCGCTCATGGGGGCCAGTGACCCAGAAGATGCAGTCAGCCGCGTGTTGACGTTGAACCTGCGGGGCACCGCGGACCGTGAGATCGTGCGTGTGCTGGTAGACTGCACTGGTCAAGAGAAGGCCTTCAACCCATTTTACGCGGCAGTGGGCGTGCGCTTGTGCAAGCTTCGACATGCCTTCAAGTTCACCTTCCAGCTGTGTCTGTGGGACAATGTGAAAGCTGTGGACACGCTGACGACCCGACGCATTTACAACCTGGCCCGCCTGATGGCAGCCCTTATCCACGGGCAGGCGCTGTCCATAGCGGTGTTCAAGGTGTTCAACTTCGCCCACCTGGCACCCAAGACTCTGTTGTGGCTGCGTGCCACCGTGGATAGCATGCTGAATTCCGTGTCTGACGACGCAGGGGTGGTCGGCATGTTCAGCCGCTGCGGCACAGGGCGGGACGTGATGCTGGTGCGAGACGGCATGACGCTGTTCCTCTCCAAGTACATGAAAGCACATGTGGCCCTCACGTACGAGCGGGATGCCAAGAAGCGGCAGCTGCTCAAGCAGCGCCTGAAGATTGCCCGCCGAACCCTGGACGGAGTGCGGGCATCGGTGGCAGATGATGACGACATGTTCTAGTGCAGGGTGCGGCAGTGTCATGAATGCATTGCTACAGCGTCGCGTTTTTCTGTGCGTGGATGCCCTGCAGGCGGCGCGTGTGCCCCCCTTCCCGAGAGCCCTGCAGCATACGGCGCACATCAAGTGCTGCTGCAGTGTCTGACGTGGCACGCTCCTCCTGAGCAGCCTGCCGCAGGGGGGCATGCGCAGAGAATGCCTCCTCCACGCGATTGGCTGTTATGTTCAGCACAGTGTCGACACGCAGTAGCTCCTGGGAAGAGCTACCCCCCCCCGATGTGGGTGAGGGGGACTGGAGCCGGCGCATGAAGGAGCCCAGAGAAGTGATTGGGCCCGGGCTGGCGATTTGCCCCAGTGCAGACTGCCGTTTAGACCTGCGCCTGGATGCGCTGCTTGCTCGTGCAGGGATGGAGGGCAGTGTGCTGCCTGCCCCCCCTCGCCCCCCAAGCTGCGGCCACTGGGCGGGAGAGGCAGTTCCTGCGGCACCCGAGGACGAAGATGATGACGAGGACACACTCATTTGCGGTGACATCTGCACAAGGGGCGATAAAGCCACCCCCGGGCTGAGTTGCTCGCGCTGCACCGGCAGTCTAGCGGGTGCATGCATGGTGCTATTGGAGCCCCCCCCCCCTGCTGGGCTGGACACATGCTCGCCCGGCAGGGAGAAATGCTTGTCATCAAACACGGGCGTCGCTGCGTTATTCCCGTGTGTACTGGGGTGCTGCAGCTGTGGAAATGGAGACTGCAGGGCGGCCCAAGGCCCCCCTTGTGGAGAACTACCCCCCCCCTGCAGTGAAAAGGACGCCTCAGCAGTGGGTGCGATGGATGAAAACTTTTGATGTCGCTTTCGAATGGGGCTGTGGGTGCCTGCTGCCTTGGCTACACCTGAAAACGAGTCCTGCGTGCTGACCTGTGCCAGCGACTGGGCGGAGGGAAGTTCCAGCAGCCCCCCCCCGTGGCCCAGGCTGGGGGGTGCAGCAGCAGCAGTGGTTGAGTGTACGTGCTGTCGCCTTTCAGCGTTCAACTGCTGTGCCATGACGAAATCAGCAGCAGAAATCACCGGCAGAAGGCTATCTGAGGAAGCAGCGGCAGCGGACTGTGGGCGCAGCCCCCCCCCGCGTTGTCCACCGGAGCTGGTCACAAAAGACATTTCTGACCGAGATGGTGCCTTGGCGTACTGGCCAGATGCCCGACGCAGGCGGGATACCACTGCAGCGCGAGCCGGAGCGCCCTGCTGGGCTTTACTGTCCATTTGCTGGGCGCGGGCTGCCCCGCCAGCGGACTTCACCCTGACTTGCCGCTGATCTGTTCCGACGTCCACAGCTCCTGGAAAGGGACCAGGTTGTTGGGAATTCCTGGGTTTGTGCTGCTTGAAGAGAGTTGTCGTCGAAGTCTTATGCTGGTTTCGGCCAGCTTCACCGCTGGCTGCTGGCGTGTCCGCCGGGCTGCTGATTTTAGCACCCGAGGCTCCGTCTGTCGAAACACGGAGCCCCCACGGCCCAGCCGTCCGCTGCAATGCAGCTAAGGATGCCAGCTTACGCACTGCACTTGTGTTTCGAGCTTGCCTTCGCTTATGCCTGTCTTGACGAATGAAGCCCAGCAAAGCGGCGCCCACCAAAGCAGGTCGCGGCGACCTGGGCGCATGGCCAGCATGTCGCCCCCGGGAGGCTGCCTCTGAAATGTGAGTCAACGCTGCCGCAATGCCGATACCATCCACCCAAGTTTGAAACTGCTCAATGTCTGCCTCTTGCACACCAAAGACTGCTTCGTCGCGGCTGGAGCTTTTGTGCAGAACTGAGCGCACGTCCACATGACCAACTATAAGGTCAGTGCTGTTGTCAGAGTCCGACTCAGAGTCACCTGCGCCAGATAAATCTGAGGAGTTGTCCTCGGCTATCTCCAGCAGCTCCAGCAGGCTCAGCGGGGTGCCGTCAGGCTTCCGCACTCGAGCATCTGCAGGTACCCCTCTGGACTCCAGGCCTGCCACTGCTGCTGCACCCACCAGCTCTGCTCCCACGTGCACGCTGCTCCCGTCGTCGCTGCCCTCCAGCACGACGTACTTGTGCCCCCCCCGGATGTGCACTGCGGGGCCCGAGGCGTTCCCGCGCTGCACCGCACGGGAGCTTTCTGTTGCTTGGTTGTGCAGACGGTCGTGTACTGTGGCGGCGGCGGCGGCGCGGGCACGCTGCAGCAGCTGCTGCTTGAAGCGGCCTCGCCCCATGGACACTGCACCAGCCACTGACGGGACCAAGTGTGCAAACGCGGTGCTGCTGCGGGCAGAGTACCCTGTGGTGCCACTGGCAACGCTAGCCGCTGCAGAGCCTGGCCGCTGTCGCAAGGCTGGCGCAGAAGCCGACAGAGCACCTGAAAAATCCACACCTGCCCCCCCCCGAGCAAAGCTGCCCACAGTGAGAGTTTTATGGGATTCGGGGTGCACAGATGTTCTGCGTGCGACTGCGGGCAGATGGGCTGTGAATCGCCCCGCTGCTAGCATGCCTGCAGCGCTGGTGTCGTGGCTACTGAAGGGGGCAGGCTGTACCGAACGCATGACCCGTTGGGCCTCCCGTCCCAGCTGAGGAGACCCAAGGTCACTCTGGCGGCTTGTGCTCCTGCTTTTCAGAGCCTGTTGTCGCTTGCTTTGCTGTCGCAGGCTGCGCAGCCGCTCGCCCCGCTGAGCCCCCCCTTGCACCCCCTCAACGGCCGCACTTGCAGCCAGGTGTGAGCCATGGCCATGGGAGCGAGTCATGCTTTCGTGCAGAGCAGAGGTGGCGCTGTCCAGCATGCCGGCAGGCAGCCCCTTGGACCGCCGTACAACGGACTTGCCCAGCACACTGCTGCCAGTAGTCACGCTGCGCTCATCGCTGGCGTCGCCTGTGTGGGGAAGCTGGTCCATGGCGTGATGCCGTCTCAGGCGTGCGTGCAGGCGGCGACGGCCGTCTTCACGCATCGCCTTGCGCTCATTTGCTGCGAAGAGGAGTTTCTCCCGAGCCTTTCGCTGTTGTGCCAGCAGCTGCACTGCCGACAGCTGCTGCAGAATGTGCAGCAGACGGGGAAAGCGCTGGATGGCTGTTCTCCAGCCGTTCACGCGCTGGCGACTAGAGCCACTGGTGGAAAAACCAACCTTGCTGCCGCTGTGGGTGGCTGGCGCGGGTGGCTGCTTGACCTGCTGCAGTGCAGGCTGCTGCCCTGCGGTCTTTTCAACCTGCCTGTGCTTGGCCGCAGGTGTCATTTGGGTGGGCGTGTCCAGGAATAGATCATCCGACCCAACCGAAATGGCGTCAATGTCCTCAAAATCTTCACTGTCTGCGCGCTGCACCCAGGTGTTGCTGCTGCCGCGGTTCTCAGCTATGACTACCCGCCGCATGGGAGTGGGCACGCCGGCATGGGGAGACGCAGCTGTGCCGCCTGCCGCACGAACGGCCTGCTTCAAGCGACGGAAGCTCCCCAGTGCCCGCAGGGCAGCCGTGGCACCTTGTCCAGCTGCATCGCTGCTGTCCACGCGGAATGAGGATGGCGTGGACAATAGGGGCGTGCCAGGCCCAGGCTCGCCCTGTTCCCCTTGCTCGAAAGACACTGCGATGCCTAGAGCAGTGTCCATCCAGTCCTGAGGCAGGGAATCAGCTTTGCTCGTGTCAACAGCTAGCTTTGAAGCCGCGGAGTGGGCAGGTGGCACGGGATCCGTGGACCTGGCTCCGACGGCAGCGCCCTCTGTGAGGGCCGTAGCTGCAGAGTGCAGCATGTCGCCATGCGATCGGCTCTGCACCTGACGCATGACATGCCTCGACGCGGCACGCATGAGCGCCTTGCTGTTGTTACGCATGAAGCTGGAGGGCACGACGGCGAACAGCCGTGTGACGGGGTGCATGCTTCGCTCTGCAATCTGTGGCCGCCCAAGCTTCTCGCGGATTTGGTATTCTTTTGCAAAGGCAGACTGCGACTGAAGTGTGGAAACGGTGGGCATGATGCCCGAGAGTGCCAGCGCCAAGCACAGGGGCGAGTTTCCTGCCGTGGCGCTGGCGGAGGCGTCAGCGGGCGTGCTGAGCACCTGCAGAGCCAGCTGGGTCGCTTCTCCCACAGACTTGCCTGCAGGGCGACTATCGTGTGCACTGTGGTTCGGCCGCCCCCCTGTGAGGGTCACCGCAGCGGAGTGCAGACTAAGGAACGCACTTGTGCTGTGTGAGCGGCTGGTGCCAGCGGCAATGGCTTGCAACAAATGCGGCGAAGCGCTGACGGCTTTGGCGGCACGGGAGTATTTTCCTTCCGTTACTCGTTGGTTGTGTAGGCTAAGGATACAGCTTGTGGGGCACTGCATCTGTCTCAGGAGCTTCACTTGCGTGGAGGGCTCTGTGAGAAGCGCAGCACACGCGTCTCGTCGAGATGCAGCTCGCACACAGTTCGCCATGAAAGCATTGGCAGCCTGCACAACACGCAAGGGGACACGAGCGAGCGCCCATGCCTGCTTCACGTGAAATGCAGCTGGTACCACAGTCGGTACTGGGGGGGTTCCCTCGCGTTGGGGGGCTGGTAGCTTGCCTTGCCCGCGCCAGTGAGCTTGGCGCAGCCCTGAAACCCAGTCAGCTGGCTGCCCAGGCACAGCGGCAAGCCCAATGGAAGCTGGAAGAACCCCCACGGAGTGATTTTGTTCAATGGTGGCATCCAGCTCACGAAACAGCCTGCTTGGATTCACGGCACTGGTGTTGTCGGCAGGCACGGCGCCGCGGGCAGTGGCAGCTTCGCGCTGGGCAGCACCAGTTGCTGTCCTGCGCACCAACTGCAGAAAAGGAGACACAGTGTTCAATCCAGTGTTGCTGGCGTTTGGACTGCGGCGCAGCTCCCGCGCCATGTCAGCTGCAGTCAGGGGGGACACAGGGACGCTGCTGCCCAGTAGGGGGGTGGCAATCAATTGCACCCCCCCAGCAGCAGCCGCCGCCCTGAACTTGGTCACTTCCGTGCACAGCATAGAATAGCGCATGAGCGTTTCTGCTTGCAGCTGCTTGCCGCTGGAAGTGCGCTGTGCTTGTCGCAAATGGCCCAGGATTGCCTGCACAGCGCCATCAAGCGCTGTGAGCGACACACAAGCAACCAGCAGCGACGGAATGTCGTCACGCGGAATTTCACAACTTTGTAGGCATTGAGGACAGATCTCACTGGGAGTTGTCTTGGCCCGCGGGCTTCGTCGGCTGCGCCCATCAGCGCGGGGCGAATGTCGCAGCAGGGCACGGTCGGCTGCAGCGGCGGAATCTGTGCGGACCGATGTGGTGCGCTGGTGTGAGAAATCCTCGGCAGAGCCACCGGGGCGATGTGATGCACCATGAAGTGTGGATACAGTTATAGAGCGCATTCCTCCGTGTTGTCGGCCATTGGCTGGGGCAGCAACGTGCTCATGAGGGGATTCACTTCGGCTGCCGAAATTTCTTTGCATCTGTGTTGAAGCAACCCGCGCTGCAGGGCCCAATACCGAGTATTCGGCCGGACTTGTGGGAGCTGAATCCCATCCATCATCCATAGAAAGCGACTCTGCAGGTCCCTGGTCTTTCTGTACACTGCAAAAGCTAACCGGCATTCGTTCGCCCAGACTAGAAAACTTTGTCGAGCTTGCCAGCTCGAAATTGTGATCTGCGCCGAAAGCATTCGAAGCTGCTCTTGCACAAAGCGGTTCGTCCATTATCTCACCATGTGTTTTTGCATTTCTGCGACGCGGGGTTGCAGATTTCGGACTGAGGCTTGCAGGTTTGCTACGCAAACTCCTGGCGGGCGACCGCGCAAAGGTCTTGCTTCGAGCATATTTGGCAGCAGCTTGCAGCAGCTCTCTCTGGACCCGAGTACCAATTTCAACCAAAATCTTGTTTGAAAATATTTTGAACCCAAGAAGCGCTTGTATTAGCACATCCACGCCCAAAAAAACACCAAGCAGTGACACTAGCTCTGCGTCGGTCGAGCTCGCTCCCCCACTGCTGTTGTTTGCCTGATGTGGAGCGGTTCCAAGACGCACACGAGGGTCTGCTGAGGGACCAGAAACACCAAAAATGGGACGATGGGCGCTTTGGAGGTGCTGCGTAGCCTGAATTGCGTGCGTCAGTATGGACTGCTGCGATGTTGAGTGCGGCTCAGAAGCGGACCCAGCAACATCCGAATGTGAAGACTGTTCACCCGCATCTGGCTGAACGCGAGCAAGGCTGGCAGGAAGTAATCTTGCAATTGTTTCAAACCGATTTTGCATGCTGCCTGCGCTGACAAACGCCATCACGAGGGCTGTTGGGAATAAGCTCACTGCGTTGTCATGGTGGTCATGGGCACTCGTCACAGCAGGTTCCCTAGAGGGGTGGCTGGCAACAATGCCTGCACAATAAACATGAACATGTTATGCAAAGTAAAGTGGCAAAGTGGCGCCAGGGCGTACCTGAATTGCTGCGTTGCGCGAGGTGGGGCCCCTCGACTGGGCCCAGCATGCTTGGGTGCAGGGACGCAGCAGCTGTTGCCGAGGAGCGCAGCGAGGCTCCAATAGGAGCATGCAAGATGCATAGCTGCACTTGTGCTGACGAGGGTAACACGTCTGCAGCTGCACTGCTGGGGGGTCGGGCTTGGTAAGTCGAGCTCGCCGCAAGCACGGCCACTGTGGGTAAGGCCACCTGCTCCCCGGCACGGAACGGGGACATCAGGTCCCGATGCGGCGCTGTGGCAGCCACTTGGAAGGCAGACACTGGCACCTGTGCTGTATGGTGTACATCTGGCCACAAGGCTGTGAGACGGCCCGCCTGCCTTTCGCCCATCCAAGCAGGGGATACGGCTGGGGTGATTCCATCTAGCCCAAGGGCGGATAGTTCAAGTGCCTCGTTCTGAATCAAATGTGGGTGCAGAACCAGGTGCTGCAGGCGCGCAATGACTCGCAGGACTGCCGGGAGATGCCATGTCGCAAGCGACGCCTGGGTTCCAGCAGCGTCGTGTTGCAACGCATTGACTGGTGCTTTCACCAGACAGGAGCAGTCTGATTCAAGTGCTGCAAATAAATCTGTATCGCCGCCGTACTTGCTTGCCATGGTGTGCGATGAATGAATGTCTCTGCTGTGAGGCGCGTTGGCAGCCTGCAGGCGGACTGGCAGCAGGCAAGCAAACTGGCAGCAGGCAAGCACACGACAGCATCAAGTAAGTCAAGAAAGCAAAGTGGATTTAAATGGTGTCATTCACACCAAACCACCATCGAAGGCAACAAAGTGCTCTGCCAACCAGGCAGCCGGAGGGGGGGCCTCCAAGCCAAGCCTCTCAACAGGAACCCTTCCATACAACACAAGCAACACCACCAGTACTGCAACACAAAAACATATTTTAAAAGTACCACCAGCATACCTGAATATCCGTGCAGTGAACTGGTGGTGGCCTGGGGTGCGAAGGGCCATAGCGCAATTGGCCATTGCCGAGATACAGGGAGGCAAGGGGAGGGTGCACAGGTATGCTTCTGCACATCACACACCAATGGAGGCATGCTGGAATGTAGCACAAGGTTGCCCATACGCAAGTGCGGCTGCCCTTGGAATTCCAGCCCCCCTGCGTTGTTAGTCCAGCCGCCCCTCACGATGTACAGTGGTGGGGCTTCGCTAACCCTCAAACGGGCTGCAGGCACAGGTTTCAAGCCACCACTAGGAGCAACTGATACCTGTAGAACAAGAAGATAATACGCACTGTTCTGTTCGTGCCATGCTGTGCTGATCCAGTGTCTGCCCAGCATGCAGGGGGGGGAGGCAGGGCCCCGGCGGGGTGTGCCGCTCTGGCAGGACTTATGTGTGTATCTGCAGGACAGACCAGCTAACACATGAGCGGATTTATAAAACAACTCCGACTTGAGCTGTGTCAGGAAGTAAAAAGCCCATGCCTGCTCTCGGCTTCAGCTCGGGTCATGCCCTTTCCGCACCCCACTCAGCAGCTGGCAGCGCGCTTGTGTAACAGAACAGGGACAGCGACACTGCAGCGCTCTAAAAGCTGAACCCTTTCCTTTCAAGCAACAAATTTGACTGAAGAAACCCAGCCTCCTGGGCTTCAGCATGGCTGCCACCGCAGCTTTCTGAGTTGACTGCTTGCGGCAGTGTCGTCGTTGCTGACTTGCCAGATGTCACCCACGATGCCGCCCCAGCGCCAAGTACACGCGAGTGATCACTGCTATGATTTCCAACCATAACTGCGTGGATCGGCCCAAGCCACTCCTGGTGCAGCGCAGCAGCAGCCGCCCCAGGAGCAGCCGGCCCTGAGGCTCTGGATCGGGATGCGAACTGAGTGCAGGGCGTGCAGTCTCTGACAAATTCCATGTCGCGCTTGATATTTGGGCAGTTGAGTGCGGGTGTCGTGCTCGAACTGGCGGTACTGTGCACAGTGCTCAAGTCTGAGAATGCAGGCGAAAGGTCTGGACGCGAAAATGAAGCGCGCTGCACTTCTCCTGGCTGGAATTGCTTTACACGCCGAAGGTGATGTGCAATGGGAGTCGGAGCAATTGTAGTGCTACAGTTTTTGTGAATGGTGGGGATGTACGACTTCCCGTATGCGTAGGAGGCACCCGTAAGGCTGTTGGCGGAAGAATTCACCCCCGCAGCCGCCGCAAACTGATTGCCTCGCCCACTTGACAGCATATGCAGCCCAGGCTCCACCCCCTTGCACATATAAATTCGAGCAGTGTGCCTTGCTTGCTGTACTTTCTTGATTTCATGTTGTTTGGCTGCTGAGGTCTCTCGACTGAGCGTGTGCCCACCCAGGGCTTGTGCCTCCCCGGGGATGCGAACACTATGCAAAAAGTGAATGCTGCTGGTGCTTTGCGACGAGGTGTGCAATTTTCCCCTCTTTCCCCCCTCTTTAGTACGATGTGCGACCAATAGTTCCTTCACAACCTTGCGGTACTTGTTTTTGATTCTCTCAACGCTGCGCAGCACTCGACGGTGCGTGCTGGACAATGGTTTAGCAGACTCGCTAAAAAAGACCAGCTTGGCATTCCCTTACCTTTTATTTCGAAAGGAACTTTGTCTGAGAATAGCAGTCCACGGGACACAGTCGCCAGTGCTTGACATTGACATGAGAATTGCACTCTGAAAGAGCTCTTCCTCTTCAGAGTGGGTAAGTGGTGACTTGTCCAAAGGCCTCAGGTGGTTGACCCATCTGCAGAATACGGGTTCAACATTGCATTGAACGCAACGTGAAAACGAACACTCACCGGTCTCTGCATTGTTTGCCGCTTCGTCCCGGCAGCAGCGATGAAATGCGCGCCCACGCTT
>Ga0307982_1002196_pt1 | contig 15805 bp, 19 predicted proteins | sample OrgLakmetagen989_FD_201847 | JGI IMG/M metagenome (GOLD analysis project Ga0307982, IMG submission 201847) | Saline water microbial communities from Organic Lake, Antarctica - #989 | ecosystem: Environmental > Aquatic > Non-marine Saline and Alkaline > Saline | place: Antarctica: Organic Lake...
GCAATCACGAATTTCACACTCATTAGAGTTGAGCTTCGCAAATTTCGTGTAGACCTCGAAGCATTTCAGATGAAAGCTTCGCAATCTTCTCTTTAGCTTCGCAAAGTTCGCGTAGAATTCGAAGCGCATGAGACGAAAGCTTCGCAACCTTCGGACAAACTCTTCGGAATTGTCAATCTCTTGACGACGACAAAAAAAAATCCAACGAATCCAAATTCTGAAGATCAGAATTGTTGACGTACGTACGGGCAATTAAATCTTGTATACTCCTCCTACGAAGCTGAAGCTCCTAGAGGATATAAATTGCAAGTGAAATCAACGACAGGCCAGGTCCGATTGCTCGATTGAAAACACAAATTTCCTGTTTCCCGGAACCGGAAAAAAACAGGTCATTTCCTGGTAAATTCCCGATGTATTTCGCCGTTTTACGGTGAAATCAAGCACTGGTCAGCACAGAGAGGGGTCAAAAAAGAAAACTAATTCACAGGTTTACGACAACGGGAATGGACACGTATTTTTTTGCGGTTCAGAAGCCGAACTAGAGGAGGCTGATCGGCGATATAGGCCCTATAAGTGACCATTTCCCGGAATATTCCCGAATCGGTTCCCGATTCTCGATGAACCCATAATTTCCCGGAATCTTGGCACCAAGAAATCGGACCTGGCCTGATCAACGAGCTTGGGCATGTATCTATTATGTAGCCATTAGCGCACATTGGCAGCAACCCTCGAGAGCACGCGACGGCAATTACCGGCTTTGGTGGTGCACTCAACTTTGAGAATAGATACAATTTTGGGGCTCATCTTTTTGCATCTTGTTGTGCCTTTATGGCGTGTCCACGCTGTGATATTCTCGTTCAAAGGAGCTGGAATTTCTGCGATGCGTGTGGCTTTCAGCTCAACGAAAGCAAACGAAAGTCAGCGCCACCGGTCGTGCTGCCAGATCTTTTGAGATCCCGACATGATATATATAGCAATTCAAGAGCAGCTAGTCAGTCGAAATTGAAGGCAGTGCGAAGAAAGTCGCAAACAAAACCGAGTCATAGCCCACGATCTAGCGCGGCAGGACCGGTTGGCTCTGATCGTATTGATGTCGCCACTGCATTTCTTGAACGCGACCGGTGCGAGTGAAACCAATGTTTACTTTCAAATGCTAAGAATATCTGTGCACTATCTAATTCCATTCGCTGTCTCTAAATCTTTGCAGAAAAGCACTAGAGCAAAAACTTGTCTCACGAACGCGGCAAGAGCGGGTTATTTCGTTGCTAGAAGCCAGTAATTTCACGGAAAGGGATGCGTCGCGGATTCTACTTGCCAACAAAAACATCGACGCTTCTACTTCAATGGCTGGAGCATGGGGTCCTCCAGGGCGTGACCAACAGCCGCTAGACTCTGTAGTTTCAGGCCCGCCGTATCAGCCACCACCACGCACGTATACAGAGTGGCACTTGAAAACGGTGTACGGTGAGCACAACTTCGCTGAACGCGCTAAACTAGAGCGTGTTGATTCTGAACGGAGGCTCTCTAAGCAGCGCAGTGACTGGCGGCTTGCCAGGCGACTGCGGCCTTTCAATAGTGACCAGCATATTGAAGGCGACGACAATGCCTCCGAAAACGAAGGTCGAAGTTTCGACCTCAGTGGACCGCCACCATCGGAGGTAAATCTTGACGGCGCCATACAGCCTTCTTGGGCAGAGAACGCGTCATTGATGGACGTACTCGCTGTTGGACCTGCAAAAGATGCTGTGTATTCCCTGAATCCAATTCGCGTCGCTCCTGGGACACCTCTGACTGGACCGCAAAGCATGCCTGCCCACTTGACGACACCTGGTGCAGAAGACTTCCTTAGAAATTCAACCTCACGCAATAAAGAGTTGAGGGACCGAAAGTCACCTCCTGGAAGCAAAATTTCAATCCGGGGTCGTTCTGCTGAGAAGAGTGAACGCCCCCAACTCGAAACGTCACCTGTACGCAGAGACCAGCATTCGAATACATTGAGCAAACAGACAAGCGCAGCAGAAATAAACAGCACTGTTTCCTCCAAATCAGTTGACAATGCAAGTTTTGAAGCAGCTGCCTCATCTTCTGCGCAACAAATCCATCAGAGCGCTTGGTTCTGGGGCAGATCAGCCGAAGACGATACCACCGCTGCACCAGAAGACACGGAGCAGTCGGAGATTCCGAAAGACGGCATTCGAAATCCTGAAGCTTGTAACATGTTCTGGCGGGGCGATGATCGTGTTGCCACTCTAGTTGCACAACGAGAAAATGATGAAATTCAAGAGAAAGAACTTCAACTTCTCTCCACGAAGGCACTGGAAGCGGTCGAGGCCGAAAATGAGAAGGTATCAGCTTACGAAGAATCGGCTAGAGATGCTACACCGTTGGTTGATCTGCACGAAGAGACTGAAGATGAAAATGTGTCAAGAGCGGTAAGCAGCGCCGCCGCAAGCACAGTTGACCCTCAGGATTTCATCTTTGGCCAGCTGAGAAAGTCGGCGATGCACTTCATTGCCCCAAATGAGCTCAAACTCGACGTGCGAAACCTTCAAAAGCTGAAAGGTTATATTGCAGACTGCACTGAAAAAGAAAACGAAATGGAGAAAGAACTGGAGTCAATCAAAGCTGAGCTTGGCCAACGCAAGAGTGCAGCTACAGTGGGGGTAGCCGAAGTTCAGATCAAGCTCTCAAACGAGCACGCAAAACTTATGCATCTGGACGCTCGACTAGCGCAGCTTCGTGTTGTGGAAGATGAGTTCACAGAACGAGATGCAGAGAGCCTCGAGGAAGAGGCTCGACTAGTTGAGCGGCAGGCTGTCATTGGAAGGAGAATCAATAAAGCAGAAGCTCGCCTTGCGACTGCACTAGCTGTCGAAATGAGGGTTGCGGGGGAGTGTGAACTAGAGCTTCGGGACGCGAGAACCGTGCACATGGCCTCAAGGCAAGACACAGTTCGAGCATACCGGATGCGCGAAGATGCTGTTTACGATCTTCATGTCAAGGTCAAGGCCGCGGCGGCCACTGTTATCCAAACTTTCTTACGTGCACGCTTAGAGTCTTCTTTATCTCATTGGAACACTGCAGTCCTTCGCGATGTTTTGGAACGAACTGACACTGGTCTAGAAAAGTTCAAAGCGGCATTGGCAATTCAGTGCATGACTCGGCGTCGCTTGGCTCACAAAAAAGTTGTTGATGTTGCAAAGATGACCTACGAGAAACTTATTGACCATGATTCCGGGGATCCATATTATTGGAATACTAAAACAAGTGAAGCTCAGTGGACAAAGCCGATGCTTCTTGGCGAGAGTGATGATATCAATACACTTCACTCAGAGCAATCCCAATTGTCGTCTCGGTCAGAGCGCCCAGTTCGGATGTCAACTTCAATAACAGGCGCAGCATTGAAGATACAAGTTATATTCAGAGCTGTCTTGGCACGCCGTCGAATGCTAAAGATGATCAAGAGCACATACGAAAAATTGCATGATGAAGATTCAGGTTACTACTACTATTGGAACATCAATACTGCTGAGGCACAGTGGCTGAAGCCAAAACTTCTTGGTGATAATGATGATATTGAAATCAGTACGTCTGAATGAGGCACCACTTTTGCCCTTCGACGCACCTTACAGCAGAACGACATAATTGTGGATTATTTGACACCGGGCTGCGAAGGGCTGGAATTAGAGGGCCAACAGGCATGAATGTAACGCATTGTGGTGCCTTGGGAAGTTTTCCTTTCGCGCTGGTAATTTGTGCGGGCACAGGTCTAAGAGACCAACCAAGAAGGGGGCTTTTGATGGTTTCTTTGATTAATAATTTGGTTGGTTCTACGGAACAGAAGCTGCACTAGTTCAGACTTTTCGGTAAAGAGATCACACTCACATTCATATCTGTTTCACTCCACGCCATCCCTCTCCCAAAACTTGTACTCGAAGTCAAAGAACTGTTTGGCGTTCCAAAAGGGCTTTGCGCTTTAGCGCCCTCCCTTTTCTATCCTGGTTTGGGGCCACCTTTTTAAAATTGAGCCAATATTGACGTCTCATTGGGGTTATAGGTCTGTTCTTATTCATATCAGTGGAGTGGGTTCGACCTCGGACTTGAAGGAGAGGAATTCAGTTCAGGATAAGTGGCGAGAACCCTCCAACAAACTAAGGTAGCAAGTAAGTCTGAGTCCGAATCCAATCGAATATTCGTTCCACCTCGCTAAGTACGGCTTCTGGAGCGGAGAAGCATTCTGGTGTTTATTGGCCTGCGAAAATTTGTGTTTGCAAAGCTTGTAACATTACAGCCACGTGACCCATACTTCGTTAGCAAGAAAGAGGACAGGCGATGCTGAGATCGGCTGGCGCCCGGCACCTGAGAAAAACATTGAGATGATGTCCTCCGGGGACAAAAAATGGCCCAGACAATTGCCTCATGGACCTGGGACGTGACACACGAACGAGCAGTCAGTGGAAATGTGCCAGTTGGAGTCTTAATTGGCCTTCTGGAGCGAATTTTTACTAGCGCACATGCAGCTCAAGTGCATTCTTTGTGTGCCTCTGCGACTGCTGTGTACTCCCCTTTCTTTCTTTCTTTTTGGGAGATTATTACTTAGACTAGACTAGACTAGACTAGACTAGACTAGACTAGACTCTCAATTGAAGGAACGCCAAAAAAATATTGGCTTCCATCTATATGAACCGTACGTGCTTCCTTCGAATTCCTATTTGTGGATATGCAAAATTAAAGGAATAATTTACTGAACGTCATTGAGGCAACACGGGTTAAGATCTCTCTAAGCATCTTTATATTACGGCCTGCTCAATCGTTGATTATTTGTGACTTATAGGAAGGGTACCATCTGATCGGACCCGCGGAGTCTCCCAGGCCAATCTGAATTATAGCCAGGCTCGGGGTATACCTGCATGTGCAGTACAGGAATTTTCAATCAAAATAGATCTTCTGGATCGCCTGAGGGACTTCGTTGTAGTCCCCTCCTCTGCGGGCGGAAACTCTTCTTTTGAGCGGCACTCTCAGAGCATGGAGGAGCGTGCCACTTTGGGCCGCTACCATCACTTCCATGGCCACTCGGGCATGTGCGCCTGATTAGCTTCTTAGGTCTAGTCTGCGCTGCTTAGCTTTTCTTCTCTACCTGTTAGTCTTCTAATTCCGGTCCTTCGGGGCCTGTCTCAAAATAGAATTTCATGGCCACTCGGGCATGTGCGCCTGATTAGCTTCTTAGGTTAAGTTCGAGCTGCTTTGCTTATCTCTTCCTGTTAGCCTGCTAGCCTTCTAATTCCGGTTCTTCGGAGCCTATCTCAAAATAGGAAGAGGTAAAAGCAAAGCAGCTCTTTTAATATAATGCCTACCTCAGAAGCTACAGAAATCAGGCTCACATTTTTAAATAAAATTTTGGCGCAGGTACCCCGTAAAGGCGTTCGAACGAGCATACTGTAAAACTTTACTTCTTCAAAAGAACTCTCGAACCAGGGTGTCCCGTGTCCCGTGCTCGAACAAGAGGCTACAGATAGTCTTCACAGTAGAATCGAAGTATGCCCTAGCAAGTCGGTAGACGTAAGAGCAGTGTTAGACTGTCAGCAAGAGTAGCCATCTTTATTTGCAGCACAGCAGTAGACTTACAGCCCGACAGCAGCACAGAGTGCCAATATCAGACGACAGACATCATGCAGCCGACCAGCAGTGGTAGGTAGGCAGTGAGCAACTGTAGCCCAGATGACGAACCACTACACTTGTCTAATGAAGATTACATTCATTCATTCTACTGACATAACAAATGAAAAAAAAGATGCATTTAGTGTTTATAGTAAGTACTTAAAAGAAGTATTAGCCAGTTCTAATTGATGCCAAAATATCTTTGCGTGATTTAACAAACAAAACCACTGTGGGCAATACAGGCTGACAAGAATAGCGCGCGCCTTAGCCTAACTTCAGAATGGACCCATCCGATGGCGAAGTAGTATCGCGATTGCAACCATTGAGTAAAAAGAGACATGCGGAGCCCGCCTGCCCACATGGCAACTACTTGAACTATTACTCGCAGCGGCAGAGTGGCGTCGATGACGCTCGCCTTGAAATGCTTGAGGCCGACTGGTTCAAGGACAAGAAGTGAGTACTTATTCGAAACGTGAAAGAATTGGAGGCTTTAAATGCTGGCCATTCGAGAATGCATGCTCCTTTAGATTGCTTTTTATAAACTCTATATGCGCCAATTAGGTGCATCGATTTGGGTTGCAACGACGGGACTTTCACGCGGCAGATTGCCAAGTCTTTCGGCTGCCGGTTGATGCTCGGAGTCGACATTGACGCGCGATGCATCCATTCTGCGTGGACCCACACTCCCTTGATAGGGGAAACAGACAGTGTTTCTCCTACTTTTGCCAAGACTAGTGGTGATGCCGTACGCAGTGTTGACGACGAAGAGCACGGTTTAAGCGCTACTTCAAGTGGCCTAGTAAACACCTGTAGCTGGTTGCGTGCCGATCTGGGAGCTGAGAAGGGCAGTGCTGAGGACCCCTTTGTGGGCCCGCTAGGTGCTTCCCTGGGCACTTTTGACACGGTATTCTGTTTAAATATTATAGTATATTTAAGTGACCGACTCAACCTTCCCTCATTCATGCACTCTCCCGCTATTCCTTTTCGTTTCCCCCCCTTTCCCTTTGTTGCCCTTTGACATTCCAACCACCAACACATTTTGTGCTGTATGGCAGGTGACGTGTTTCAGCGTCGCGAAATGGGTGCATCTTGTGCGCGGGGACGACGGCCTTGTGCTCTTCTTTCAAAGGGTCTTTCAGCTCCTGAAACCGGGCGGCCGGTGAGATGTTCTAAACATACTTCAGGGACCCTACCAGTAATCTTGATTTATAAACGCTGTAGTATTATGTCAAGAGTAACCTTCGTAATATTTGAAACCCCCTATTTATCTCAATTTTGAAATCGGGCAGGTTTGTGTTGGAGCCTCAGGATTGGGCCTCTTACAAGAAGAACAAAACGAGGTATGTCGCTGGCTTTTGTGTTTTTGCTTTGTGATCACTTGCTTATGTTGGGATCTCCTTCTCATTTACGTTTCTTATTTTTAAGCTTTTTGCCGCATCTTTTCTCTTATTTCATTGAGCCTTGTTCATGGGCGTCTGGCCTTTTGCGCTGTGCTGTAGTTCGGACATGGCGCGCATGTCGATGCGCGATCTGAAGCTGCGGCCATCTGGCTTTCCAGAGCTCTTGCTCGGGCCACCTGTGGGGTTTGCCACTTGCATGCAAGTCACTGCTGCACCCTCTAGCAACGGTCATGAGAAATCGGACGACGGAGCTTTTAAAGGCCGCCCGATTTTCGTCTTACAGAAGCCTGTTTCGACCCTGTAATGCAAGGAAGACAATACTTCTTCGGCTTCTATATCTATCTATCCTCTTCACAAGCCCAAAGGGAGTCCGGCCGCCTTCTGCCGTTTATTGCCGGATGGAGGAAGAGATTCATATAATTCCCAGTTTCTGCTGCATTAGTATTCTACGTATTTAACTCGCTTGATAGTATGGAACAACTGAGGCGAAGACAGAACAGCAATCCATCTTGGGATTTTGGCTGAGTCAACTAAACGGGGATTTGGTTTATGGGTTTGTACCGTTAGACCTCGAGAGCTCCACATCTCCGATGTCCGAAGTGTTATCCGGCAGCAGGGACTTCAAACTTGAATTCTCCTAGACACCAGTGTGGCAGAGACATCAAACAATCATGAATCATATTCAGTACTTTAATACTTCTATTCTTACAAGTGGCTTACGCTGCCTTTTAGAAGGCGCTTCTTAGAAGGTACTTCATTCATACTGCGGTGCACTGGGAATGGGCATTTCCCACTTAGAATGAAACGCGCACATATTCACTTTCTCTTTTGTAATCTCCGCAAAAGCCCCTTGTCTAACCGTTTTCATGTACATTGGAATGGAATACGGATTTTGTTTCTAGGCTTCTCATGAGACACGGGAAATGGGAAATACTAAGCAAGTACAAGCAACATAGAACAATTTACGACATCTGTAATGAATGGGATCTTCGCAGGGGCTAGCTAAGGGGCAGAGTTAGTAGGGAGCTCTGGCTGTGGGCTGTGGGTTGTGCTCTCTGGGCTCTGGGCTCTGGGCTCTGGGCTCTGTGTTCTGGGTTGGGCTCTTTGGTCTCCTTGGGCTGGTGGCTGGTGGCTGAGAGCTGAGAGATGAGAGTACAGGGCGATTTGATGAGCATGTTCAGCGCCCGGATTTCGTTAGTGTATGGGAAACGAACTAAACTGGAAAAATAGTTCGCCTATTCAAATATAACGAACTCAAACGGAACAGAAGTTCGCTTTCGCCAGAATTAACGAACCCAAACGAACAAAGGGTTCGGTTTTCGAAAGACAACCGAACCCGGCCTAAACGAACAAAGGGTTCGTTAATATCGCCGTGTTCGTTAACGTTCGGCGAACGCGCACGCCAAAAAAAAGCGGAATCCTGCCTCGACATTCCATGATTCGAGGCGGCCGTTATCTGCTCTCACGAAATTACGTCCGTAGGACAAAAAGCATCAAATTTCGGCCACTTCATAGCCATAAGTGGTGCTTTTGCGCAAACGACGACCAGCTGGCAGGCGGGTTCTGTTACCCAGGAATTATCGAACCCGAACCGAACAGAAGTTCGCTTTCGTCAAAATTAACGAACTCAAACGAACAAGGAGTTCGGCTTTTGAAAAACTAACGAACCCGGCCTAAACGAACAAAAAGTTCGTTAAAATCGCCGTGTTCGTTAACGTTCGGCGAACTCCACTAACGAATTCCGGGCGCTGGTCAGTACTGTAGGTAATTTCGTTGCGTCGTCGTCTTAATTTTTATTTTTGTATATACTATGTTAGAGAGTCGGTAAGTCAGGTAAACAACAAAAACACAAAAAAGCAAAGGAAGGCACGAAGGCACAATGCCGCATATAACGCGTGAACTCATCCGCAAACGCGCCGAGCATAATGAAAGTATCATCGCGACTCTCGAAGAAATTGCTCTTCACCAGGTGCGTGATTTCACCTAGGATTCTGCATCATGTTTTATGCGAGATATCTCACGGTAATGACGTTTGCTTCACAGGAGGAGCTCGAAGGCATTTCCGACGTTCTAGGCACGAGCTGCCGCAAGCTGAAGATTCTCATGCTTCAAAACAACATCATTCCTCGCATGGAGAACTTACATCATTTGAAGGAGCTGGAGTACCTCAATCTTGCCCTGAATAACATCGATATGATTCAAGGTAATCGTGCTAAGCTACTAGCGTCTTCGCTAGCATTAAGAAGTTTTTTTTTTCAGGCCTAGCTAGAAAAGTTTTGACTTGGCGGCTTGACGAATAGATACAACCACTCGATCGATGACTAACCTAGATTTGCTCAAATGTGACCTCCTGCTCTGGAATTGAATTCCTAGGTTTGGACCGGTGCGAGTTTTTGAACAAGCTTGACATGACGGTTAACTTCGTCGATTTCGATGCGCTCGAGCAGAGCGTCACCAACATGCAAAAATGCCGGCACCTCGGCGACCTCTTCATGATGGGAAATCCGTGCCAGGTATGCCCTTGTTTCGGAGTGGGCGTGAGCAGAGGGGAGTGACGGAAATCGCTGTAATCGTTGTTTTTGTTGCCTAGGATGATGAGGCAACAGCTTTGCTCGCAGAGTTGCCATAACACCATCCCGGTGCTTTTGTCTAATACGCAAGAAAGGTTGCTCATGTACTTGTACTGAGGCCTTCTTCAATCACAATGGCTACGTGTGCCTTGTCTTTGCTTCGATCTTTTGTCATCTTTGCAACCGTGTCACAGATGGACTGGGAGGAAGGTTTTGAGCATTACGTGATTCACCGCTTACCACAACTCAAATGCCTAGATGGAAAGGACATCACCAAGGTAATCATAGAAGTGCACCAAAAGAAGAGCTAGGAAGTCAGCGTATTAGGCCTTATATATATCATTTACTCTTCATATTTTGTTCAACCTTAGTCCTGTTCCTAGCTCGTCTTGGCTCTTCCTTGCGACTTACTTTGTGTGGTCCCCTCCTTGATGTAATTTTGCTTTGCTTTTGTTGTTGAGCATGCGACGCAATGTTGTTGGTGCTGCTTTATGATTTCACCTTTTCTTTCTAATGGTATAAACTCATTGTTTCTGCCCTTCTCCTGCTGTTTTATGTACAATTGTTGTGGATTCACGCCCACACGAACAAAACCGCAGTCGATGCGCATCGTGGCTGCGCAGCACTTTCCTCGTCTGGAAGCCGAGCTGCGCGTGAAAGCCACGGCGTGCCGAGCGCGCAAAGAGGTGGACGCAGTCGCCACTGCCGAAGCCACCGCCGCCAAAGCCGCCCGTCGGGCCGAAAAAGCCGAAGCCGCGGCCAAGATAAAAGCCGACAAGGAAGCAGCTGCGGCTGAGAAAGCGGCCAAGAAAGAGGCGGCGCTCGCGGCGGGCGAAGTGATCGTCGAAGACGACGACAGCAGCGACGACGACGACGCAGCAGCAAAGGACCCCGAGGAAGAAGACGAAACCTGCGCACATACGCCGGAAAATCGTGTGGAAATGTACCGGGAAATCGCAGAAGAAAAAGCCGAAAAAGAAGCCCGGGAGCAGGAGCGCATGCCGAAGAAGCGCGACTACACAGCGGAGCAAAAGGAGGCGATTGAGCGCACGCGAAAGGTACTTGTTGTGGTGTGTGTGTGTGTAGGAACGCGATAAGTTGATGGAGGATTTGTGGTGAATGGATGATGGGAGAGCATGGGTCGGTGCTGACTGAGAAACCGTATTAGATCCATTGGGTGATGCAGAATGAAACTTGGTGCCAGTCCTAACTCAATTTTTCATTCTATTTCCTTATCTATTGCAAACGCCACTCATTGTTTCCTTGAAGTTTCTCTCTCGTGATCTCATCTAATCGCACACGCTCTCGTTCTACTTTCCTTTCAATGCTCACGATATACAAGCTGGAATTAGAAGGGAAAATCCGGCAGTGCAACGAGGGAAAATGGGAATTTTCATTCGACGAGTCCAACAAGAGGGGTAACGTGGTGCTGGACATTGGAGTGCCAAAACATTTGGACTCGAGCCTCATTGACGTCGATGTGCATCCGAATTACGTGAGCGTTGTGATCAAAAGCAAGGTTCGACATCAAAAAGCCTTCCATGTAAACACAGCCATGTTTTAGCGGCTTATACAAGGCGACCAAGAATGAGACCACTCATAAGACCAGACGTGTCTCTGCAAACATTTCTTCTTCTCTCCGCTTTTCGCCTCTGCCGCCCTATTTAACATCCCTTCGGTTCCTCCTTTCATATCCTGCTGGGCGTGTGCATATGTCTACACCACAGATTTTGCGGTTAACCTTACCAGCTGAAGTCGACTCGTCCAATTCTTCAGCGCAGCGCAGTAAAACCACGGGCCATTTGGTGCTCACCATGCCCAAAGTAAACCCCGACGAGAACGCCCTGGGTTTACGGGTCAGCGCGGCCCAGAAGAAACGCGAAGCCGAAGCGAAAGTGCAAGCGCTGGAAGCGAAACAGGCGAGCCGAGACAGCCGGCATCTCGCTTACCAACTCCAAGCCGACGCGAGGAAGGCAAAAGGTCTACCGTCTTCTTCTGGAGTAGTGCCTACCGGTGGCGCAGTGAAAATTCAGGGCCTAGTTGGGGCACGGCACGGAGGAGTGAGGCAAGAGCCGCTGGCAACCGCTCAGATGAACGCAGTGAGCACCACTATTTTAGCCCCTCCGAAGCCGCCACCGGTGGCAAGTAGTAAAGCACCTACGCATGCGTTCAGCAATGGATTAGATGGCGATGATGACGAGGACGATGAAGATGACGATGAAGACGACGAGGGTGACGGAGAGCCGCCGCCGCCGATGTGAAATGCTGAATGCTGAATGAAGTGTCATATACACACGTACACATTTTGAATGGCAAAGTAGATAGAAAGACAATCACTAGTAATAACAAATGGCGCCCCATATGTCCATTTCTATCCCCCGATTTCAATTGCTTAAACAATTTTACATTTCTGCTACTCCAATTCCGATTAGCCACTTCCAGTCCAATTCCAAGTGCCGAACCCGAATTGCGAACTGCCCCTAGTATAGATCAGAGATGATCTAATGAACAGCTGAAACGCAGATTAAACGGAAACCCCCTTTAACCGCTTAAAATATCTGGCCTCAGTCTCTGGGCTGCTGCGAGTGATGAGCGCTAAGTGCCGTTCCCGTTCTTGCTTTCTGAAGCCTTCTTGTATTTAAGAAAACGAATTCGAAAGTCCTGGAAGTTTTTAATTACTAGTAACATATAAATTCCAATAGCAGACAAAGTTTGCCAATAGCCGAAGACCACATCCCTTATTCATTAACAAGAAGCACGGATTTTTTAAGACTTAATTTAGACCTACTTAGTATAAGTGTGTCCTCCAGAAAGAGTCAGACAGGACTAAGGGCGGCTGAGCAAAATTTGTGCTGCTATTTTTACTTTCGGTTGATCGTAAGTCCAATCTTTTAGCCTTCAGTGCAAAAGTGTCCTGAAATGGGCATCAATGTCGCTCAAGTCGACGTGAGGGTACTGCTCCTTCAAGCTCTCCACTTTCTTTAGCTGCGCAGTGGCAAACCTGTCACGAATTTCATAATAATAAGATAGATGATTGAGCGTACGAGAGTGAAAATGAAATACTTTGCAAAGGCTCCGTCCTGATGAGAAGTGCTTTTCGCAAAAAAAAATATTGCCTTGCGCTGGTCGTTTATTTCTGAGCAAAGTAAGAGGTTGTGTACGCAAAGTTTAATCTGATGTAATACATGAAGCGAAAAACTGTTGAAATTTCACCGGTGGTTGGCGTCTTGACTAGAGCCTCTAGTGGGTCGATGCGCCGCTGCTCTGTCTAAGGATTCGAATTGCTCGGAGGCGGCCATAGCTTCCGGCGAAAAGAACGAGTTGGCGAGCTTGCTCCACACGTAGCAGATGGCGACCTTTTCGATTGGGTCAAACAAAAGATGGAAAATCATTCGTTAAAAAAAAACAGAGAGAGAGAGAGAGAACGAGAGAAAAACATTCACCACATCACACATGAAATATGCTCAGTCAAACTCTTTGATGTTACCTCCGACGGGTGGAGCATGTCTTCGTTGAAGAAACGGTAGTCTCTCAGGTCGTCGAGCACCAACTCGTAGCTCGGGAAATAAGAAATGAAAGGATCCTCAGGCAACGACTGCTTCTCACTGCTAGCAACCCTTAAAGCTCCTTTAGTGGCATCATCATGTATGAGTTGATTTTGCACTAGGTCGTCGATGGCGAGATGCAAAGAGGCTTTGGAGCGGCTGTTCTCGACCGCTCCGTCGCGCCAGTGCCGCACGGGGGATACCGTGAGCACTACTTGCAGTTTCGGGTTCACGCGCCTGCAAGCCTCGATGGCGCCTCGGAGCGCAGCGGCCGCGTCGCTTGGAGAGCACATGTGCTTTCTGAACGTCTTCCCCGGCAAGCGATGGCAGTTTGCTACGACGTCACCTGTCATCCGTTGGCCCGCCAGCAGCGCTGCCTCGTCTAGTTTCGCCTCCGTCATTATTTCACCTCCTTCAATAGCAACAGCACGTTCTAAAGTACTGTCGTCAAGAACCGAGTAGCCCCAGCTTGTACCCAGCGTGAGGAACAGGAACTTGGCCTGCCGCAGCTGGCGAGCACCCAAAGCCAGGTCAGCGTTGATGAGCTCTAGGCATTGCGCAACCTCATGGTGTGAGTACTTGGAGTGGTGGTCCAAGCTATAATACAACCCTTTTCTGCTGACGTTTGAAGAGTTGACATTGCGCTCCTCCTCTTTTGTTGAGGCTTTAGCACTAGCTGGTGTTGGGGCGAAGTTGAGATCCGCGGCAGTGTACGGCGTTTCACTGGCTAATCGGTGCAACGAACGAGCAAGTGGCAGCGGATGAAAAGCCACTCCGAAAGGGTTGGTCTGAAAGGCAAACAAGCACCACAGAAAGGTCATGATTTGGCGCTCTTCAGCTGCAGTCTATCCGCCACCAGCAAGTTATCCGATAAACACATATCATTTTTAAAAATTATAGACCTGTGTGTGATGACCACTCACCACCACATTTAAGCGAGCACGGTCAAGCCGAGTGCCAATGTGCTCTGAGAAGCACGAGCCAACGAGTAAAATGCTGTCGCTGTGTTCTAGCAACGGTCCAGAGTGGGGTGGAACATTCACTTCAGTTCGAAAGCTTTGCCCCATAGACTCCTTCGATGCGGGAACTGCGGATAATCGAAAGCCTCTCGTGCTCATGACCATTGCACAAGTGCCATGCCCTAGCAAAATTCCGCTCCACCAAACCCGATTGCAATTCGTTAGCATTGTACAGTATGTCTGCTACTAGAACCAACTCTAGTTACGAACTAAACATTGCTAGAGCGCACGAAACAGCACGAAGTTCAAAAATATACAGTAGCCTCGTAGCTCGTAGCCTCGTGCTCCGACCTCGTGAGCTCGTGGCATTTTTTAAGTTATTTATCTACACTATATTAGTAAAAGTTTTAGCTGTTGATTGGTCGAGCGCTGTGATTCGTTCCTCACTTCCTCCCTCCCGTCTCCATCACGTTGTGGGCTTGCTCGGGCGCACCCTTCGAGGGACTGGTCGCCCACCATGCTGGCCGAGTTTTTCGAAGACATGGCGGACGCCTTCGTCACTAAAGACGAAGACACTACGGTGCGGCGAGGGACTAAGGGCGCTTGAAGGCATTCCTCTGGGGATAGACAAAACACCTGTTTTCATGAAGCCGTGCTGTTTACTGCAGAGGAGCATGGAAGAGATGCATTTTTATGCAGCGTTTTGATTGCTTTCATAGTACATCTTAAACTTTTAGCTCGATGAAATCTTTGAGCTTGACGCCATTGCTAATCCTGCGCAAGCTCTCGACGTCCTCATTGATTTATGCAACTTGCCTGGATTCAACTCTTACACCGCTTAAATCTGCCTTTTTAGGTGCTACAAGCTGTGGACTTGGAAGATGCTTTCATTGAGCCCGAGGGCATGCTGGGCTTTGCAGACGCGGGCCAGAAGCCATGGGACTTGCGGGATCGTTTTCGCAAGGCTGCCGTAGACTGCAACACGATGTTTATCGTGCGTGACGAATGGGAAAACAGCTGGAACGAAATCCTCACCGGTCCGTGTGTGCCTCTAGAACAGTGCACATGAACAGGACAAAGAAGAGGGATATTGGAAACAAACATTATGGAAGGAGCAGTGGGAGCTAGTTTTGATGTGCGATCGTGTTTCACTCCTCGTCTCCTCCTCTCCTCGTTCCTTGCGTTCACGCTGCCATCATCATAAACGATATTAAGAAAGTAGACAATGCTTTTGACACGACTGTTTGCACTCTGTCCGCTCTGACTCTCTTTTCGTTTGTCGACTTGTGATATGGCGGCCGCAGGCTACCTGCTTGCTTCGGGCGTCTTAACCCCGAAAGGGCCTCAACACTTGCTCAACATGCACCAATCCGGAACGCCGGTGCTCTTCTCGAAACCAGAGGACGTCCTCACGGTGTCGCGGCCTGCTGGTGAGTGGCGGACTACCTGTCTTCTTCTAAAAATCATTCGCCTTCTTGCTTATTTCTTCTTCTTATCTTATTAACACTTCGTTGAACTAATAAATACGTCCTTTACCTTTGAAGTATGTTGCCCATTAACTCCTGCAATATGTATGCCTGACTTTCTAGACACTGACGTTACGCTTTTAAACTCCTCTTTTTTACCACCAACTCCTCCTTACTTCCATTCCTGTTCCTACTCCTTCCCTTCAC
>Ga0307982_1002201_pt1 | contig 15801 bp, 15 predicted proteins | sample OrgLakmetagen989_FD_201847 | JGI IMG/M metagenome (GOLD analysis project Ga0307982, IMG submission 201847) | Saline water microbial communities from Organic Lake, Antarctica - #989 | ecosystem: Environmental > Aquatic > Non-marine Saline and Alkaline > Saline | place: Antarctica: Organic Lake...
GCAGTTCTTTCACAAAACTCAGTATATTTTGACCTTTAAATACTTCCATAACCCGTGTTATTAATGATAACAAGATACGGAAACTATATGACTAACTCAATATTTATTTTTAGATTGAATAAGCATTTCGAGCCCAGTTGGTATATAATTAATAACAAGGGTGTTTTTAAAAAAGATCTAGACGTACGCTCGACCAAGCATTGTGAATTTTGATTTATTTAAAGCGATTAAATAGTATTTAGCAATCAGAGAGTGCCACATTAACAGCAAGTCCGCCTTCACTGGTTTCTTTGTATTTAGTATTCATGTCTAGTGCGGTTTGCCACATGGTTTCTATCACTTTATCTAATGGGACTTTGGCATTTTTAGCATCGGTATCCAGTGCCATTTCACAGGCGTTAATCGCTTTAATAGCACCCATTGCGTTGCGCTCGATACAAGGAATTTGCACCAATCCCCCTATAGGGTCACAAGTCAATCCCAAGTGATGTTCCATTGCGATCTCACTAGCTATAAGAACTTGGGCTGGTGTTCCACCCATAAGCTCTGTTAATGCGCCAGCAGCCATGGCACTGCTCACTCCTATTTCTGCTTGACAACCGCCCATTGCAGCACTGATCGTTGCTCCTTTTTTGAAAAGGGCTCCTATTTCTCCTGCAACCAATAAAAATTTCTTGATGTCTTCAAAGTTGGCATCGTGATTTTCAATGGTCATATAGTACATCATTACGGCAGGGATTACTCCTGCACTACCATTTGTAGGTGCCGTAACTACACGACCTAAAGAAGCATTTACTTCGTTAACCGCCAGTGCATAGCAAGAAACCCATTTGAGAATTTCTCTAAATTTCACCTCGGTATCTCGTATAGCTTCGACCCACTCTTCTTTATTGGAATAGGGTTTTCCCTTTTGCAAACGCTCATGTGTATCAAAAGCCCTTCTGCGTACATTAAGGCCGCCTGGAAGTATGCCTTCTGTATGACAACCGGTGTACATAGAATCCAACATCACATCCCAAATTTTACGAAATAGCTCATCTATCTCTTCTGGGCTCCGAAGGTATTCTTCATTTTGCAGAACAACCTGTGAAACTGACATTTGATCCCGTTCACAATAAGCGAGTAGTTCACTTGCCTTTTCAATAGGTCTTGGGAAACACTCAAACAGCGCTACTTGTTTTGCAGATCTTTTGCGCTCTTTTTGTACAAAAAAGCCGCCACCTATACTGTAATAGGTTTCAAAAACAACCTTATCATCATTTAAGATGGCTTTAAAACGAAATCCGTTGGGATGGAAAGGAAGAAAATTACGATGGAAATGAATCTGTGTTTTGGGATCGAAGGAAATCAAATGAACCCCATCCAATTGCAATAACTTTTGATTGGTAATATAATCTATAATTTCAGGGATTTCATCGATTGCACAAGTCTCCGGATCTGCATTAGTTAGTCCTAAAATACAAGCGAGATCTGTAGCATGACCCTTACCCGTTAATGATAAGGAGCCGTAAAGATCTACCTCGATGGATTTTACCAATTCCAATCTGTTTTTGTCTTTTAGTTTTGCTAAAAAATGACGCGCCGCACGCCATGGGCCTAAAGTGTGAGAACTGGAAGGACCAACACCTATTTTAAGCATGTCAAACACGCTGATGGCTTCAATTTTAGCTGGAGAATTTTGTGTCATTATTATACCAAATTTGCGCAGTAAAAGTAAACATAAAGCAGATAGAAAATAAAAGTATTCTACCTGATTTTAAGAAAGGTGGTCATCGGTTCTGCTCTTCAACATAATGCCTATCAAGTCTGCTATGCTATTGATGAAGAATTGGTAAACCTCCTTCCTTACTTCGATCAAAACTCCGTAAAGAAGGTACCTGCCTTCCTCCTTCTCGACTATGCCTATATTCTCTTATGCATGATAGGGAAAATCAATTTTATAAACTTTTGAGAGCCTTTCAACCGATTCAGTTATGCACAGGAATGACGTAAGTCTTTAGCTATTTGGAGTAATGCGAGAATTGGTTTTTTTCAGCCTACTCAGATTTCGAAGGCAATTCACAATCAACCTGCCTACTAGCTGCTAAGAATGAGACTGTAAACTAAATACTTCGTCTTGGTCTTGGTTCTGCTTCTTCGCCATTGCCTGCCGGCAGGCAGGAAAGCGAAAGCATTATTAAGGGACTTCCACTACACTACTATCATGACTATAATGACAGTCAAAATGACATCATGTCATTAGAGTTGTCATGGCACAAACATTGACTTATTCAAAATGTAAATAAATCGAATCTTAATTAAAATAATTTATAATGAGTAAAATAATAGGAATAGACTTAGGTACGACTAACAGTTGTGTTTCTGTAATGGAAGGAAGCGAGCCTGTAGTAATACCTAACGCAGAAGGAAAAAGAACTACCCCATCTGTTATCGCCTTTGTAGAAGGTGGTGAGATTAAGGTAGGTGATCCTGCAAAAAGACAAGCGGTAACCAACCCGACTAAAACGGTTGCTTCTATCAAGCGTTTTATGGGTAACAAATTCAGTGAATCTACTAAAGAAGCTGGATATGTACCTTACAAAGTGGTTAAAGGTGATAACGATACACCACGTGTGGATATCGATGGACGTTTGTACACGCCACAAGAATTAAGTGCGATGATTCTTCAAAAAATGAAGAAAACTGCTGAAGATTATTTAGGATATGAAGTAACTGGAGCAGTAATCACTGTACCGGCTTATTTTAACGATTCTCAACGTCAAGCTACTAAAGAAGCTGGTGAGATCGCAGGTCTTAAAGTAGAACGTATTATCAATGAGCCTACTGCTGCGGCACTGGCTTACGGATTAGATAAAAAAGATACCGATCAGAAGATTGTAGTATTTGATTTTGGTGGTGGAACACATGATGTTTCTATCCTAGAATTAGGTGATGGAGTTTTTGAAGTACTTGCAACCGATGGTGATACTCACTTAGGTGGTGATGACGTAGATCAAAAAATCATCGACTGGTTAGCTGATGAGTTTAAGGCTGCTGAAGACATTGATCTTAGAAAAGATCCAATGGCTTTACAACGTCTTAAAGAAGCAGCAGAAAAAGCTAAAATTGAGCTTTCTTCTAGTGCACAGACTGAAATCAATTTGCCATATGTTACAGCTACTGCTAGCGGACCTAAGCACCTTGTAAAAACATTGACCAAGTCAGCTTTTGAAAAATTAATTTCAGACTTAGTAAAAAGAACTATCGCTCCATGTGAGACAGCATTGAAAAACGCTGGTCTTTCTACTGGAGATATTGACGAGATTATACTTGTAGGTGGATCTACTCGTATTCCTGCTGTACAAGAAGCTGTTGAGAAATTCTTCGGCAAAAAACCATCAAAAGGAGTAAATCCCGATGAAGTAGTTGCTGTAGGTGCTGCCATTCAAGGTGGTGTATTAACAGGGGATGTAAAAGATGTTCTTTTACTAGATGTTACGCCACTCTCTTTAGGTATTGAAACTATGGGCGGTGTGATGACTAAATTAATTGAGTCCAACACGACGATCCCAACTAAGAAGTCTCAGGTATTCTCTACCGCTGCAGATAATCAACCTAGTGTTGAGATTCATGTGATCCAAGGAGAGCGTGCTATGGCAAACGATAACAAAACTATCGGTAGGTTCCACTTATCAGATATTCCACCATCAAGAAGAGGTACACCACAAATTGAGGTAACCTTTGATATTGATGCTAACGGTATCATAAAAGTAAGTGCTGAAGATAAAGCGACTGGAAAGAAACAAGATATACGTATCGAAGCTTCTTCTGGATTGAGCGAGGAAGAAATCGAAAAAATGAAGCAAGATGCTGCTGCAAATGCTGATGCTGATAAGAAAGCAAAAGAAACTGCAGATAAGTTGAACGCGGCAGATCAAATGATCTTCCAAACGGAGCAACAGTTAGAAGAATTTGGCGAAAAGCTACCTGCTGACAAAAAAGCCCCTATCGAAGAAGCGCTTAACGAATTGAAAGCTGCTTATGAGTCTAAAGACTTAGCAGTAATTGATCCAGCACTAGAAAAACTAAATACAGTTTGGACGGCTGCAAGTGAAGAAATGTACAAAGCACAAGCTGATGGTCAAGGTGGACAACCTGGTCCAGATGCTGGTGGTGAGGCAGAGTCTGAAACTGATACTAGTGATGTAGAAGACGTGGACTTTGAAGAAGTGAAATAATCACTTATGCCATTTAAGTTGACAGCTTATTAAGCTGTTATATTATAAATATAAAAGCCCTGAACTAAATAGTTCAGGGCTTTTTTGTTTCTATACATTCAATATAGTAGCTGTTTTCAGTATGTGTTGACAGCTCCATTTTATAAAGTCTTGAACTTTGGTTCAGGGCTTTTTTTGTGGTTTATTTTTTCGCTTTCGCAAAAGCGAATAAGGTTATTCCCTCGATATAATCAACTGATAATCATTTAAAACTAAAAATTGAGTATAAAAAATACCCTTTATGGGGTATATGGCGGTTTCGATAAATCAATTAATTTGCCAGAAATCAAAACATAAACTTATGAAACTTTTAGCAGCTTTATTCTTTGCATTTGCATTATCCGTTTCTTTCAGTAACGCCCAAGATGGTAATTAAACATCTATGATAACATTTGCGTATAATTTGGACAATGATTATAAGAAAACCGATATGGGTTATCTTATTGAACAAGGTTATGATGATGAAGACACAATAAAGGAGCGTTTAAATAAGAGAATAAAGGCTAAATTTAAAGCAAATCATCCAGGCGGTCTAGGAACCGATAGGACTAGTAATCGTGGTCCAAATAATCATTACTTCGGCCCATATCTAGTAGTAATTAAGGTTAACGGTGAAAGACCAGAATTGCAAACAAAGTCGATAGGATTAGTATATGCTGCTGGTTATGGAAAAACTAGAGAAGAAGCATTAACGAAAGCCATAGATTATTTAAGACGTCGCGCTGGAATTTCCTATCTGGAAGAACTGGATTTTTATACTATAGTTGAAGAAAAAGTCTTCCAGACAGCGTAATAAACCATTAGAAAAAAATGAAATAATTAATAAAAACCCTCATTGATTTTAGTGTCTTTTTCCAATGTGAATTGATAGTTATTTTGAATATAATAGAAAGCCCTAACCCATCCGTTTTAGAGCTTTTTTTGTGGTTCTATTTTTAGGTTGTTCGCTTTCGCGGAAGCGATCTCTCAATTATAAATATTTGCAACCTGTTACGTATAGGGGTACTATAAAATTACTCCACTCCTAAAATACCCTCTTTGGGGTATATGAAAGCACTCGAATTAATAGTAATTTACCTAATGAAACATTTGTATGTATTTAAGTGATCCGTTTTAGCAGTGATTATTGGCATTATACAATTGTAAAATACAGGTACGACCTGGCCAGTGAAAAGTACGAGGGTTGTCTAACAAGTACCTTACCCCATGGAACCCCAAGAAGATATATTGGAACCTGTTTTTGAAGCTTTCCAATCTCTGGCTGTTCTGGCAAATAAGAAAAGAAACTAATCTTAAAAAAAAATCATGAAACTTAAATATTTCCTTATCCTCGTTTTTATTACGTCTGGTAACTATCTAACTGCCCAAAATATGAGATCTCTGCAAGAAAAGGCCTTTGAAGATTTTGATAATTTAAAAGGATTCATAGGCTCTGATGATGTAACTATTTATGAATTTAGATTAGTGTATACTGAAGACAACGAAATATTTATAAAGTATTCGGTAGGTAGAGAAATACCCTATCCGGGAACAAATGACTTTAACATTGCTTACAATAAGGGAGAATTAATTTTCGCCAATGTCGTGAAAGTAAAAAAGAAAGGGAAAAAGATTGTACTGAACTTTAATTCTAATGGATATAATGGAATCTCTAGCTACATGGGCAGCCCTTGGAAGCCTTTTACGAAATATGTAATAAGCATTGAAGTTAGAAACAAGGCAAAGAGAAAAGAATTAATTGAGGTATTTAAAACCTTAGCTAAGAATCCAATTATAAAAGACTTAAAATAGTAAATAATTCATCATGAAAAAATCACTCACTATAATCTGCATCTTGATAAGTGTCCTAGCATTATCACAAACTCAAATTTACCAACCAGACTAGAGGGATAGTGCTAGGCAAATTCCTGATGGAAAAGGAGAGAAAGATTCAAATGGAAATCCCGCTGGAGAATGGAGGTATTCTTATTCTTATGCATATACACCTAGGGATGTTTTTAATTACGATTCATTCGTACTAAAAGAGTTTTATACCCGTGATGCCTCTTACAATGATGATGGCGAGCTTAAGGGTAAAGGAAGATTAGATCGTAATTTCAATAAAACTGGAGAGTGGGTCTATTATCATGATTTTACGAATGGTACTGCTATCAGTGAAAAAGGCAGATATATCAATGGTAACAGGGATGGAGAATGGAAAGGATTACATAAAGATGGCTCATTAAGTAGTATAAGCTTTTGGGATACTGGGAAGGCTACTGGCACTTGGAAGGAATATTTTCCGGATAGCAACCAAAAGAGCATCAAGTTCTATGAAAATGGAATGCGTGAGGGTAAATGGATAGAATGTTATGAGGACGGCAGCATCAAGGAAATCAATAACTACAGCGGTGATAAACGAAATGGCTCATTTACAGAAATACAAAAACTTGAAGTAGGTGTTTTAAAAACAGTGGGCAACTATATTGATGATTCTAAAAGTGGTGAAGTCATTACCTCTTACGTCCACTCTGAAGGTGAGTTTATCTTTGAAAGAGCCACTTACAGGAAGTCTAATATAGTAGGAGATAAAATCAATTATTCCGAGGATGGCAAGGTCATCGCAATTACTTCCTACAATGAGGACAATGATATTACAGAAGCGAAAGAGTTTTATGAAGATGGCACTTTAAAAAAGCTTAGCAGATCCTTACCTGACGATGATGAGAATAATTTGCCTGATTTTGAAATTACATTATACTATCCCAATGGAAATTTCAAAATGAAGTACATCGATAAAGATCTTACTTACTATTACAACATTTCTTCATTAAAGGATATGGATGGGAACGATTTAGATTATGGTACTTTGAAGAATGGTAGCGGTACTATTAAGAGTTATACAGATGAAGGCGAACTAAGATCTGTTATGACCTTAAAAAACATGGTTCCTCAAGGGCTATTTACTGAGTTTGGTTTAGCTGTTTTTGATGGCGTTGAATATCCCTATAAAACTTCTGGTCAGATCAATAACGGTGGCAAAGAGGGTTCATTTACCTCCACAATTGATAAAGATGGAAAAACACTAACTCTCCAGACGGAAGTCTATTATCAAAACATAGCCTTAGAACAAAAAACATATAATCTTATGGGTACGTTAAAGCAGGAATTTACTATAGATAAATCCACAGGTGAAAAAGTAGATATCACTTATTATCCTTCAGGTGCAATTAAGACAAAATTGGAATATAAATATCCAAGTACTTTTTTAAATGTATTAGTAAGTAAAGGACCTAACGGTGCAGATTTAGATTATGGAACAGTCAAGGATGGTACAGGGACTTATAAGGATTATGATATGGAAGGTAAACTTGAGGCAACTTATACATTAAAGGATGGAAAAGTTGTCGCCAAAGAATAGTATGTCAAATCACCTCCTCCATTGGTCATGACCTAAAAAGCCTCTCTATACGAGCAGGATGCTTATTCCCAATTGCAGCTTTACGCAACAGCAATAGGCAAACAGGCCAGGCTTATAAGTCAGCAGCGGTACTTTATGTAAATAGTATTCTGATTAGTTCAAGGGGCGATCCTAGCTTTGTGGTGGTGTAAAGGTTGTTGAGTGGCGACCACGGCCTCAAGCCAGGCAACTTAGGACTAAGGCAGCGGTTTTCCGGTTGTTTCTGTACTTAAAAGTAATCGCAGATCCAGGAGGACGTAAACCTTCAAATTACAAATACGAGAAAAAATGGTGTTATGGGACTGAGATTAAGTTTGCTTTCGCGAAAGCGAAAACCCACAACATTGTAACGCTCAACTTATGTTAAACCAACTAGTTATAAAGAATATGGACTTCAAACTATCTATAGAAGAAAACAAAGATCTATTCCATAATGAAATGATCACGTTTGAAAAGAGGTTTATTCTACAACATTATTTCAAAAATAAAATAGCGATCAATGATGTTGAAAGGGAGATACTAAAAACCTGTCCTACAAACGAAATCGAACCCATTGCGCTCATAGGAGCATTATTAGGCGATACGAGTCCATTTAATGTATTTAGGTTAAGGATAGGCTCAATTTTTAAGAGCGATAAGGAATTGGCAAGATATTGCCAGGGGTTGCTCACTCCAGAAAATATACAACAGGCAGAGGACGTTTTGTTTCATTGGGAGTACGAATACAATCATTATATAGAAGAACCTATTGTAGACTATTACATAGGCTACTTTAAAGAATAGGTTTCATCAACTCTTTGGGCTCCATACCACCCATCCCCTACTACTGGGAAATTTTGCACCTTTCGGTTTTGGGCAACGTCATATTTTTTACGTTCTCGCTTTCGCGAAAAAGAATATGCGATCAGTTAATTGCTCAGATGGCAGATCTTTAGATAAAAACGGTTGCTGATTATCTTATTTCTGTACTGTTTTAGATAATCCTAACTTTTTACATAGGGGGCTTTTTTTGTTATTGACTCTGTATTTTTAGCTTTTTCGAAAATGGAAGTTCAAAAGGGCATAATTATAACTTACTGGATATTAGCGTTCAACAAAACTACCAGTTTTAAAAAATACCCTCCATGGGGTATAGGATGCTTTTCATTTTAACATTAATTTGATAACCACCAATGAGTTATTATGAAAACCATTTTTAGTTCCTTTTTTATTGTTGGTACTTTTTCAGTGAACGTATAGAGTTATGACAGGTTAAAAAGTTAAAGAATACGCTTAAACTACATGCCTAAAATTGACGAATATACACTTGCACGTGGATTCTTAACCTGTGTTGAAACCATTTTGAACCATCACTAAAGCTATAACATTTAAAAATAAAAAAAATGAAATCTGTAGTTACAATTTTCGTAGTAGTACTTACCCTATCCATTACAAATGCCCAAGATGGTGATTATGGCAGTCTAGCGATAGATGCCATCAATGGCAAGCAGTATGGATGGGCAATAAATTACGATACACAAGCAGAAGCTAATAGAAAGGCACTGTCTGAATGTCAAAAAAACGGAGGTAATCAATGCCATACCGTACTCTGGTTTAAAGGAGGTTGTGCAGCCTATGTCGTGGAACCTGGCAACTCAAGCCTGTATGGTTGGGGTGCTGCTGATACTCAAGCGGAAGCAGAGCGTATTGCAAAACAAGAAGCTAGATCCAGAGGCGCTAGTGATCTAGTCGTTCGGGTTTGGGGCTGTAATGGCAACAAGTTGCAAAGCTCAGAAGCAGAATTGCCATCCGTACAAGGAACCTATGTGTTGCACTTTTCAAAGGCAGAGTCAGATAAAAAGATTTTTATAAGTAACATATTTTTCCTGCCTAATGTTGTAACAAGAACAGGAACTACTTGGAGTTGGACGAGTGATGCCTCACAAATACTTACCCCAAAAGCAACAGATTTTTATGATCAAATAGAAGAAGATTTGTACGGCTACTTAACTAAGGAGCAAAGAAAAAAAGTGCTTACACGCAATACAAATGTGGATTGGGAAGGTGCAAGTGAATTTAAATACCTAAAAAGCAGCCTAGACATGACGGACATGCAAGCGCGTAAAGAAAAAATGAACAGTCTAAGAGAACAGCTCGTTGAAGCCGGTAGAAAGGATGGTTTAACGGTAGTGACTATTAATCTGTAAGGCCTATTATTTAAAATAAACAATTATGAAAACAAAAATAAGACTACTCACACTAAGCCTATTTCTAGCGGTTATAACAATTGCAAACGCGCAAGATTGTGAGAGTCTACGAGCAAAAGCACAACAACTGGATACGCAGAGACAACAACAAGACACTGGAGAAGCACATTTTCAATACGGCTTGTTTTTAACCTCGCTGATAGTTGCACAGAATAATTGCATTGATAGTTCGGTACTTTACGAATTTCAGAGCGCCTATGCCATCGCTGCAGATAAGGGTCATGCGAGAGCTGGAGCACGTCTTGCCTTGACTAATTATTATGGTCTTTTAAATAAGCCCATGAGATATAAACGGGCTTATGAGGTTTCTGAGGTCATGATTTCAAAAATGGTGAGAGCAGGATTAGATAGCGATTTTGATGAGTATGGATGGATGAACGCTACCATACTTTTAGATTTAGCAGAACGAATGGACAAGGATATTAAAACCGATGAATATACTTTAGCTGTTTTTAAATTAGTTGAAAATTTTGAACCCGAACCTAAGAAGCCAGATGCTCCAAATTCTGAAGATAGAATAAGATATGATCTATCGGCTGTTAAAAAAGAGGCGTATCTAAATGGATCATATGGAATGGAGCCAGATTATGACAAAGCACTTACTTATGCTGGATATAATGATTGGGGGAGTTTTTATAGCACTTATGTTTATCTCCAAGAAGAAAATAAACTAGGTGAGGATAGACCTAATAATGCCTTGGAACTTTTTATGGCAATGCATTATATAAAGCAAATGGTTTTTAGAACAGCCACGCGCGATTATGCTGTTAAAATTCTCAACAAACATGTAAATACCTTTACTTCTTCCAGTGATTTTGAAACTACTCTTGCATCTAACTCAAAAAAATGGGTGGAGTGGAACTCAAGATCTTTTGCCGACTATGATAGTAATTCCCAAATGTTTGAAGCCATAAAAAGCTCCAGATTTATAGAAGATAAAACAGGACTTTCTGGATGGAAGTTTTTGCCAAAATCCGAAAAGAATCAGCTTTTTGCTACGGCCATTTCAGAAGATAGTGAAGTGATGGAGTCGGAGAAGCGCTTTTCTATATTTAAGGCAATGGAGCTCAATGACGAGACTAGAAGTTATTATTGGATGGCGAAAGCTTATCAAAATGGTCAAGGTGTCTACTCTGATATGGATAAGGCCATTCAATATTATAATAAGGCCATCAATTCTGGAAACTATGCTGATGAGGCAAGAATGGGACTGGCTAAGATTTATGATGACGAAGAAGGATATCAAGACTGGAATAAAGCATTTACGCTCTATGCGGCGTTGAAGTCGTCAGATAAATTTCCAAAAGCTATAAAAGAATGGGCAGAGATGACATATATGGGATTGGGCGGTGCGAATGTAAATAGGGCCGCTGCGAAAGAAGCATTTGAAAAATGCGCAAATCTGGGTAATAAGGAATGTGCAGAAAACTTGTGGATTGCCCAACTAATGGAAAATCAACTAGAAACGCTAGAAAAACCTGAATTTACATTAACACCTATGAGCAGAATAGGAAAAGTAATCAATCTGGAAGATAGCGGAATGGAGTTTACCTACGATGTAAAGGTAAATCCAAATAATGAAGAGCATACAGTAGAATTGATGGTGTACAAAGATGATAATTATCCCTCTATTTTTTACCGCAATTACAGCCCATCTAGCGGACCCATAAAAGAATCAGATCAATACACTGCAAAAGTATTTCCTTCCTATAGAGGATATAGGGATTTTGGTTTTTTGAGTATTGCTTATAAATTTAATGATGATGCTAGATTTTTAAATCAAGTGCCAATGGCAGTATATTATTTACCTAAGAAAGAGTGAATAGTTAATTTCTATTAGAAGGGATTAATCCAAATACACCGATAAAATTTCACGAAGGTTTTACTTTAAAAACAGTTTTGAATCTAAAAAATAAAACGATGAGAATAACTTGTAATAGTAATAACTATAAATTAAAGGAAGCTGAAGCTGACGTCCATGCCCAAGAATGTGAGATGGTCGATCACATTAATTTCACATTTGAGCATAAAGAAAATGCTGAACGTATGCTAAAAGTGTTAATACACTATTTAAACTAAAAAATATTGACTTTGAATTAGACAATCAACTCGTTGACAAAAATAAATTTTAAAACAAAAATCATGAAAAACACTATGCAACTCTTCCTAGTAGCTCTTACTATTCTAGTTACTACAACCGTTAAAGCTCAAGATCCTTGGAACCCATTTGATAATTGTGATTGTACACAAAAAATGGAGCGAGATATTATTTTTGGAGGTTCTAATATTGTTTACGATAAGGGTGTTACCTATATTTTTTATGCCTATTTCAAACCCGATAAAAACAGTTGTTTTCAAAACTATACGAATAAAGCAACTAGTATGACTGTAGAAGCTTTTGAAAATGCGTTGGATCAAAATCCAACGTATAAAATGCTTAAAAAAGCAGGTAAAGTTGATCGTGAAGGATTGATTGGTGACATATATTGGAGCTCGACTACTGTGGAAGAAATAGTAAAAAATCTCAAAGAAGCAACCATGAAATATGCATCGTCAGAGCAAGTGCTAAAAGCAATAGAATTGGATGCGGACTATGAAATTTCTTTTAGCCAATTTAAAACCTGTACTAAATAAATGATTATGAAAACAAGAATGAAATTATTTACACTTGTTTTTTTTCTAAGCCTATCTACGATTAGTAAGGCCCAAGAAGCGACGTTAGAGGAAACTGTTAATTGGATTTTTGCATACGGCACAAAGTTATTTCAAGAGAGTACAACTTTATTTTTCACAATGGAAAATGAAGAAATGAAATTGTATTACAGATCGAAATATGATGGGTACTCACAAGAATGTAACTTTAAATGGAGCGATATAAGAGCTGTCGCAGCTTTCAATGGTGAAAAATCAGTTTTAGTTTTTGCTTTTAAAACTGATTTAGATGGTATTATAGAAAAAGAGAAAACTAAATTCAACGATATTAATTTCTACTTTAAATGTAAAGATGACTTGATGAGATTTTATAAGGCCATTGAACATCTATTTAAACTTATAGAGGTCAGTAGCTAGTTACCTATTAATTTGTTTTGATAGATAATTTCTGAATTTACCATTCTAGTAACCAAATTATTAAATATTGTTGCTTTAGTCTGTGATCTATTTATTCTAAAGCAAAACTCGTTAAAGTATCTATTTAAATTGTGTTCGCTCACCCATGAAAATGTTGTTCTAATCCAAGATTTTACCTGATGAATCATTGTATGCAATGCTTTAAAATTTAATCCTCCATTACTCTTTATCTGAGTGATGTCGTAAGCCTTTGAAATAGGTCGATATCCTCGCCACTCATCTGTAACAACCTTTGCATCACCACTGATATGATTAACAAAAACATACTGTAGAGACTGCGCCGAGAAGTCTTCAATTTTCATGGCGTACATCCTTTTTACTTTTCCATCTTCTGTGAGTTGTACGGCAGTGATAGCCTTCTTTTTCTTTCCTGAATAACTCCTACCAGTCTTGCCTGGATCTTTACCACCTATAACAAATTCATCTACGTGAACTTCGCCATCCATAGGATTATTACCACTTGGAGACATAGCTTCACGAACCTTCATCATAAAAAGCCTGGCGGTCTTTTCAGTTACACCATAGCGCACACCCATATAACTAGCTGAAAGGCTTTTGGTTGTAGTAGCCATTTCAAAACAAATGAAAAAAGCCTTTCTCACACCGAACTTAACCTTATGAAAAAGCGTATTTGCAGTAGCAGATTCAGTATGAGCGCAAATATTACATTGTCGACCAAAATTCTTTACAGACTGATATCTGGAATGATTACATTTCAGACATTTATAAGCGGTCTTTGACTTAATTAATGATAGGTATTCTTTACAATCCGCATCGGTTTTGAAGCGATCAGAGAACTCTAGAAGATTTTGACCCTTGAAAATGTCCATAAAATAGTGTCTTTGTTGACCTACAAGATAAGCAATTAACTACTGACCTCTATAAATTTATTTATGACGGTCAAAATTGGGCGTTCAAGGACTTCTCTTTTGGGATAGATGATAGCGAATTAGAACCTAGGGTTTATAAAGCATTTAAGCACCTAGCCTACCTAGCCACAAAAAAAAGAGAAGAAGAACGAAAAGCTTCTGGAAATAAATTTTAAAAACACTAACATTAATAACTAATTTTAAAAACAAACACTTATGAAAACTATTAAAAGAATTACAGCAATCCTTATTATCGCCTGCACCACTATGGCGTTCACCATTCAAGATTCTGCAAATAACGTAAGAACTGAAACTTTCTACTATTACGCCTATGCTACTACAGGAGTTAATTATGAAATCTATAATAAAGTATGGATCACACCTATACTAAAAATAACGATAAACTCTGACACTCATTATCCTATGACAGATACTGGTATAGCCTTGCAAATGAAAGATTATATGGAGGCCAATTATAATATAAATGATGTTTTGGGCACTGAAGGTGTTGTTTATAATGCAGATTCCTTTGATGAAGCTAAGGTTACAGAATATTATAGAAGCACCTTAAAACGTTATAAAACCAATGTAAAGATTTACGATTTCAAATATCTGCCAGAGAGAAACTAGGTTTTCCATCTAGGTAATTAAATCAGGTACTTGTTTTGGAATGTATTATTGAATAAAAGAGACAAATGCTGCAGCAATAGGTAAACGGTACCGGCGTATTTGAGCGCATCATTAAAATACCGTCGTTTGGGGATTAAGTTTGTTTTCGCTTTCGCGAAAGCGAAATATTTCAGCTCAAATCTGTTTTGTTAGTTACAAATGAATAAAATATCAAATCACCAATGAAGCACCTAAAAATAAATAGCAGGTTACTAAAACTTGATAAAGTCTATCTCATCTATGTTTTAGCATTAGCATTTTCTAGTCCATTGTTTGCCCAAAGCGCTCAATATTACGTTTTGGTAAATAAAAGTAAACTAGCATCTGGGTGCACCGTAGATACTGACTTTACAACCTTTACGCTCTCCACAAAGATGAAAAGTGAGCAACGCAATAAAATAATAGAGGTTTATGAAAAGAGGTTGAACCCAAGTGAAGATAGAAGTATAAGAAAGTTTGAGCTGTACGTAAGTAATACAGACTATGTAATTGTATATGAGTACATCTTTAAAAGTGAGTCTTGCCCTTCTAAAACTTTTAAATACATAAAAGCATTTAAAGCGTCTAGCAAAGAAAAGGCATACAAAGCTTTACAAAAAAGGATAGAGAATTCATTTACTTATGATCGCTACATAAGCCATAAAATACTTTTAGAAACACAACCCTTTGTAGATAGTGCAACTCTTTTAAATAAAGCAGCACAGTTGCTGCGAGAATACCAACAAGACAGTATTAAAGCAGCAAAAAAAGGCACTGCTATTGGAGTAAGAGGCTGAATCAACTAAAATCAATAATGATGAAAAAACAAAATGAAATGAAAACAACAATTTTAACCCTAGCCCTAGTGCTAGCAAGTTTATTTACAAGCGCTCAAAACACCCCAGAACTCATAAAAGTAACTGGTGGTACTTTTACAATGGGCGATGTTTCTGGTATGGGACAAGGCGATGAGCAACCCACACACGAGGTAACTTTATCTGATTTTAGTATAGGAAAAACAGAGATTACCGTAGCCCAATACCGCTATTATTGCAGTAGTACGGGCATAAGTATGCCCGAAGAACCAAGCTGGGGCTGGAGCGACAACGCACCAATAGTAAATGTATCCTGGAGCGATGCCATCAACTATTGCGACTGGCTTAGTGAAAAACTAGACCAGAACATTACCTTACCTACAGAGGCGCAATGGGAGT
>Ga0307982_1002202_pt1 | contig 15798 bp, 13 predicted proteins | sample OrgLakmetagen989_FD_201847 | JGI IMG/M metagenome (GOLD analysis project Ga0307982, IMG submission 201847) | Saline water microbial communities from Organic Lake, Antarctica - #989 | ecosystem: Environmental > Aquatic > Non-marine Saline and Alkaline > Saline | place: Antarctica: Organic Lake...
GATGAAATGGAATGGAAATTTTCTGCAAATAAAGGAAGCACTCCAAAACCCATTGGTAAAATTGCTTCCGGCGGAGAACTTTCTAGGCTTACCTTGGCACTGAAATATATTTTGGCAGAGCATAAAAAATTACCTACCATAATATTTGATGAAATTGATACGGGAGTTTCTGGAGATGTGGCTCTTAAAATAGGGAATATGCTTTCCGCTATGGGTGAATTTTTACAAGTGGTTTCCATTACGCATTTACCACAAATAGCCAGCAAAGGAGAACAACACCTTAAAGTATATAAAAACGAATTAAATGCAAAAACAACAACTCAATTAAAAGCATTAAGTCAAGAAGAACGAATTCTTGAAATTGCAGAAATGTTAGGAGGAGATGCAACATCAACTTCGGCAATAGCCCATGCAAAGACCTTATTTGAATAAAACGACTTATATTTACCAACTAAAATTTAAGCATTATGGCATACAACTTATTAAAAGGAAAACGAGGAATTATTTTTGGAGCTTTAGATGAACATTCAATAGCTTGGAAAACAGCAGAGAAAGTTCATGAAGAAGGAGGAAGCTTTGTCTTGACCAATGCGCCTATTGCAATGCGAATGGGATCAATTAACCAATTGGCAGAAAAAACCAATTCCAAAGTTATTTCAGCAGATGCTACAAATGTTGAAGACCTAGAAAAATTAATTGATGGAGCAGTTGAAGAGCTTGGTGGAAAATTGGATTTCGTTTTGCATTCCATCGGGATGTCCATCAATGTAAGAAAAGGTAGAAAATATACAGACCAAAACTATGATTGGACACACAAAGGTTTGGATGTTTCAGCCATGTCTTTTCATAAATTAATGCAGACCCTTCATAAAAAAGATGCTATGAATGAATGGGGAAGTATTGTAGCATTAACTTATATGGCTGCACAACGCGTTTTCCCGGATTATAACGATATGGCAGACAACAAAGCTTTTCTAGAATCTATTGCTAGAAGCTTTGGTTATTTTTATGGAATAGATAAAAAAGTAAGAGTAAATACTATTTCTCAATCTCCAACACCAACAACCGCTGGTAAAGGAGTAAAAGGCTTTGATGGATTTATGGCTTATGCAGAAAAAATGTCTCCATTAGGTAACGCAACAGCATCAGAATGTGCAGATTATACGCTAACTCTTTTTTCAGATTTAACTAAGAAAGTAACTATGCAAAACTTATTTCACGATGGCGGGTTTTCCAATGTAGGAATCAGTCAAGAAGTGATGGAAAAGTTTCAATAAACATTCAATTTTTAGAGTAAAACCCAGTAAATCAATTTGCTGGGTTTTTTTATTTAGAAAAATTTAATATTTAAGAAAAATAGATGCTATGTATCATAACTTTTTTTTAATTTACCGCCTTAATTAAAATATTTAAAAATGAAAAAATATTTACTATTTGGATTGTTTTTTTTAACGGGATTATGGGTTACAAATGCACAATATTGTGTAGATGGTGGCCCAACTAGTGTAGCGGATTCTAATATTGAAATCATTTCAATTGTAGGAGAAGATGCCACAGAAATAGACTACACTGGATGTCCTGCCGTCCTTGGGGTTGAAGATTTAACTAATGAATCTGTTGATGTAATCGCTGGACAAACCTATACTATTGATTTTACAATTGGTACATGTAGTCCAAACACTTATGCAGGAGCAGGAGGGATTTGGATAGACTACAATCAAAATGAAATTTTTGAAGATGGTGAGTCTATAGGGAGTGCCACGATAGCAGCCTTTGGCGATGGTGCTACAGATGCCACGATAACTTTTACCGTACCACTTATTGCAGAAGCTGGAGTAACTAGAATGAGAGCTATGCATTGGGAAGGCGGTACTTTACCACTAGACCCGTGTGCAGGTTTTATATGGGGTTCGGTAGTTGATTTTACGGTGAATGTTGAAGTTCCTGTTTTTGATTGCCAATTTCCTACTTCCCTTGTAGCAGATGTTCTGTCAGATAGTGAAGTAGAGCTTTCTTGGGATGGCGGTGGAGAAACAGAATGGAATATAGAATATGGCGCACCTGGTTTTGTGCCTGGTGCAGGCGAAGAACTTGCTTCTTTCAATACAACTGTTCCAACTTTATTAATTGATAATTTAGACGCCAATACAGAATATGCATTTTCTATTCAAGCGGTTTGTGTGGCAGAAAATAGTTTTTGGAATACAATTTCAGCTACAACAGATTGTGGAATCGAAAACGCTCCTTTTTTTGAAAATTTTGACGGTACAGGCTGGACAGGAGGCACAGCATTCAATAATGCAGGCGAGGAATTCAATCCTTGTTGGTTTCGTACCCCAGACAATTTAGATCAATTTTCGTGGATTACAAGAACAGGTAATACACCTAGTAATTTTGCGACTGGGCCTTCTGGAGATTTTTCTGGTAGTGGTAATTATTTATATGTAGAAGCTTCCAATGGAGTGGCAGGTGACGAAGCATTATTTTCAACGCCTCTAATTGATGTATCTGCATTAACAACACCAGCCTTAAGTTTTTATTACCACATGAGAGGTGCAGATGTAGAGACCTTAACCGTTGAAGCAAAAGAACAAGCTGATACAGATTGGACAGAGGTATTTACTTTAACAGGACAGCAACAATTATTAGCAGATGACCCTTGGGAGCAAGCTATTGTTAGTCTTGCAGGTTTTGAAGATCAAGTAATTCAAGTTCGATTTAGTACAAATAAATTAGGATTTAATGGTGATGTTTCAGTTGATGAGGTTAGCATTATTGAATCTCCAACGTGTTTTGACGTACAAGATTTAGCTAACACCAATGTATCATTTGATTCTGGAACATTATCGTGGACAGATTACCCAGATGCAGTTGATGGTTTTATTTGGGAAGTATATTTAAGTGGAACAGATGTTGAAGCAAATGATCCCCTGTTTGAAGGTGTGTTGGCTGCAGGTGAAACCTCAATTACAGTTGACGGTTTAGATCCAGATACGAGTTATATTTTCGTTTTAATTTCAGATTGTGGTGCCAATGGTTTAAGTTTTCAAAACAGCAGCGTTGAATTTACAACGGCTTGTGATGTTTTAACCGCGCCATTTTTTGAAGATTTTGATGGTGATGATTGGTCAACTGGTGCTGGTTTCAATAATGCTGGTGATGCTATAAATCAATGCTGGGTAAGAGATCCAAATAGTTCACCAGCATTTTTTTGGGGAACAAGAACAGGAACTACTGGTAGTACGTTTGCTACAGGGCCATCCTCAGATTTTAGTGGAACAGGTAATTATGTATTTACTGAATCGTCTAACGGTGTAGCAGGAGATGAAGCATTACTTTCAACGCCTCTAATTGACGTATCTTCATTAGCAACACCAGCCTTAAGTTTTTATTACCACATGAGAGGTGCGGATGTAGAGACCTTAACCGTTGAAGCAAAAGAACAAGCTGATACAGATTGGACAGAGGTATTTACTTTAACAGGACAGCAACAATTATTAGCAGATGACCCTTGGGAGCAAGCTATTGTTAGTCTTGCAGGTTTTGAAGATCAAGTAATTCAAGTTCGATTTAGTACAAATAAATTAGGATTTAATGGTGATGTTTCAATTGATGAGGTTCGCATTATTGAATCTCCAACTTGTTTTAATGCACAGGATTTAGAAACGGATAATACTTCATTTGATTCAGCAACCTTTAATTGGACAGATTTCCCTGACGCAATTGATGGTTTTATTTGGGAAGTTTACTTAAGTGGAACTATTATAGAAGATAATGATCCTTTGTTTGAAGGTGTAATAGGTGCAGGTGAGACCTCATTTACAGTTGATGGTTTAGATTCAGATACAGGTTATATTTTTGTATTAATTTCAGATTGTGGTGACGTAAATGGTTTAAGTTTCCAAAATAGCAGCGTTGAATTTACAACTGCTTGTGATGTTTTTGACGCACCATTTAATGAAGATTTTGACGGAGATGATTGGATTTCTGGTACAGGATTTAATAATGCCAACGACCAAATCGATCAATGTTGGAATAGAAACCCTAGTGGTATTCCTTCCTTTTTCTGGGGAACAAGAACAGGTACTACTGCGAGTAATTTTGCTAGTGGACCTTCATCAGACTTTAGCGGTACAGGGAACTACGTTTTTGTAGAAGCCGGCAACGGCGCAGTTGGTGCGGAAGCTATTTTTACTTCACCATTGATAAATCTTTCTCCACTAACAGATCCTGCAACTAGCTTTTATTACCACATGAGAGGTGCAGATATTGGAACCTTAATAGTAGAAGCTAAAGAAGATGGAACTAGTGATTGGATAGAAGTATTTAGCATAACTGGACAGCAACAATTATTAGCTGCAGATCCATGGGAGCAAGCCGTTGTTAGCCTTGCTGGTTTTGAAGACCAGATAGTGCAAGTTCGCTTTAGAACGTCTAGGTTAGGTTTTAATGGAGACGTCTCAATCGATAGTTTCTCTGTTTCTGAGGCGCCAACTTGTTTTAATGTAACTGGATTCACTATTTCGCCAGCAGTAACAACTGCCACCGCATCGTGGGATGAAGTACCTTCTGCAACAGATGGATACACTTTAGAAGTATATAATGATGGTGAGGAAGTTGGAGTAGATACTCCATTTGTTTCGGAAGATTTAGCACAAACGCTTACTACTTTTGAAATTCCAGGACTTTTAGAAGGAGAGACTTATATTGCGACTATCACCTCTAATTGTGGAGTAGACGATGGATTTAGCGATACAATAGAAATTACTTTTACAACAGTATCTTTAGGAGATACTTGTGATGCGGCAATAGTGGTAGATGGTTTACCGTATACTACGACAGATGATACCGCAAATTACAGCGATTTTTACGACGGTGCTCCAGGTGCAAATTGTGGAGCAACTGCTCCTTATTTAGGAGGGAACGATGTTGTGTATACCTTTACTCCTGATGAAGATATGGTAGTGTTAGTTACTATGGATCCTACCAATACATGGTCTGGTATATTTGTGTATGATTCTTGCGATGATATAGGTACCAATTGTTTAAATGGTATTGGTAATGCTGGTACTGAAATACGAGAATTTGAAGTTTTATTGACAGGTGGAGAAGATTATATATTTGTTATATCAACTTGGCCTGCTCCTCAAACTACTCCTTATACTTTCGAGCTTGTTGAGGTTTTATGTGGCGCAGTAGGTGGTTTACAAACTACATTTGTTGGCTCTGACCAAATTGATTATGAATGGGACGTAGTGCCTGGAGCAATTGGTTACAATTGGGCCTTTTTTAATAGTGGTGATGATCCTGAAAACGATACCCCTTTAGACTCGGGTTCTACAACAGATACCTTTTTAGTATTAGACAACTTAAACAGTTCAACAGCTTACGACTTTTATGTGTTAAGTGAGTGTGATGACGATGATTTTGGTAATCAAACGGGACCATTTACTATCGTAACTGAATGTGCACCACAAAACTATCCTACTCCAGTTGAAAACTTTTCAAATGCTAATTTTGATTTTAATACAAATGTCTTGATGCCATGTTGGTTAGAAGGAACAGGTGATTTAACAGCATCTTCAACTGTAGTTGAAGGTTTCACTGGATGGGGAGCAGGTGTTTTTGCAAACAATCCAACTTCACTTAATGGTCAATCTGCTGCTGTTAGCGTATTTGGTGCAGGCGATCTTTGGCTAGTTTCTCAGCAAATCGATTTGGGTGATGGCTCAGATGATTTGGTAGTAACATATGATGTTGCGATGACAGAAACCTTATTCCAAAGCCAAGTGGTACCAACTACTATTGGGCTTCACACATTAAATGTTGTGATTTCTACGGATGGAGGTAATACTTGGTCTGATACAGACATATTAAAAGTATTTGATAACACAAATATTCCTGGAAGCCCACAAACTGATTTTCTTCCTTTAGATGGGTACACCGGCATAGTTAAATTTGGTTTTTACATCGATGCGGAAGGTTTTGAAAATACAAGATTTTATATTGATAACTTTAGTGTTATTTTATCGCCAACTTGTTTCGCTCCCCTTAATTTAGATTCTCAAATTGTTGGTTTAGAAGATGTAGAATTTTCCTGGGACACTAATCCTCTTAATACAGTAGAAGATGAGTGGGAAGTGCAATTTGGTCTTGAAGGATTTGAATTGGATAGCCCAGAATCACAGACTGCATTTGCTACTGGTGATCCAAATGTAATTGTAAGTGGTTTAGAATCGGCTTCAGATTATGAATTTTATGTCAGAGCTGTCTGCGGAACCGATGATTTTAGCGATTGGACAGGTCCTGCTGAATTTAGAAGTCCTATTGTTCCAATTGAAATTGGAGCTGGAGAATCTTACAATGAGGTTTATTGTTACGATAACTTCGAAATTGCAGAATGGTTATTTGTTTCTACAGCAGATGAAGAAATTGAACTTATTTTCAATACAGGTAGTGTAGAAGATGTTGTAGGCTCGAATGATGTTTTACAGATTTTTGATGGATTCAATGAAAATGGAATTTTATTACATGATACTTCGGTAGATGGATCAGTCTTAGCTGGCTTAACTTTTACTTCTTCCTCAGGTGGATTTTATTTGAGACTTACTTCAGATATTGTTCAATCTTGTGAAGGTGGTCAAGGAGAACTTCCTGAAATATTTGATTTTGATGTATTGTCAGAAACCTTTTCAACTCCAGGCTTTGGTAAAGATGAGTTTTCATATTATCCAAATCCAGTAGAGACCAGTTTAAATATTCAATCAGCTAATCTTGTTGATGCTTATGAATTGTACAATATGTCAGGACAACGTCTAAAAACGGGTCGTCCTAACAGCAATACACCAAGTATAAACATGCAAGATTTACCAGCAGGTGTTTATTTAATGAAAGTGACTATAAATCAAGTTTCAGAAACTTTCCAGATTATTAAGAGATAAATTGATTTATAATACAAACAGAAAAGCCGTTTCAACTCGAAACGGCTTTTTTTTGTAGTATATATCAAATAAGTTGATTTTATTCAATTGCAAAAAGCAATTTCCAAGGAGTCCCTTTTTTTGTATATTTCTCTTGGTGATTATTATGCCTTTTCAATCGATTTTCTACATTAGTGGTCTGCGCAATGTAGTGCTTGTTTAGCTTTTCAGAAAATAATATGTAGGTGTAAAATTTCATATTCAACTACAAAAAAAACCCCTGAAAAGGGGCTTAGAAGGGTGGAAGATGGGGCTCGAATTCCGTATTTCTTGGCATTTTTAATACCTTAGAAATCCGAGAATGCTCGCCAAAGCGGTATCCGTATTTCTTGGCATTTTTAATGTCTTAGAAATCCGAGAATGCTCGCCAAAGCGGTATCCGTATTTCTTGGTATTTTTTCAATGTCTTAGAAATCCGAGAATGCTCGCTTTGCGGCACCCACTTTTCATTTATTATTTTCCATCCAGTTCTTTAGTCTTTTTGCGCTTTTAAAGTTTTTGAGTTTTTTCTCTAATTTCATCGCTTCAGCTCTAGATTCAACTTCAACTGCGCAGAGCAATTTCCAAGGAGTCCCTTTTCTTGTATATTTTTCTTGGTGATTATTATGTCTTTTCAATCGATTTTCTAAATTATTGGTTTGGCCAATGTAGTGCTTGTTTAGCTTTTCAGAAAATAATATGTAGGTGTAAAATTTCATATTCAACTACAAAAAAAGCCCCTAAAAAGGGGCTTTGAAGGGTGGAAGATGGGGCTCGAACCCACGGCCTCTGGTACCACAAACCAGCGCTCTAACCAGCTGAGCTACATCCACCATATTAACTAAAATATTGGTTTGCAAATTTAGAATTAATTTCGCATTCAAAAAAATATTTATAGCATTAAATTAAATCAAAAACTGAATTTATTGCAGCGTATTTCTCTAATGTAAAACCTTCGGCATGTTCCGTTCCTATTAATCTACCTAGGTTTTGAGCTCGATAGGTCACACTTTCTAAAAAGTTTGAAGAGGAAATTGGTGTTTCAGGTTCACCTTTTTTGTTTTCAGTATAAAACTGACTCTCGTAAGCCAATACTACTTTCTGCTTTGTATTCATAAAACCAGTAATATCGATTACCACATCTGGTTTTATTTCTTTCCATTGAATGTAATGTAAGACTTGTTTGGGCCTCCAGGCAGATTGAACTGTATTGTTGAATTTGGTTTCTAATTTTCTAAGGCCACTTAAAAAGCAGGCATGACTAACTAATTCACTTGCTTTTCCATGGTCAATATGTCGATCTTCAACCGCATTACAAAAAACTATATCTGGCTGGTATTTTCTAATTATTTCTATTACTTTTAATTGATGTGCTTCATCGTTTACGATAAAGGCATCTCTAAATTCTAAGTTTTCTCTTATTTCTGCCCCTAGGATTTTTGCAGCATTTTCAGCTTCCAAAGCTCTTATTTCTTTACTACCTCTAGTTGCCATTTCACCTTGGGTAAGGTCAATAATCCCTACTTTTTTGCCCTTGGAGATTTCTTTGGCCAAGACGCCAGAGCAACTCAATTCAACATCATCTGGATGAACTCCAAAAGCTAAAATATCTAATTTCATTTTAATTATTTTTCAGTTGTCTTATCTTAATATTAAAGGCTGCGAAGAGCAAAGTCATAAATGGACTTACATAGTTAAATACAGCATAGAAAAAGTAATCTGCTACCGGTACACCCAACACACCGCTGTGATAAGCACCACAGGTATTCCAAGGAATAAGGACAGAAGTTACAGTTCCAGCATCTTCTAAGGTTCTACTTAAATTTTCAGGAGCTAAACCCTTTTCCTCATAGGCTTTTGCAAACATTTTTCCAGGAACTACAATGGCTAAATATTGGTCTGAGGCAGTCAAGTTAATCGCTAAACAACTTGCAACTGTACTTGCAAAAAGACCAAAAACGGAAGAAAATAGCTTCAATAAACTTTCGCTTATTCTCGCTAAAGCACCGATTGCATCCATTACTCCACCGAATACCATTGCACATATAATTAACCAAATGGTAGGCAACATTCCAGCCATTCCGCCTGCGCTAAAAAGCTTTTCAAGTATAGCAAAATCAGTTGGAATTTGAATACTAATTGTAATTGCATTCAATATTCCTTTGTAGGCATTTTTTAAATTCCATATGCTTTCTTCTGCAACAATTAAGATTAAATCTGGTTGAAGAAGTAATGCTAGAACTGCTGCAATTAAAGTTCCTGCTAGTAAAGCAATCAGGGGAGGAGTTTTTTTGATGATTAAGAAAATAACAAATGCAGGAACTAAAAACAACCATGGTGTTATGAGAAAAGTAGAATCTATGGCAGCAAGTATTTCAGCTGAATTAGCCTGACCATTACTATCTAATGAAAAACCAATTATGATAAAAACCAGTAATGCAACTACAAAACTAGGAATGGTGGTATACATCATGTATCTGATGTGCGTAAATAAATCTGTTCCAGCCATTACTGGAGCAAGATTAGTAGTATCACTTAATGGAGAAAGTTTATCGCCAAAGTACGCGCCCGATAGAATGGCACCCGCAGTCATTCCCAATGAAACGTCAAGAACCTTTGCAATACCAATCAATGCAATTCCAACCGTTGCAGAAGTAGTCCAACTGCTTCCTATGGATATTGACAAAACTGCACAAATAATCACGCAGGCTGCTAGAAAAATGGTAGGATTCAATATTTGTAAACCATAATAAATCATGGTGGGAATAATCCCACTGATCAACCAAGTGCCTGAAAGCGCTCCAACCATCAGTAAAATTAATAAAGCTGTGGAAGTAGATTTTACATTCTGAGAAACTTCTTCTACCATGGTTTTGTAGGATACTTTATTCATAAAACCAATGACCATAGCAACAGCAGCTCCCATCAGTAAAATAAATTGGTTGGAACCATCTAACGAGGAATCGCCAAAAACAAAAACATTATAAGCCAGCATCCCAACTAAAGCTATAACTGGAATTAGGGCTTGGGTAATACTTAAGTTTTTGTTCTCTACAATATCTTGATTTTTTGAGTCAGAGCTTTGGCTATCCATAGTTAATTTGAATTATGGGTAAGTTTACAACAATACATTAAAACATGCAAGGCTTTAGAATTCCCCAATTTTTAGACCATAAAAAAAGCTAGTAAACACCTTTACTAGCCTTTTTTATATTTTGATTATTGGTTTTTTTTATGATCTGCTAAGAATTTTTCTAAACCAATATCGGTGAGTGGATGTTTTAGTAATCCTTCAATAGAAGATAATGGACCCGTCATTACATCAGCACCTATTTTAGCACAATCTATCACGTGCATGGTGTGTCTAACAGAAGCAGCAAGAATTTGGGTTTCAAATCCATAGTTGTCATAAATAGTTCTAATTTCAGCAATTAGATTCAATCCATCTGTGGAGATATCATCTAGTCTACCAATAAATGGAGAAACGTAAGTAGCTCCAGCCTTTGCAGCTAATAAAGCTTGCCCAGCTGAGAAAACCAAGGTACAATTGGTCTTGATTCCTTTATCTGAAAAATATTTTAATGCTTTGATACCGTCTTTGATCATCGGTATTTTTACTACGATTTGTGGGTGTAATTTTGCTAAAGCTTCACCTTCACGAACCATCCCGTCAAAATCTGTTGAAATTACTTCTGCACTTACATCACCATCCACAATTTCACAAATGTTGATGTAGTGTTGTGTTACGTTTTTTTCCCCTTTGATTCCTTCTTTTGCCATCAGCGAAGGATTGGTGGTTACACCATCTAAAACCCCTAAAGCTTGGGCTTCTTTAATTTGTTCTAAGTTTGCGGTATCAATAAAAAACTTCATGTTTTAGTGTTTAATTTTTAACAAATTTACAATTTATAATGTTTAGCTAGCATATTTTCAAAAACTTTATCTGGTAAAAAGCCTTTTAGGAAAACAGAAAATTTTTGAAGAGAACTACCTACCTTGTAATGTACTTTTGGCTTTTTGTGTTTGATAATTTCAAAAATAGTTTCTGCAACAGCAATCGGGTTTTCTGCTTCATCTACATGTTCGTTCATCAAAGTCAATGACCTTGAATAAGCAGAAAAGTAACTGGAATCAGGTTTTGCTTCAACCGTATATCTACCCGATGCAATATTGGTAGCAAAATCGCCAGGAGCTAGGCAGGTAACTGCTATATTGGTATTCTTTAATTCCAATCGAAGTGCTTCCGTTAAAGTGATTAATGCCGACTTACTCGCTGAATAATATCCTCGAAAGGGTAGACCCATAAATCCTGCAATAGAAGTGATGTTTATAATTTGACCTTTGTTTTCTTTTCGCATTATAGGCAACACTTTTTGTGTAAGTTCCATAACCCCAAAAAAGTTAGTTTGAAAATGAGATTTTACGGCTTCGATCGGGGTTTCTTCAACTGGACCTGTAATCCCAACCCCAGCATTGTTGATGAGCACATCTATTTTTCCTTCTTTTTCAATTATTGTTTCAACTGCTTTTTCAATGCTATTTGAATCGTTTAAATCAAGTTGAATAAAGTTGACATTGTTCACTTTTTCCTGTTTCGGATTTCGACTAGAACCATAAACAATAAATTTTTTTTCAGCAAGAAATTCAGCTGTAATTTTACCAATTCCAGAGGATGCACCTGTGACGAGAACCACTTTTGACATAAAATAAATTTGCGCAAATATCCATATTTATAATAAGATATACTATTTCAGATGAACTTATAAAAAGATGTCTTTTTGATTATTTTTTGTTGAAATTTGTGAAATGAAAATACTCCTACTTAGTGATACACATTCTTATATGGATGAACAAATTTTGAAATATGTAAAACAAGCAGATGAAGTTTGGCATGCTGGTGATATCGGAGATTTAAAAGTAACGGATGCAATTGAAGAATTCAAGCCATTAAGAGCTGTTTTTGGAAATATTGATAGTTATGATGTCCGAAATCAATTTCCAGAAAATCAACGTTTTGTGGTGGAGGGAGTTGATGTATGGATGACGCACATTGGTGGTTATCCAAAACGCTATTCTCCTAAAGTAAAAGAAAAAATATATCACCACCCGCCAAAACTTTTTATTTGTGGACATTCACATATTCTGAAAGTGGTGAATGATTCAGATTTAAAACTATTGCATATGAATCCTGGTGCAGTTGGTAAAAGTGGATTTCATCAAAAACGAACCATGCTTCGTTTTGAAATTAATGCAGGTAAAATTGAAAATTTAGAAGTGGTAGACTTCGGTAAAAGATAAACATAAAAACACATTTTGATATGGCAAATAAAACACAACCCACACAAGCCTCTGTAGAGGATTATCTAGCAGCGATTGAAGATGAACAAAAAAAAGATTCTTGTATAAAATTGAATCAGTTTTTTGAAAAAGTTTCGCAAACAAAACCAAAACTTTGGGGAACATCAATTATAGGTTACGGTGATTACCATTACAAATACAAAAGTGGGAGGGAAGGCGATTTCTTTCTAATTGGTTTTTCACCAAGGAAAGCATATATTTCATTGTATGCTTATCAAAATACAGCAGAAAATAAAAAACTGTTAAATGATTTGGGTAAATTTAAAATGGGAAAGTCCTGCATCAATATTAAAAAACTAGAAGATATAGACTTGAAAGTTCTAGCTGAAATTTCAAAAAATAGTATTGAACAAATACAAAAAACATATCCAAATGAAAGCAAGTAAATTTCTATTAATGGTAAGCATCATATCACTTTCATTTTTTGTTTCGGCACAAGAAGCAAATGAAAATTATGATGCTGAATTGGCTCAAGAATATGAAGCAGACGAATATGGTATGAAAATGTATACCTTAGTTTTGTTGAGTGCTGGAGAAAATAAAGATGAAACTGAAATAAGAAAACAGGCTTTTGCAACCCACATGCAAAATATCAACAGTCTGGCTGAAAACGGTAGATTGGTAGTAGCTGGTCCTTTTGGGAAAAATGAAAAAGACCTGCGAGGAATTTTCATTTTAAATACAACTGATATAGATGAAGCCAAAAAATTATTAGCACCAGATTTAGCTATTCAGCAAGATTTTTTGAAAGCAGAATACATTCCATATTATGGTTCGGCAGCTTTGATCTCCCATCATGAAATACATGACCAAATATGGAAACTAAAACCTTAATTATCCATATTGATTAGGTTAAATCTAATCTAAACATTTACCCATTCCATATTCGATGCTTATTTTTAAAAAAAATAATATATGCAGAATATAGAAGGAAATGTAGCGCTAATTACCGGTGGAAGTAAAGGAATTGGTTATGGAATTGCACAAAGCCTATTAGCAGAAGGTGTAAATGTAGCAGTAACTAGTCGTTCACAAACCAACGCAGATGATGCAGCTAAAGAATTAAGCAAACATTCACCGACCTCAGCCATAGCAATTGGAATAAAAGCAGATGTACGTTATTTATTAGACCAGGAAGAAGCGGTTAAAAAATGTGTGACGGATTTTGGTAAACTCGACTACATGATTGCCAATGCTGGTCTCGGTCATTACGAGAATATAATCGATTTAACCGATACACAATGGAAAGAGGTAATTGATACCAATTTGACAGGTGTTTTTTATTCCATTAAAGCTTCTGTTGAAGCCTTGAAAAAATCAAAAGGATACTTCCTTAGTATTTCGAGTTTGGCGGGAACTAATTTTTTTGCTAATGGCTCTGCCTACAATGCAAGCAAGTTTGGAGTAACTGGTTTTACACAAGCGGTTATGTTAGATTTACGAGAATATGACATCAAGGTTTCTACCATCATGCCGGGTTCTGTTGCTTCTCATTTTAATGGAAATACACCAGACGAAAAGGATACATGGAAAATCCAACCAGAAGACATTGGAGAATTGGTAGTAGATGTTTTTAAAATTAACCCACGGACTCTACCTAGTAAAATTGAGGTGAGACCAACCCGACCAGATTTGAAATAATAAGATTAAATTAGAAATTTAATCAATAAAAAAGCTTCCTATTTAATGATAAAATAGGAAGCTTTCTCTTCGGACCAAATCAAAAATCTATCCGAGATATTTTTTCAACATCTTGTTTTTAGATTGATGCTTCAATCTTCTAATTCCTTTTTCTCTAATTTGTCTTACACGTTCGCGACTCAAATCAAAAGTGTCACCAATTTCTTGTAAGGTCATAGCAGGCTGATTTCCAATTCCGTAATTTAAACGAATAACGTCTGCTTCTCTTTGTGAAAGCGTGTCTAAAGCACGATTGATTTCAATGCTAAGTGAATCTAACATTAACTTATCGTCAGGACTAGGTGATTCAGCTGAACTCAAAACATCGTACAAATTAGAATCGTTTTCACCTTCTTTAAAAGGAGCATCCATAGATAAATGTCTACCAGAATTCTTTAAGGCAACTTTTACCTGAGATTCACTCATTTCCAATTCTTTCGCTATTTCTGAAGCAGATGGAGGGCGTTCGTTCACTTGTTCTAGGTGAGAAAACATCTTGTTAATCTTATTGATTACTCCAATTTTGTTAAGCGGTAAGCGAACCACACGAGATTGTTCAGCTAGAGCTTGTAGAATAGACTGTCTAATCCACCAAACGGCGTAAGAAATAAATTTAAAACCACGGGTTTCATCAAAACGTTTTGCAGCTTTTACAAGTCCAACATTTCCTTCATTTATTAAATCGGGTAACTTTAAACCTTGATTTTGATATTGCTTTGCAACAGAAACAACAAACCTTAAATTCGCATTGGTTAACTTTTCGAGAGCTAGTTGATCACCTTCTCTAATTCTTTGCGCCAATTCAACTTCTTCTTCAGCGGTAATCAAATCTACTTTACTAATGTCTTGTAAATATTTATCTAAAGACTTAGATTCTCTATTGGTAACCTGCTTGGTAATTTTTAGCTGTCTCATAAATTTTATATATAGTTGTACTACAAGTTGACATTATACGTATAATTAATCGTTTTTCCAAATTACAGCATCATTTTTTCTTATAGTCATATAAGCTAATTGTAATATTGAATTTGTATGAGCGTTAAAATAAAGGTTAATAACCATAAAATCAACCTATACCAATTCTTTTTTTCTAGTTTAATTAAATCTATACTAGCGAATTCTCCTGTGTTTATTTTTTGATGTAGTGGAACAAAAACAGAAAAAGTTCCAATCCAATTGAGTAATACTAAAATAAAATGAAGCCAATGCAGAAATGCTGTTTCAAAAAAAGCAAAATAGGCAGAAAAACCTAACTGACTCAACATCAACGGAAAAACAACATAAGTAATGTTTGGGGTGTAAATGCGATGCCAGACTTTAAGGTTTTCAGTTTTAAAATACTTAAAGGCAGGATAGATGCATAATTGTACTAAAAATATCAATACCACTAAACCAAAGTCAATTACCAATTGGTATATTTTCAAATCCATGTTTACTTTAATTAATGGTTCAAAATTAGCAGTATAGCAAGTTTTAGAAGAAAAGCACTTCATAAAATAAACCTAATTTTCAAATCTTAATATCCTATATTATTATCTCTGCGAACGCTGCGATTTAGCAGTAAATTTAAGCTATCCGAGAAACGGCCTAATCTGTATTGGTGCTAAGAAAACCTGAGAAAATAGTTTAATAAACTAAATGATATTTGATTTATATTTAGATTAGCCGATTCAAATAAATATTATTGTATGGGTAATTTGCTACTCATTGTCATCAGTTTGTTAGCAGGTTTTTTGTTGAGTAGGACAAAGAATTTTCCCAAAAACACACATTTGGGTATCAATGCTTTTATCTTCTATGT
>Ga0307982_1002203_pt1 | contig 15790 bp, 8 predicted proteins | sample OrgLakmetagen989_FD_201847 | JGI IMG/M metagenome (GOLD analysis project Ga0307982, IMG submission 201847) | Saline water microbial communities from Organic Lake, Antarctica - #989 | ecosystem: Environmental > Aquatic > Non-marine Saline and Alkaline > Saline | place: Antarctica: Organic Lake...
ACCCCTTTGGGCAAGTTGTCCGCGTTTCGGTTGAGCAGCCATTATCAACAACTCGAAAAGCTGGAACCTTTACGAAACTTTTTCCTTCTCTCACAGCCTACAAGCCCCCAAGGCAGGTCAATGCGAGAGAACTCAACGTTTTTGTAGCAGTATTGATCGGTGCTTTGATTGAGAGCGGCTTGTTTCCAATTAGAGCAATTGCTTTGGATCAATGCACGATGCGGGCACAATCACTCGCCCTCGAGAAAAGTCTGGCCCCCATACATTGCCCAAGCGATGAGAGTGCATTGAAGCACCACTGCCGCTCAGCAAACTATCCCTCGTTAATAAACCACTACAACAAGTTCTTGCTGGGTGTTATCTTCTAAACTCGCGCTAGCGGCTTCAGTCAGGCTGCACTACAGCTCATCCTTGCCGCTGCCGCTGGCGGGACGCCGCTGGCGAATGGCGCTGCTTGTAGCTGCCCGCCCATCGTCCCCGTCTTCACCAAGAAGGTCACTACCTGCCCCATTTGCGCCAGTCTCTACCTTGCCTGCGCCAGTCTCCAGCCCGGCCCCCAGAACTCGCTTGATGGCCTCGTCTACCTCTGGCAGTGTGTACCCGCACGCATCAGAGATGAAATTGCGCCACTGGGCATAGTAAGCAACGCCACCTGTCTGCCATGCATCATTGTGCCCGGCACCTGCGATCAAATAAAACCGCCTGTCTGAACTGTGGTCCGCTGCATCATGCAGCAATCGCATATGCCGAGTGGGAATCAGAGGGTCTTTCTCGCTGGACAAAAACAGCAACGGCACTGTGAGAGTGCGCACGCGTTCATCTGATGGGAAGTGGATCTTCTGCACCAGCGGTCTCAGCGCCTGCACCCACCAGGGGAACAGCTGCTCTACCATTGCACGAATGCTGCTGAAGGTGTTCTCCACCACAACTGCCCGAATCCACAGCGGCTTGCGGGGGCCAACATGCTGTTGCGGTATGGAAGGTGGGGTTCTGTCTGTGCCTTGCACTGCAATGTCTTCGCTGCGTGATGCACTTGCCTTCGCAGCGGCTGCTTCCCCAGCTGCGGAACTAGCGAAGCGTTTCACATGGGCAGCGTATTCAGCTGGGGTCTCTGCAGTGCTGTGAGCTGTGCTATTTGCACTTTCTATGGCAACTGCACCTCCCAGCGATCGACCGAAGAGCACAATTTTGTTGTGGTCAATGTCTGTGCGCCAGGACAGTGCATCAAGCACCGCCTCAGCATCCAGCCCCAGGCCCTGCTCATCTGGGGTGCCGCTGCTTGAGCCGTACCCACGGTAGTCCACAAGCAACACATTGACTTTTATCAGCGCCACCATCAGTCGCACGTTGGGCAGGCGCACTCCCACGTTGCCCGCGTTGCCGTGATAGTACACAACTGTGGGCGCCAGCTCCGGTGACTCAGGACAGCGCACCAGCCACGCATGCAGCAGCTGTCCATCAGTTGTTGGGATCCACATTGTGGAATAATCCATGCCGCTGTCGCCTGCAGAGTAAGCGCGTTGAGGGTCAAAACGCGGCATAAGCCCGCAGGCCAACAGCAGTGGCCAGAAGCACTGGGGCTTCCAGCAGGAGGGATTGTGCAGTGCAAGCTAAAGCAGGCAACATACCTGGCGAAGAGTATGGTGCAGGATTTTCATGGGGATGCTTTGGCATCCCCGATACTTCTGGATGAAATAAGATGCTGTTCTGCCGATAGTACAAGTTCTGCACACAGACGACAGGCGGTGTCCGGGAAAGGCGCAGCCTCTGTGCCAAGGAACGTACCACGCCCATGAGCAGTGCCACTCCAGCAATCAACAAGCCAATGTTCTGAACAGTGCTCATTATGTCGGAAAGAAAGCTCGTCTCAGCCACCACCGTTGTTTCTCCAGAGGCAAGAGAGGCGGCAACTTCATTTTCCGCACTGGAATTTGCTGCCATGGTGCGAAGAGCTGAGAGCAGTAGTACAGTAATGCTACAAAACACAACCAAAGCGGACTGCGCGTGTGCAAAATGCCTGTCGCCGCCAGTAGAATGGCTGGCTTTCTGGCCTGTGCTCAACTCGGCGGAGGCCCGTTGTCACACCCAGCAAGTTCATTCAGCACAGCTCAGCTGAGGAAAAAAGTCACTTGCAGTAGAGACTAATTTTATGCCGTGCCGTATGAGATTATTTTGCCAGTTACTTGCCGTAAAGAGCCATTAGCAGTGGTGGTTGCGAGGCTGCAGGACATCTCGCAACAGGCGAGCTCACTCGAATTTTTGAGTTGAGGACCACGCTGCTCACCCGTCCAAACAGGCATTGGCCCTATAGCCACTCAACTTGAACTAAAAATATCCAGTTATGTCCCTTGATGGAGAAGAAAGGCGTCCATTCGCGCTTGCCCTTTGGTTGGCCACTCTCATTGGTGTCGCGTTTTCGTTATCCGCAGCCGTCTACATCTGCAGCCAACGAGTTCTGCTTACTGGCAAACTGGTCCATTTCGATATGGGAAGGCGATTATGGCAGGCAATTGTTCCATCTCAGGTGTTTGCCGCGCTGTGTATCGCTGTCATCTTGTGGTATGAGTGGACACGATCAGGGGAAGAATCCTCTGCATCACACAGTAGCGGAGAGTTGCTGAACACACAACCACACAGCGTGGCAGCATGTCGCACAGTATTTTGGCTTAGCCATTTAACTCCCTCATTTTATGCGTTGCCCTACATTCAACGGGGTTTGCGGATGGTGGTGCTTTTTGACACAGGGTTGAGGCGCCGTTTCAAAACGCTAACCAGTGTGTGGTATGTGATTGACTGGCATCACTGAGAGGTCAAGTTTTGCTCGGCAGTAGACACCCCTTTTGCAGGACACACGTTATAATTTTCGTTTGCGTGAACTTCCTTAGCACTGCAGCAGCTGCAGTGTTTGTTGTATTGGACCCTATTCGCATGCAGGTGCGTTTCTGTGCCCGCAGCCTTGCCCCTAGTTTCAAACTCTAAGAAGCACCAACACCAAATCGACGCAATTTGCAGGCATCGACGTGCTTCTTTTACGAAGACTGGGTGTTCTTCATAGCGCAGTTGGTGGTATGTCGTCGGATGGATGCTCGGTCAAACTTTCAGTACCTTCTGTTGTTTGCAGGTATATGCGGGGGCAGTGATGGTGCTGCTGCGAAGCATCATTGCCAGGCGAATCAAGGATCAGTATAAGATTACAACAGAGCTGCTATCATGTTTCTCTTGTTGGGTCATTCTAGCAGGCTCTCACTTTTTATTTGCATTTCTCTCAACCAAATTTGCCGCCGTGGCTGATGTCGAGAGACACGTGCCTTCGCACTATCTGTTGGTGCTGATGTTTGCTTTTACATCTTTGCAATCCTGGTTTCGCCCTTTCTTATTGTCTTCTAAAACGCTGCAGCCAACATCGAGACTGCGGCTTCTGCAAAGCCAATCGAGACGTCTCTCGTATGGCCTACAGGCTCTCCGAGCAGCGGCACGGCGTGCTCAAGTTTGGTCCTCCCACCTTTCACGGAAGCGGCCACAGGCAGGACAGGGGCTGCCCAAGCACGAAAGCTCTGTGGTTGCGGAACAAAAGCAGCTGCTGCTGGTGGGGGCAGCAGATGCACCCCAACAAGCCTTCCCCAGCTTCAGGGGCAGTGGATTGCTCCCCGACGAGAGTATGGGGGATGCGGTGTCTACACTGCGCAGCCCAACAGCAGACTCGGGCATACCAACCCAGGCTGTGCGGCTGCCTGCCCCGCCAACAGCAGCCTCCTGGTCTGCGGGGGGGGTTCAGATCTCACTGGCCAGTTTAAACTTGCAAAGCAGCAGTGTTAGTAGAAACTTACCGAGTGTTCACACAGCCATGACGGGCTCCAAGACTGCCTCTCTGGGCGAGGACGTGGACGCCCCCCAGTTCACCGCCACAGACTCTCCTGTTAATAGGATGGTTGGGCGAAAACCCGGGGCGACAAACAGTGCTTCCACGGGAGACGCTGGCAGTCTGTCGGTTGGCAACTACAGGAAATGCTCGCCACAAGTGGCTGCAGGAGCTGGTTTTGTAGGTTGGGGTGGGCTGCCTCCGTTATCTGGAGCCACCACTCCGAGCAGAGGCGGTGTCGTGCAGCGGCAGCGCTCTGGGTCTGTCCCTGCTCCTGCCCCACAAGCGTTCAAAGCGTCTGGCTTTACAAGCATTTCAAGAACAGACTCGGTTGAACTGCCGGAACAGGACACAACAAGTAAGTCTGTTCTGCCTGATTCAGTGAGAATTGCTTTACAAAAGGGCCCCACGGAAGCCAGGGTAACCTCAGATGGCTCATTTACGCCTGGGCTGCTAGACACCTCCGGTGCAACCGCTGTGCCAGACCGTGGAAATCAGCTCTGGCGTGATCTGCTCGGGATGACAAAGGGCAGGACATCAGCGCGGCCCTACCGTATGCTGCCTGTGTTTGTACCGTGTGCGCCATGTGGCCCACATGACGTGCTGGCGTGGTGGTTGTGGCACTTGTGTGGCTGTGGCGAGGCCCGCCCAATGTGCGGTGGTACTGATCTGCATGCAGAAGTAAACATGGCAACGTTTTTGACCGACCCATCTATCGATGGCTTGCCGTGGGCTCGCACTGCACATGCTTGCAAGCCTTGTATGGCGCATTGTTTCTGCTATGCCTGCCCCTCCCGTGTGTCATCTTCTGTGTATGCGTCGCCCGTGCCGGCGGCCCAAGGCAGCGATAAAGGGGTGGTTGCAGTCGCTAAGGACAGCACCACGATCGACGACTCAACTATCGTGAGCGCCAGTAGTGACGCCGCAAGCTCTCGCTTCCAGCAGTCTGGTTCAACACGGAGCTGCGCTGCATCTGATGGGACAACTCTTTGGGGTCCCCCCAAAGCACCCCCAACGTACACGCTGGGGTGCGTGGGCCGGTCGTGTTCCCGTAGCTGGTTAGCAGACCCACACGCCTTTGCTGCTGGCACCGTGCTGTGGCGGGGAACCCTGGGCATCAGTGCAGCCGCCCCCCAAATGTTCTGCAGATCGGTCTGCACGCTCCAGAGTTCTGGGGAAAATGATGATGATGATGATGGTGGTGATGATGATGATCACAAGTCTGAGGTCGCTCCACAACGGTCCACCAGCACCGGTGACGGCGACTCAAAGGCCTCTGCAGCTCTGGCACTGTTTGGGTCTGGGCCATTTTCGACGCCACCGCTTGCCGCAGCGCTGGGCCGTCGCGGCTTCCTGTCTCTGATTCGCACTGCCCAGGACACGCAGAGCTCCCCAGTCATCAACAGCACCATTCTGGAAGAATTTTCTTCTGCCCTGCCCTCCGCCGCCCACAAGGTACTTCGGGCGGCGCTGCGTGCCAGCGCTGCGGCAGAAGTGGAACAGTCTGCTGCTGCAACTAGCGAAAGCTCCGAGGAGGATGGGCCTGCCAGCTCCGTGGGGGAGTCCGATAGCGATGGGTCGTCACTGGCACTGGACCAGGCAGCGCAAGCCAAGCAGCAGTACGGTGGTGCAGTGATAGCTATCGTAGCCAAGCTGTTGTGTGTGGATCTGTCAGCAGAGGTGGGTGCAAACAGCCGCAGAGGGCCAACAATGGCTGGGCACAGGCACGCAGGTGGCTCCGGCTCTGGCATGGCCAAGGAGGGGTCCAGCATGGGGACGCTGGAGGCGATGAAAGCTGCAGCACTGGCAGAACAAACGGAACCGGAAGTGGACGGTGTGTTTGGCGTTGAGCTTGCCACTGTTCCACTCAGCATGGCAGCTCTCTCCCGGGTTCAAGACGCCAACCCAACTGTTCTGGGTGCGCTGTGGTCTTTGCCCAAGCTGGCAATGCACCCAATCGCTTGCGCAATCCTCAAGGAGCACTGCAAGGCCTGTCTGTGCCCGGAGTTGCTGGATTTTGTGGTTGCTGTCAGGGAAACAAAACGCAGGCTACTGCATGCACGGTCGCACATTTCTCATGCATACAGGGATCTGATGGCTGCACAAGTTGCCAGCGGGAACCCCCCCTTGCACCCCTATGCTCGCCCTGCACCATCTACTGCGCTGATGGTGTGGCTTGGCCTGGGCGGAGATGCGCACGGTGCTGTCCCCAGCAGTGCAGCAGGCGTGAAACCCCGCAGCAAGCGGGCAGCCCGGGGGGGCAAAGCAGCCGCCAGGGCAGAGTTCATATCTGGCTTCGGCATGTTTGCCCTCAAGTACTCACCCCTGGTGCAACCAAGCAAACGCAAAAACGGACGCAAGGCGCCAACTGCAAGCCGCGACAAGCGCTCTGGAACAACAACTGACAGTGAATTGATGGCCATGAGCTCGTCAGGGGGGGGTGGAAGCACCAGCATGTACTCTGCAACCGGTGTACAGACCAGTACCATACTCTCCTACTCGCCGGCAGGCAACCAGGACAGCATGATGCCGGGTAGTTTGCAGCAAGAGGCATCGGGCTCTGCCTTGTTCGACTTGGAGTCCCCCCCCCTGCACCGAAACGCGTCTGGACAGGCGAAACACTCATCAGCGGCTGACAAACCTGGTGATGGCTCGGTGTCAACGTACACCTCCAGTGCGGCGTCATTGGATTGCCCATCCCGAACGGGGGCTGCAGACGCTCGAGTCGTCACAATTCCGGGGGGGAGTGCAGGCTCATCTGATTCCCATCGCCACGGCAAGGCCCAACGAAACAACTCAATGACAAGCCACAGCAGTGTTGTATCTGACGTGCTACAGCTTGACTTGTACGCACACGCTTTGATGAGTTTGCAGCAGGGGCTGCCTGATGAAGAGCAGGCCAAGCTAAGGTTTCAGCAACTGCACAAGACTGCTGTTGCAACCGACACCAACACCCTCATGCTGGGCAGGAATGGTGCAGCAGCTGCTGCATCATCTGCCACGGAATCAGGCGCAGGGACGGACTCGCGGAGCGGTGACGACTTGCACGTGACGCTGCCTGAGCTTGATGTTGCAGGCGTTGTCGCCATGGTGAACAAGATGTTCAGCGTGTTCCTGAATCCTGGAGCTCCACTGGAGGTGAATATTTCCAATGCCATGCGAGTGCGCCTCACAAGCGAGCTGCACGAGGTGTTTGACGTGCCCCCTGCCCTCGCCCAGGGCCAGCCCCACCCGCGGCTGGACTTTGCATGTCCCCCCGGGCCCAAGAGCGCTGTGGCACAGCGCAAGCTGGCCGACTACATCAAGGCGCCCGATGCAAGCACACTGGGTGACGTAAACGCAGCATGGCTGGACTTCAAGACTGCTACTGGGGACGACTCTGGTGAGAGGCAGCTTGTCGCAGCGATACAGCTGCTGCAGGTGTCGCTGAACGCAGTCACCCGCATGGCGTGTGTATTTGATGATGTGGCGCTGGAAGTCATGAAACTGCTGGATGAAAATGTCGTCTCCTCTCTGCCACAGTCTGATGTCGGAAAACGCCTTGCTCTGGTGCGTTTCAGGCAGCGCGCACAGCGCAGGCGCCGCCGGCAGTCACTGCTGGCCCGCCGCTCAAGCAGCCACGAGGGCAGCAGCGGCGGTAGCGGACTGTTCCGGACGCAGCCAAGAATTGCAAAGAAAGATACCCGCAAGAGCTCAAGCAGCGGCAGCGGAACTGCCGGGAGCGGAAGTGGCAGCGGTATTGCCCCTCCTCTGCCCCCAGGCTTGGCGTAGGCCCTCTTCAAAGCACGCACTTCACTGATAAGAAAAAGTACGTTGCCCAAAGCAAGCTACAAATTAACACTGAAATGTACAGAGATAAGGTTCAACTTCATTCAAGTATTTAGAAGCTAGTTTTAGCAGCCTATCGAACTCGGCCAAAGCGCAAAGGGTCAGAATCCAGGCCCTGCACCTGCTGAGCTGCCCATGCCTCAAATGCCTCATCGTCTTCATGTGCGCTCATGAGCTCGTCCTTGGTGGCCTCCACAGCAGCGGTCACGCGGGCGTCGTCGTGCTCTTGGGCAGCATCCACCCAAGGCCAGTGGATCTTGGAGGAAATCCACAGAGGCAAGCCCTTTCTGGCTACCGATGCAGGCGGTCGCACACTAGGGCCCTTGCCCTGCTCCAGCTCGCAAGCTGCCAGAAATCGTGCCTCCCGCTTCTCCTCTAGGCTCAAGCCGCGCTCACCATATGCAAGGGACTTCAAATTCCGCATCTCAGGGGACAAGTCGTTGTTGCGCATGGACTGCACATTTGGGTTCATGTCGTACTCGCCAGAGTCAATTGAAGCAATGGTGTCAAACATCCACTTAGTTCCCCGCTTATGCGCGGCCGTGAATTCCTCAGTGACCTCGTCAGTGGCAGCAGCCAGCTCTTGAGCAGGCACGCCTTCCATCTCAGCCTTGCGTGCGGCACTGACAATAGCGCGCAAGCGAGGTGCATCCCCCTGTTTGCCAGCAGCCATTTCAGCCCGCTCAACAAACTCGGCAATCCATGCTTGGTTGTCGATGATGCTCTCACCATCTCCGCCAGCTTCCAGCGCTTTGCCATCCAGCTGCAGCATGGCCATAACGTGAGGGCGCTGCTTCCACTGCATAAGAGTTTCCTCCATCTCCATTTCGCCCTTGCTGATCAACAGGTCAATGAGCCGGGGATCGCGCACGTGCGCGTTCTTCTTGAAGAGCAGTGCAATGATGTGACGCATGTCGTGGGTAGTGTAGGGGATTTCATAGAGCTGCACCATGCGCGGAACTTGACGGCACATGCGGCGAAACTGGTCCAATACACGGCTGCGCATCAGACCCTGAAGGTCCATTGCCTTTGCTGTCTTCGCGAGAGACATATTTCTTGTTTGTGGTGCTTGGTTGGACTGAATACGACACCCGCGAAGTTGGGCAGCGGAACTTGATGGTTGCGCTGCAGTCTGGGACCCTGCTACTGGGGCACGCTGGAAGAGCAACACTGAATGCCTGCCAGTGTATACAAATATGCAGAAATTTTTAGAGCACCTGATGCACCCAAGCTGGTCTCGGCAGAAAAAGCGCGTTGAGTCTTGGGAGGGGGCAAGCAAGTTTGCAGCTGACCCCTTCAAACGAGATACACCCACAGGTCGTGTTGTTTACGGGAACTCACCCACAGATCTTAATTGGAACGCCATTTAGTGCTGTAAGCCGCAACTTCTCTTCGAGCATGGGCTTATAACCACCACAAAGACCTTCAAATCGCGTTGGAGATAAGTCGCCACGAAGATAGGCCTTGTCGTGCACCACAATCTCCCGAGCACCGGAAAGAATCCAGTTCAAAAAGCAAGCTTGTGTACTCAAGTATGGCTCACGGGGGTACCGGGCCTTCAGTGTCTGCGGACAAGCGCCTGGACGATAAAGCACTTGGGGGTGGTTCGACTTTTCTGAAGCTCCGCGTTGTTTCGCCAACCTCCTTTGATGGACGAGTAGCTATCGTGGGAGGTGGTATTATTGGTTGCTCAACTGCATATTTTTTGAATCTGATGGGTGCTGTCTGTGACGTGTTTGAAGGCACAGGAATCGCAAGCAGTAGCTCAGGTACGGTGCATGTGCGACATTTCGCAAGCAGTAGCGAACGCACAACTCCACTTGTGTAGCAGGAAAGGCTGGTGGGTTTCTTGCCAAGGACTGGTGCTCAGGACCTGTAGATGAGCTCGCTCGCTGCAGTTTTGATTTGCACTCTGAGTTAGCGGGGGAGCTTGGATCTGGCCAAATTGGTTACCGTCGAACCACAACAGCGTCTGTGTCTACTGCCCCGAAGCCAGCCAAGAGGCACACCCAAGCACCAGTCAGCGATGGACTACCGGGCTGGTTTTGTTCTGCAGGGAGCTCTGTCCTGCCTGTGGGCAGTGGGCCACTCGGAGACGCCAGCACAACTGCCCAAGTGCACCCGGCTCGCCTCACATGTGCTCTGGCTGAGCGGGCCACACAGGCGGGCTGCACGGTCATACAGCAGCAAGTGGTCGCGGTAGAAGCACTACCAGGGGTCTCCTTGCGCAGTGGCGCAGCTGCTGACTCTGCAGCGCCTGGCACCCCACAGTACACAATCACCACACAAGGCGGACAAAAGCATGGCCCCTTCTCAGCAGTTGTGCTTGCGACAGGTGCGTGGATAGAGTGTGCAAATGCCTGGCTGCCCGGCGTGGTTCCTTTTGGGTGGCGCAATGTTAAAGTGCACAGTGTGGTGCTGCAAGCGGCTGCAGCAGCCGCGACCTCCTGCACTGCCACCTGCGCAGGCAGTGCTGGCCAGGTGGCTGTCGACAGCTGCCAGCCTTCTCCTCACCCCGGCGCACAAGCCACAAGCCAAGGTACTGTGTGCCTGCAAGAACACCCTCGCGCGCTGCCTGCAACCATGTTGTTCGTGCACGACGGCGAACAGGGCCTTGAACCGGAAGTATATCCTCGCCCCTGTGGGGAAGTGTATTCGTGCGATATATCGAGCGACACGCCAGTGCCAGAGACACCTGCGGAGGTGCAACCCGATGCAGGCTCGTGCGAAAAACTTGAGAAATTCCTGCGTGGACTGGGTGGCGGGTTGGACGACACTGACGCCTTTCCCCTCAAGGCAGCTCAAGCATGCTACCTGCCGTACGCCCCAGGCGACCAGCCCATCATCGGGCCATCAGATGTGTATCCTGGGGTATTCATTGGTGCAGGGCACAACTGCTGGGGCATTTTGCTCGGCCCTGCCACAGGCTTGCTGCTCGCGCACCAAGTGCTGCAGCAGCCGGTGCATTTCCTGAGCAAAGACACAGTTCAGAGCCTGGCACCTGGTTCAACCAATTGCAAGAAACAACCAGCAGTTGCACGTGCAGAACAGGCAGTAAGTCAAACATAGGTAGGACAGGACGGCGAGCTGCATAGGTGAGGAGAATGTATTGAAATCTATACATGCAGTTGCCACTCATTGTACTGTGCAAGTCGCCTGTGCAACATCATTGCACAGATGAAATGCCAAGAATATGCTCGGCAGCACCATCGCCTGGCTGTCGACTGCTGTTGGGGGCCTTGGCTGGAGGTGCCAGCAGCAGGGCGGTGAAGAAAGGATCGCTCACGGCCCGCCCCCCCGGAAGGGCAGAATGAAACACCCGCGAAACGCGCTGCGTGATGACGTATGGGAATGTTCCCAAGCTGGTCTCACCAAGCACTGCCCTGCACTGCAGTGTAAGCAGGCTGCACGTCAAATGCGCGGTAGCACCGGGTGACAAGTGTTGCAACAGCGGTTGCCCCCAGCTGCTGCTGAGGGTGGCCGCACCGCTGGTGTACACAGCATGCAGCAAGGCGTCACTGTGCCCTCGATATACATCGTCTGCTGCCCCAGCCACGTCCACCCCACCACCGCCAGCGGCACAGTTCAAAGACCGCACGCTGCCACTTGCAGAGGCACTGTCGGCGTAGGCATCACGCCAATTCGTGAGGGCGGGCAGCTGAACCCCGGCAGGGCCAATGACTTGGGTTGTGTTCTCAAATGCTCCGCTCAGCAGCATCTCGTGCAGCATTGCAGCCTCAGTGTCGGCCTGTCTCTCAGCTGCGCCCCACTGGAGGCGCTGCCCGCTGTCACTCGCCCTGGCTTCTCGGGCAGGTGCAAGCAGAACACCGCGGGCCAAGCAAGGTGGAATTGGGTCCCTTGCCAAGCCGGATACAGCGTCTCGAACTGCAGCTGAAAATTGAAAAGGGACGCTCAGTGGATGCACACTGCTGCGAAGCGCAGCTGCAACTCTGTCGGAAGTGTCCTGCAGCTGAGCGCTGTGAGCAGATTCTGCAGCGCCAGCTCCTTGCACAGGTCGCAACACCGTTTCCAAGCCAGGCAAGCCAAGCACCCACGCTGGCGCCGCTGATGGGTCCGACTCTGCCCAGAGTGGCACAGCGGAGATACTCCCCCGAACGACCCCTCCAGCTGACGCCCTGCGACTAGATCCCGATGCAGTGCTGCCGGCATCGCCTGCAGGGCGCTTCTTCAGCACGCGGCTCCACCAAGATGCCTTGCCCTGTGGCGATGGGTGCATGGTGCTGGGGCGACCACCCAGCGTGCCCCCGCTGGCCATGGAAGCCGCAATATGCGCATGACGTGCCTCCTGCATCTGAGCGGAGCGCGATGCAGCCAGCAACACCTCGTGCACGGCATGTGTGGGCTCGGCAAACACGTGGGTGTGACACCGCCCCACGAGGCTGCCCCCGGCGACACCTAGGGGGCGCCCCCACAGCCGCTCAACCCACGCCTGCACTGCTGCACAGCAAGGCTTCACCCACTGAAGCACAGGGGAGAATCGACCGCTGGCTGAGCCTGCAAGCAGCCACTTGCCACCACCCCCCCCCTCTGCAGCATCTACGTCCCCCTCAAATGGCTTCACCAGCACGAAGCACATCTCGCTGGCTGCGCGCTGGGACCCCCCTTGACCCCCTTCACCTTGCCACGGCTTGAACAGCAAGTGCCCTAGCCCAAGAAACGTCTCGTGATCCAACCCCTGTAAGTCGCGTTCGTGCTCCAAGCCCAGATCGCCCGCAAGTCGGGCAGCGAAGCTCCCCTGGCCAACTTCCCGGTGGGAACGTGAGGGGGGGAGGCCCATGGGAAACCCGTCCAGGGACTCAAGCCGCCCGTGTGACGTCAGTGTGCGGGTCTCCAAGCGAAGAAAAGTGACGCTGTGTCGCCCGCTGCGTTTTTTCAGCTGGCTTGTCGCAAAGCGCAGCACATCTGCAGCTGGGGGCAGCTGTGCGATGAATGCCTCCGGCGAGCTATGCCACAAGTGAGCAGGGGGAAGGGCGCCTGTTAGCGCGTAATACGCCATGCTGGCAGTGGTGGCGCTGTGAGTGGGAGATGCCACAGTCATATGCCCCGCCAAAATGGTCGCTTCCCCCGTTGAGTGCAGCGGAAGCCCCCCAGCAGTGTCGGCGGGAGGGGTGCCAGCTGCAGTGCTGCCGTTTGACGGCACAACTCGCACACCCCGCAGCCGCACAGACAGCACAAATGCTATGCGGTATGCGGAGATATGATCGGCAATGTCGTCGTTTTGGCTTCGCCCACTGCCTTCAAGTGAGAACAGCCCTTGCAGCAGAGACAGCCACGTTTGCGGTTTGCCGCCAAACGCATTGAGGGCTGCTGCGATACCCCCGTCCCGCGCAAAAGAGGGGACCCAAGAATGCTCGAAGCCGTGCTGCGTGACTAGGCCTTGTACAGATGCAAGCACCGACGGATCAGCAGGAGCGTTTCGCTCGCGTTTCACTCCTTCTCCACGAGCGAAGTCGCCCAGTCTCGGCAGTGCCGCAACGGAATGCAGCAGTCGCAGCAGCGCCAAGTCAGCTTTGCAGGCATCAGGCAAGCGCAGGAACGCAGCTGGCAGTACAGCGCCCATCCAATCCGCTGCTTGCGGTGTATGCGCCAGCGAAGAACGCAGCCCCCCCAATGGTGCTGAAGAGGGGGTCCCAAATTCCGACGCAGGGGCGGCACTGGCCGCAGCCCCATCATGTGCACGCATTTCATGTGACTCTCCGCTCCACAGACGCCGCCCAGGCTCCAAGTGCGGCAGCGGGGCACCTTCCATTGGAGAGGAAATGTGGCTTGCACGCAGAGCACCGTGCCCCCCCAGCCCCCGGCGAGGGGTGTGCTCCGGCTGCAACACCAACCCATGCGATGAAAGCGGGCTTGACACTAGATGCGTTGGCATGCTACTAGCGTGAGCCAGCGGTTCGTGTTGCATGCCCAGGGCCCCCCCTCGCATGAGCTGTTGGGGGGGAGTGCACCCACCCTGGGCGGGACTTCCAGCCGCTGCCTGCACAGATATGGCGTGACTGTTGCGCGCAGCAGCACGTTGCATCTTCAGCATGTCAGCACCGACCCCCAGGGCCTGCACTAAGAGGGTGAAGGGGGGGTCGAAAACAGGCATCAGCGTATCGGCAGTCACTACAGACACAGGCGCTGTGTGCTCCCCCAGCCGCAAGCCCTGGGGCTGGGAAGCGGCTTCGCTGCTTGCACTGACCGCTGAGATCTGCCCCCCCACCTGCTCGCTGCGCAGCGCGTCAAACCTGAGCATAGAAGGCGATCCGAAGGGGGTCTCCCGGGCTGCGGGGGGGGGATGGTCCGCAGCCAACTCAGCAGTGCCAACGCTGCTGCGGGGAGACTGTGCCCACTGCTGCAGCAGTGGCGCCGGGATGGGCGCTGCCATGGCTGCGGCCCTTGGGGGGGTCGGCAGCACCGGTCTGGAGGACACGGGCCTTGACCCAGGCAGGGACGGTGAGTGGGCAGCTGCAGCCACTGCAAGAGCAAGAGGAGCTGAGGAACGGTGGGCCAAATCGATGCGTAATGCAGTTGGTATGTGCTTGGAGTTCTGTTCACCGGGCATGATACGGTCTATGACCAACGCCACGCCAGCACGGATGGCAGCAGCAATTTCCGCAAGCTGCTGCTGGCCTGCATCATGGCGGCCAGAAAGCCTCAGTACCACAATGCCAACCCCAGCCAAGATCGCGGCTTGCAATATTGTTGACATGATGAAGCTGATTACATCCAGTATGAGCCATAGGGGCCAAAAAACCAGCTGCAGCAAAAACATGATGATCCAGCAACAAGATGCGACAAGACAAGTGGCCTACGAGGGAATCACGACAGACATGCGATCAAACCAGTTCAGTCGGAAGAAGCCAAGACTCCAACACTGCTGGTCTTGATAATTTGCCAGATGGTCTGTCCACATTGCATGCTGTACGATGCAGCTATGATAACAAGGGGTCCTCAATCGCTGCATGCCGTGCACCCAACATTCCATCAACGGCCGCAGCAACACGTGCAGAATCAAAGAATGTCACACAAAAGCCGAACTTCGCTCACTCTCAATCCATCTTAAGTGCTGCGTATCCGGTGCTGGATACTTTTGTGCCACACCCAGGCTCAGCTCACAAAAGCTCCAAATTCACTGAGCGTACTCAGGTCGCTGCGACAGGCAGGTAACGTTGCGCTTGACCTGTACTGGACCAAAATTGCAATAAACACGCCAGCCGAACCGGTCAAATTGCACCTGTTATTATTGCCCATCTGTGGTATCATTCTCAAGCTCGCAAGCCCGTGTTTTCGGCGGCATGGCTGCACCACCGCCTCGTCCCCCGGGCCGTACGTGACACTGCGCCCGAAATCCGCAACCGAACCTCCACGCACGCCACCGCCGTGTATGCAGTTCCCCCCTCAATGAGTCGGATAGGCCCCCCCAAAACGGGCCCTGCAAAGCAAACGTCCACGGCTCCGCCGGCGATGAGCGCAGGCCCTCGCCCGCCGGCTCGAGGGGCCCCTGCAACAAACGCAGGGGTCCCTCAACGACCACCAGGTCCAGTGCCAATTGCACTCTCTAAAAGTCCCGGAAGACCCCCTCCTCGTGGGGAGCATCGGGCTGCAAAGTCAGCAAGGGGGGGTCCCAAAGGGGCCCCTAATGTCGCCACCCACCCACCCCCCAAAACCTCCCTCCCATCCAATGAGAGGCCTTTTTTGCAGATAAACCCCACGGCGGCGGATTTGAAAGCAGGGGGGCCCCCTGCGACGCCGCCTCCACCTACGGTAGCCGCCGCTAAGCCTACGCCCCCAGGCAAGGCCACGCCACCATCAGAGGCCGCCGCCAAGCCCACGCCCCCAGGCAAGGCCACGCCACCATCAGGGGCCGCCGCCAAGCCCACGCCCCCAGGCAAGGCCACGCCACCATCAGGGGCCGCCGCCAAGCCCACGCCCCCAGGCAAGGCCACGCCACCATCAGGGGCCCCCGCCAAGCCCACGCCCCCAGGCAAGGCCACGCCACCATCAGGGGCCATACCGCAAGGCGCGCTCACACCTGCAAGCTCTGCTGTTATCAAGCCTGTGCGCCCTGCTGCCGCCACGCCTGCTGCCGCCAAGCCT
>Ga0307982_1002205_pt1 | contig 15775 bp, 21 predicted proteins | sample OrgLakmetagen989_FD_201847 | JGI IMG/M metagenome (GOLD analysis project Ga0307982, IMG submission 201847) | Saline water microbial communities from Organic Lake, Antarctica - #989 | ecosystem: Environmental > Aquatic > Non-marine Saline and Alkaline > Saline | place: Antarctica: Organic Lake...
CTCTTATTACCCAAAACTACCTGTTTTTTTTTTTTTTAGACAGGCCCCGAGGGGCTGGAATTAGAAGGCTAACAGGTAGAGAAGAAAAGCAAAGCAGCGCAAACTAGACCTAAGAAGCTAATCAGGCGCACATATGCACGAGTGGCCATGGAAGTGATGGTAGCGGCCCAAAGTGGTACGCTCCTCCATGCTCTGAGAGTTATTGTTTTCAACAACATTTTTCACAGAGCGAAGAAGGGGCGGTCATTGGGTTCAGCAAGGCAGGTGTTTAAGGGTACGCTGAGGCGCAGTGTCTTTGGGAATTATTTGAGGAAGGCCGCGCGGCGTGGCGCAGAGCGATAAAGAGGCGGCACGATGGCACAGAAAGGAAGCGAGGACTTTTTGGGGCGCAGGTTGCTCCTATGTCGACTTCATCGGCTATCATAAACATGCCTTTCAAAAGTGCACTCAGCGTAGTCAATTGCCAATCTCGTTCACCTGATTCGCCACCTGGGTAAATTTATCATTTTCTATGCTGCATGTTGGTTTTCCATTCCTTGCCTTGGCTGCTTTTTACGGCGGCCCTCGGGATATATTCGTAATTTCGTTTCGATTTCGTCTGATGAGGCGAAATCGGCAAAATTTCGTTTGCCGAAATCCACTGAACACCAAAGGGAGCCATATACAGCGGAAATGGGGGGGGGGGGGTCGAAGGCACAGAAGGCACAGAAAGAAGTCAAGGTAGCAACACCGGATACCTAGCCCCCCTGCGCCGCAGTGCCGCAGTATCATCTCGAGGCACTTCGTTTCGAGAGACCCAATTCCTTAATGCGCCGCTTTCGACAAGCGACAAGCCTTAAATGGCCGCGCTTGGCACTTGGGCCTCGTTGCTCGTCGCTGATATTGTCGCTGTCGTCGTCGCTGTTGCACTGTGAACTGTTGTCGTTGTCGTCGCCAACTGCTGACTCAACAAGTCAGAAAGAGTACAAAGCCGAAATATGGCGAAATTGCGCTAAAAAACGAATTTCGCCCTATCAGGACGCCGCAACGACTTTTCGTTTGACGAAACGAAATCCCGTAAAAAGCAGTAGCCAAGAAAACCGCGGGTTTTCCGGGTTTTTACCGACTTCGGCTCGGCAGAAGATCCGGTAAATTTTCATTTCGCTGAAGGAAAACACAGCAGCCTCTTGGGTTTTCTTGGTTACTGGTAAAAAGCTGCCAAGTTCCTTGTTGTCTATTCTTGTAGTTTACTGAATGGCATTTGCCATGGTGCTTAGCCTCCCATAAGTAATAACAGTGCAGTAGTTTTATCATGTAACTTTTTGCTATTTGTTGATATTCCTTTGAAAATGGCGGTGTAAGTGTAATCTAATCTATTCTAATCCAATCCAATCTCTGCCTACTGCTACTGCAACTACCAAATACTCCAAATACTCCTCGCGGAATACAACGAAAAATGGAAATGCCAAGCAGTTCGCAGCAATGGAAATCTACGTGGACCACTGGGCAGGATTTGGCCTTCAAAGATGCCTTCTAATCTCCGTGATGCCGCTCCTGCTATTCCAAATGGTTCGGTCAAAAAGCATTTTTCAAAAAAAAGTGCGGAAAAAGGTGAAAGCTGTTTAGGTATCTACTGTATACGTAAACAATGTTTACTGTATAGGCGCTTACTCAGCGACAAAGCTAGAGTAGAATAGAATAGGTGACACATCATTTTTCACGTACTCGGGTTTCCAGTTCTTCTAAGAAACTCGTCATTCCTGAAGAAAGGCAACCAGCTCAGCGTGGCCCCATCTTATGGCCCAATCCAAGGTGGTCTCTCCGCCCTGTCAATAAAAACGAATGCACAATAAAAAGAAGAGTACGCATATAAGATATGGCTTTGGATTGCGAGGCCAATTTCAAAGTTGATTGCGGAAAGCCTGAAAGAATGCACGGGAGATACACTTTATAGAAGGCTAATATAAATTCCGTATGAGCAAGCTAATATCAGGATGGTCGTAAGGAGTTCAAGAGGGCGAATGCCTGCCGCCCAGTAAATGTCCACCATGAACCTGTATATCGACAAGTGCATCTTACCCTGTCCCTGGCCTCTTTGTCGGCACCGGCCTCCAGGAGAAGCTTCGCGATGTCTGTAGTCCTTGCTTCGTCGTCTTCTAAAGCTCTAACGAGTGCTGTCTCGCCATGCTACCGTAACAAAAAAAAAGAGATATGAAGGGTAACAAGTAAATTTAAGGCAATAGTAGAGAGGGGAGACAAAAGAATAAAAGACTTAGTGATGAAGAACCAGACCATTCCCGGACCAAGCAAGTAAGTAGCACGTATTCAACTTCGTGTACATGTTCTATTGTCAGTAGTCTAACTTACGTCGTTCTTGGCGTTTACGTCGCAACCTGCTTCCAAGAGAATCTCCACGGCGGCAACATCGTCATAAACGGCAGCCCACATGAGTGCTGTTGTGCCATCCTATTAAAGCAAAGATAACGGTGACGAAGACGGCAAAGACTAAGGCACGAAAGAAGAAAGGGAAACAAGTGATGAAAGGAAAGCACTTGGTAGGAGGGGCAGAGTAATGATGCTTATACAAACATTGCGCGGTTGGGCTAAACAGTAAAACATAACTGCGCCTAATTTCACTGACTGCAAGCATCATGCCGTTTTGATCAAAGTAAGTTAGGTTCGAAGTGACTCACTGTGTCCTTCGCATTCACATCAGCGCCTGCTTGAACGAGGAGATTAAGGAGATCCACGACGTCATCATCTTCACTGAAGGTCTTATTCGCAGCAGCAACGATCGGCGGGCAGCCACGCTATCCCATGAAGATAACAAAGGCAACATTCAAGGAAAGATGGGGTATAAAATGCTTTTGAAGTTTTAGAATTAGGTTGCCAATGCTAAGCGATAAAAAAACGAAAAAAAAAAAAAAAAGGAAACAAAGTGCTTGGTTAGTTATGTAAGCCTTCAAATCATCTCTGTGGCGCTTCGTGCACTTTGAAGCATTCAAAAGAGGAGCGTCGACTCACGGAAGCCTTGGAGTCGACGTCAGCGCCTGCTTCAAGGAGGAGCTTTACGACTGGGATACATTTCTCTCGCGAGGCTAGGCCGAGCGCAGTCAGGCCATCCTACCATACCACATGAAACAAAGGCCAAAAGACGTATCACCAGGTAGAAATGATAACTCAAGGAGCTTAGGAAATAGGTACAAATTTCAAAAGCTCGTGTATGCGATTACGACAGGGTTTGCATCTGAACAATACGAGTCAATTCTTTTTATCTTCATCAGGCCGTGTTTCTTGTGCGATTCACTTCGGAATCCGTCGCCTCCATTTCAGCGCCTGCTCCTAAAAGGAACTGCACGGTGGCAATGCGGCCATATTGCGAGGCCATCATGAGCGCTGTGAAGTAATTCTACCAGTCAAAAGATAGAAGACAAAAGATTGATAAGGCTGCATAGAATAGGAAGAATCGAATGGATTAATTCAGAAAACTAGACAACTGCCAAGATGTCGAGTTGGGAAAGTTGCTGATACAATTAAAAAAGAAAGAAGAAAAAAAGAGCTGATGCATAATCTGCCACCACATAATCAAAATCAAAACGCAGATAACGCAGCGGCAACTCACGTCGTCCTCAGCGTCTTTATCCGCGCCTGCATCCAGTAGAAGCCGCACCATGCTAGCGTGGCCTTCTTCCGAGGCCTTGATAAGAGCAGTGGAACCCTCCTACTCCACGCGGTAGACGAGAAAAGACACCAAAGATAAAACTTAATCATGCAACGAGAGCTCAAATGTGTAGGAGAAAGAGCCAGCGCGTGCTTCAAGGCATGAGCGGACGAACAAATTGCACAAACACTAGGTATACAAACTGTATCCGCATCTTAGAAAAGGTTGGAAGGCAACGCAGTCACATACCACAGTCCACGTGTCAACGTCAACACCTTTCATAAGGCTGTCTCGCACGGCCGCCAAGTCGCCATTTCCAGCAGCAGTGTGCATGCCATCAACCGCGCTGACCTACTTGATGAAGTGACGTTCAAAAAAACAACAACGAAAGAAAACAACAAGAAATGCGAGTGCCTAGAAATATTTGTTACTTGAAGCAAGCTACATCACTCACCGCGACAGCCGCCGCCATCATCGAGCGCACCCAAGTACGTGCTTCTGGCGACGAGCAATTTGTCGCTACGTGCATCCACTCGGTGCGGGACATCGATGGCTCAAGGAACTCAAAGATGTCGCCGGCGATATCGTCTGATATTTCCTGGAAAAGCTGAGAAACTACTGCGACCTGAACTGTAAAAGCCTTTCGGTTCCACGCAACGACAGCAGCGTAGGCGTCGGGTGGGGCCCACAGAAATAGGGGGTCACGGTGATAGGCGCGCAGAGAGGGCACCGTGGCTGGCACAGCTGTCTGGAGCTCCTTCGTAAGGTCGACACAGTGCGCTTGAACCGCAGATGCAAGGGCGGCCGGGTCTGATGTGGCAGCAGCGAGGTTGGATGCGTGGTGGTTGAGGAGGTCGCGACATTCATCAGTGGCAGCACGGTCGAGAGGTGTTGCGCCATCTCGCTTCATGGCACTGACAGGAGCGCCGGCCAAAATCAGTGCATGTGCAGTCGCCAAATCTCCTCTCTCCATAGCTTTCTGAAGCGGAGCCGACTCCCAGTACTCCTAGGAGCACAAAAAGACGGAAATGCGATCTCACCAAATCAGAAGAAGAAGAAGAAGAAGAAGGTCTCATGCTAAGTACAAAAACATGCCTAGTCACCATCGCAAGTACGGGTGTTGATCTTTGGGTGAGAATGCGATACAGCGCCAGGATTCTTGCAAGAGAATGGCAAAATGAGACTTTATACCTCTTGATAGCCTCTAACGAGCTCAAGGGCCTTCACCAGGGCAGGGTCAATGGACGATCTGTGCTTGGCGAGTGCAGCGCAAGATGGTGTTGGCCTTCGATTCCCCCCCCCTCCCCTCTTCGCCATGGCTACACGGCATGCCAACAACACAGCTGCCGCAGCCACTGACTCATCAAAAGAGGCTTCACTCTCCTGCCCTAATGTGGGAGGAGTCGATTCAACGACTGGTCTAATTTCGGAGCTGGGCTCCTCCCCGCGCTTACGCTTACTAGTCATCGTGCAACGTTCATCGGCCATAATAACAACTCAAGCGCTCAATGAACTGCAGTAGCAGCAGCAGCAGCAGCGATTTCTGCGTGGGTAAACTCAAGGGTGCAGAGAGGAGCGCGCGGAACAGTCTGTTTTCTCGCCGACCCAACCTTGCAGAGTAAGTATACGTAAGATTATCTGTAAGTCAAGTATGCAATAGCTACTACGGCTTCGTAGAATTAGTTTCGGATGTCATTGTCACATTGTCACACAGATAGTCAACCAATCACTGACTGATGCGGCCAAGGGAAAATACCGATTGCCGAGGATAGTTGACTTACGTAGTTACGTAGTCTTGCGAGTGACTTTGAAGTTGAACGCAGGAATTGATTAGGATCACCATTACACCACAGGGCCCTTTGAACTCCCATTAAGCCATCATCATGCTCACCAAGGTAGTGTTGGCTCTCGCCATCCTGTGCGAAGCCGGCGCCTTTACCGCGCCTCCTGCGCCGCTGCAGCGGGTGACTCGCCTAGCGTCCACAGGGACTGGCCCCTCTCTGGACTACAACCCCGAGAAGTACAAAGACGAGGGCAGCGCGGGGAACTTCCGCAAGCTGTCCGAAAAGCTGGCTGACGGTGACATCGAGCGCAAGAAAGCCGAAGAAGAGCAACTGGCTCGCGAAAACGCTGTGCAGCTCGCGCGGGAGGAGCGCCAGCGCAAGATTGAATTCATGGAAAGTGTGCCTGATGATACGCCCGCCGGCAAGGTATCCTCATTGCTACCGACTAGCGAGTGTTGGTCGTTTCAAGCCTGATGCGCTTTTCTTCGGCCAAATGATTCAATGCCACATGCATTTCACACGCCTTTCATAAGCTCGAGACGTTCTCGTGATTTATAGTCGATTTGAATTTAAATTCCATGAACATCAAACCGTTTGTCATACAGGTGGCTGACTTCATGTACAAAGGTGGCATCACGGAGATTTTGGAGCAGCTCGACCACGACCTCGTTGGGCTGAAGCCCGTGAAGAAGCGCGTGCGCGAAATTGCGGCTCTTCTCGTCCTCGACAAGATGCGCCGCAAGCTCGGGTTCGAAACCTCGGTGCCTTCGCTTCACATGTGCTTCACTGGCGCCCCCGGCACCGGCAAGGTATACTGGGGTTGCCACTAAAGCTACCTTGTGTTGACTCTTTCTGCTCTGAGCTATTACTTTAGAAGGTTCAAGGCTCAAGACTCAGCTTCTCTCTTGATTCCCACGCCATCTTGTTATCTTGTTCCTCGGTGATGTGCTTCCCGACACTGTCCTTCTATCTATCTCTTTCAACAGACCACAGTGGCGGTGCGCATGGGGCAAATTTTGCAGCGCATGGGTTACTGCCGCACGGGCCACGTGGTAGTGGCGACCCGCGACGATTTGGTAGGGCAGTACGTGGGCCACACCGCGCCCAAGACCAAGGAAGTGATCAAGAAGGCCATGGGCGGCGTGCTCCTCATCGACGAAGCCTACTACCTGTACAACGCGGGCAACGACCGCGATTACGGCCAAGAGTCCATTGAAATCTTGCTCAACGTGATGGAAAAGCAGCAGGAAGATCTTATTGTGGTGCTTGCAGGTAAATAATTCATGAAACAGCTTTCTTGTCTGATCGCGTGCAGTCTACATTTCGGAAAGAGAGAGTTGAAATGTGTCAATTTCAAGCAGTTTCGCTTCAAATGTCACACCATTCCTTTACTTTCTTCCTTGCCTTCCAATGACTTCAGGCTACAAGGACCGCATGGACACGTTTTTCTCGTTCATTCCGGGCATGAGCAGCCGCATCGGCAACCACGTGGACTTCCCCAACTACGAAACCGACGAGCTCGTCGACATCGCCAAGGTGCACAATTTAGCTTGCTTTGTTACACTGCTTGACACGCGTTTCGTTGATCGGGTGCCCCTTTTAGCTTTCCTCCTGCACCCTATTGATCCTCTCTTTGCTTTCTTCTGCTGCTGCTCTCTGCTTGTCTTGGCAGGTGATGATGCGCGACCTGCAATACGAGCTTGCCCCCGGCGCTGATGCCACTTTCAAGACCTACATCGACCGCCGCCGCACCATGCCGTTCTTCTCCAACGCGCGCACGGTGAGCGCTCAGATATGTAGCTCCTTGTTTTTTGCTGTTCTCAGGAATTAAGTTGCGTTTCGTTTGTTGAGTTTCGTTTCGTCTTTCTTCGATTTTCAATCCGGTGCCTCCTTGCTTTTCGTTGCTGTGGTGCGTTTTTTGTAATGCCACGCGGCTTTGGTTAGGTCCGTAACGCCATGGACCGCGCGCGCATGAACAGCGCCATTCGCATCTTCAACGCCGGCATCCAAGGCCAAGACACAACCGTTCGCGACTTGAAGAGCATCGAGCCTGCGGACTTCCAAATCATCCTCGACGAAATTATTGCCGCTGGCGAAAACGCCATCGTGGCGTAAGCTCAGCTGCGACTCCCCGAATTAATTGAATCGGAAAGTAAGCAAAAAGCGCAGCAATCCGAAGGAGCCATGCTGAGTGAGGTTGGCCATCGTGAGCTGCGAGTTTTTGAATGACACATAGCACACAGCGCCGCGCTGAATTATAATGAACCGTGGCGCGATGGCTTTATGCTAGAGCCCGTCACCCAGCGTAGATGGAGGGATTAGGATGGGAATTATATCCACCGAGGATCTAGAACTAGACAACTAAACCCAGTAAGGACTTGCTAAGGACAAAGTACTCCATACTACAGGTCTGCAATACTCAACACTACGTTTATGCTTACTTCCGAAGCAGGTGATTTTCGGTATTTGACTAAACCCCCTGTAGCTAAGTAGCCAAAACGCAAAACGCGTTCGGTCATGAGGAAGCTGCCTATCAGTAACTGCCCTTCACTAGCCCTAGGTTGTTCCAGTGCTTGAAGAATGCAGCATCAATGATGCATCGCCGTCAACTCTCAGCTAGGGTTTATTTTCTGCTATTTTGTGCCGGTGGTCTAGCCACCTTTGCCGTCGCCAATGAAGCACCGACAAATAAAGCAGTGTCAACACTTTTGAACTGCAGCGGAGGTGGTGTCAGCGATTCCGACTGGCGTACTGTGGTCGCTGCAGCCAATGCTAGTTCGGTCATATGGGGTACAGATGTATATTCTACAGATTCAGCAATGGGTAGCAGCAGCAGCAGCGGCGGCAGCAATGGTGGTGGTCGCGTGTCCTTCACGGCGTTGATGCAAGTTACAGATCCCATTGGCAGTTACGCGAAACACTTCATCGCTTTAGCCCATGCATGGGCTACGCCTCGGCTTGTACCGCTCCTTGTCTACGGCGCTTTGCCTGGCGGCAATGACACGCATCCAACACCGGACGGTCGCGACCCACGTTTCGGAAAAGTATGGCTTTTGGCCCAAGCAATGCGTGAAGCTCTAGCCGTACGAAGCAACAGCGGTGGGGTTGAAAAAGATGGCGAGCACTGGCTACTGTGGCTAGACAGTGACGTTGTAGTGTTGGATGGAGCCACAATGCCAAGTTCATTACCATTAGGGAGCAACTTTGCTGCGGACCTGGTGGAAGCGTATAGCCGACCTGGCGCCGATTCGAGATGCCGTCGGAAAGCTAGCAGCACTGGCCGTGCCTCAAACGTGGATGCTGCTGATGAGGCAGACTCGAATAGTGCAAAAGAAAAAGAGTGTAAAGCAGCAGATTTTACGGGCGTGCATGCAATCATAGCCGACCAGCGAGACTCGTTGCTTGGTGACGTAAACGCAGGTGTGATGTTGTGGAAGGTGTCTCCCTGGAGCTTAGCATTTCTCGAAGCGTGGTGGAACCACCCGTTGGCTTTACAGGGCGCCTACGAGCAGCTCGTCTTCAGTGCCCTCTGGCAATCCAACGCTCGGAATGTGCAAAGGCACGTGGCCTTAACCCCGAGCGACGCCCTCAACAGTTACCCCGGCCAGTGGTGGCCAGCAGCAGGCACCGGCCGCCGCGCCAGCCCTGTGCTGCACCTGATGCAACGCTCAGACACCGTGCGAACGAGCGTAGGACAGGCCGCCGTTGCAAGAGTCTGCCATGGTCTTTCTCTTGCACCGCCTGTAGGCTCGGTTTTAAAGCCCTCTCGTCAGGCCATTGGGAAGTCGTCAGCTAGAGCAGGGCCTTCAACGGATGCTACAAAGGAAGCCGAGTCCGTTGATTGGGCGTTTCTCGCGTCGCAAGCTGCATTGGTTGATGCAGCTGCTGTTCTCCTGTCGGGTGACTCGTTGATACCTCCCAACGAAGCTGCACGCGTGCTCTTTGACTTGCTGCTCATGGCGCAGTCAAAAGAGTGGCGCACTGCCGCTGAGAACCTTGATCCTAGAGCTGCTGGAGGTGTTGCTGAGAAATTTGCAGCCATGGAAATAGGCGTGGATGGCTCCTCCGCTTTGATGTCTTCATCATCAAAGGCGGAGCACTGTTCCAAGAGCAGCCATTTAGCCGTGTCATTGTCTTTTGCTCAGACCTGTCTCTCGACCCAAGATGCAGCAGCTTGGCTCACTCCCCGAGCTCTTGCCTGGTTTGCGGCACACCGGCATTTGCCTTCACGCAAAGACAACAGCAATGCAGTGAACGCCAACGGCAGTAACGGCACGAGCGACGGTAGCATTAATGACAGTAGCAGTAGCAGCGAAAGCAGTAAGGCCAACAGCGTTGTAGTGGCAAGCAATAGCAACCCCAACAACGATGGCACGAAGCAGCGAGTGAATGGAGAAATAGTGCGCTACGAAGCGATCTTTCTCGAGCTTGTCGCGAGCAGCGCATCAGGAAAAGGCAGCACCACCGGAGAGGAAGAAAAGCTTTTGCGGCGCGCGTCATCGCTTCGTGAACTGCATTTGCCTGCCTTGCACCGTGTGAGCGACCCTCCAGCGGCGCAATCAGAATTCGCAGCTTCGCTCGGGCGCCTCGCGCAAGTAATTGCGGCGTCATCGAGTGCCTCTCCATCGACAGCACCAACAGCGGTTGGAGCACGTCAAATCGAAGCGGAAGATATGCTGCGCAAAGCTACCCGATTACGGCTCGCAGCCTTGGCGTCCCTGGGATTACATGGAGGCGGGCGAAGCTCGAGGCACCCAGACAGCGCTAGCTTGCAGCTCGACTTGGCCTCGCTTCTCGAAGGACAGGGCGGCCGCTCGATGCTGGAAGGCGGTCGCTTGGAAGAGGCGTTAGCACTCACGCGTGTGGCGGCGAATGACCTGGAGCACTCTCTGGGCGAGCATCATCCATGGGTGGCTGCGAGCGTGCATCGAGTCGCGAGTCTCTTGCTTCAAATGGTACGCTTTTTACTGACATAACCCACAGCCGCTCTTTCTTCTACGTTTTCTGGTCTTTCTTTTCCTGTACAATTTTCATCTTTGATCTAATTCAGACTGCATTCAAGATTTCCATTTCTTTCTTTATGCATTCGCACCTTCTTTCTTTCCTTCTCTCTTCAATTCCTCTTTAATCATTTCTCTCTGACCCATAATCTTTCTCTCCAAGGGCCGCCGTGACGATGCCGAGAGCGTTCATCGCCGCGCCCTTCGCATTCGCCAAAGCCTCGCAGAAAGCGTGCATAGTTGCGATCAGTGGTGGGTAGACTGCAGAAACAACGTAACCGGCAAGAGCACTGCAACCAGTGAAGAAGTAAAGCAAGCAGCGAAGGAACCAAACAAAGAAACAGTAGAGGTCACAGCCGAGGCAGTCGCTGCAGCTTTGAGTGAGGGGTTGGCTCAGAGCTCCACGAGCGAGAGCGAAGATGTCGCTGCGTCGTTGAACGCGCTCGCTGAATTGCTGCGCGAAAAGCACAGTGGTCAAACGGCTTCTTCGTCATCGTCGTCTGATTGGACGAGCGCTCAGAAAGACTTGCAGGAAGCGAAGCACATGAACCAGCGCGCGCTCGCCATCTATAAGGTTTTTTTTGCGCAAACGATAGGAGCTGTGCCCGAGATTGGATGAAAGACAAAAATCAGATATTTGTGTATGAGCCTGCTGTCTTTTTGTGGCACTTGAACTTATATTTGCAAGCAATGTCAACCTCAACTGTGGTTATATGTACATGCGCGCTACATACCCTCGTATTCTGTGCAACTTCTTTCCAACACTTTCTCTCGCTTCGTGCGATGCCTGTTTCCTTGTCCATTCCATGTGTATTCCTTCCTTTCTCTGCCTTCCTTTATCCTCAGCGTTTGCATGGGCCTGTGCACTACAACGTCGCTCTTGTTGAGAACAACTTGGGCCTGACCTTGAGCGCTTTGGGCGACGTGAGCGGCGCTGTGGAAGCGTTGCATGCCGCTGCCGACACTTGGGCGTCCCTGCAAGGGCCGAGCCATCCTCAGGTGCGTTTCTAGCCTACTCGTAGTGCACGCCCACAAAGAAGCTCTCTTCTTCTTTTTTTTGTTTCATTCTCTTCCACTGTTTACTTCACAATCTCTATTTGCCCCCTCAGAAGTCGCCTTCTTCTTTTTATGTGGTCTTGATGGTCCCACCTGTCTTCAGGTCGCCATGTCCCTGAACAACGCAGCGGCCGTGCAGTGGCAAGCAGGGCGCTTGGAAGCTGCCATTAAGGATACCCAGCGCGCTCTGCGCATCCTGGAAGCTGCGTATGGGCGCGACAACTCCTTCGTCGCGATGCTGAACATGGCCCTGGGAAAACTGAAAAACGGCGAACCCTATCCAATTGCGACCTAGGAATTCTTTTTCTGTTTTTGTATACAGCAATTCTACTATCAAGAGCAGCTCCTGATCTCGACTTGATTTCGAAGAACTTCTCGTGTTTTTTATATCTAGCTCTTCATGGGGTTATTTCGTTGTTTGTTGTTTGCGTATTCGCGAGCATCCGTGATCCGTGCATCCTGCATCCACACGCGCACGGATGTATAATACGGACATGAGATACGCGGGTTACTGCCAAGGAATTATTACACTGCCCGCGCAGTTCGCGGAATTTTCCTTCGGGATTTAGAGGCTATAAAACGCCTTGCTAGGACTTGGGGCTTCGATGTTCGATAAAAGTTCGAGTTAGAAACTCGGGCTGTTGAAAAACGCCTACGTCTTTCACTTCTTCTGCCTCGACTCTACGTTGAGCTAGCTCTTGTGCTGGCTTATGCTTCCTCTCACTGAAAAAAACTGCGTTTCTTTCTGCTAATTCTTTCCTCGTCAAAATAATTGTGCTGCGACGTGGAAAGACGGGGCTCAAGAGACGAAGCGCTCTTCGTGTCTCATTCATTCATTTCTGCAGCGCCACCGCCTCCTGTCTCATCTGGGGCTGCGCGCATGTACATAACGTTGTTACACCGAATGAGAATTTCTCCCAATTTGCCGGCAAAGTCTCCGTCAACGTATTCCTCCGCGTCGCCGAGCTAGAGCGCAGTAAAGAAGCAAAATGTCAGGCAAGTGAACGCGTGAGCTCGCAAGAATAGTGCTCAAAGAAGCATCTCCATGCTTGAATACCGTGTGCATATGCTATATGTAGGCTAAGATATTCACCTGAATGTTCATGTAGGAATCCACCGACATCAGGCTGCCCTTGTACTCCATGCCCCACTTCAGCTTGACCATCACCGGCTACACAAGCACAGAGAATATACGCTCAGGGACAAGAAGGCGTTGAGAAAAATAGGTTATATCCTATGCTAGTACTTCTCTCGCGTGCATGACGATGATTCATTACCTTGCCCGTAAGCGCGCTCAAGAACGGCTTGGGGTTTACAATCGCCGCCATCTTGTGCTGTGGGCGTGAAGAGTGAAGAAAGAGGATCAGCGTGCAAAATGTGTGGCTCGTGATATTTTCTTTCACAACATTAGAACATGGAGTCGTTGGAAACAACGAACACCAAAACACCATCAGGTTTGAACAATGGCATCATTGGCAAAAGATGGAATGATAGGCCACGTCGGGCTAGTCTTACGTGGAAAGTGGAAGCTAACACAGTACCTTGCTCGAGGTGCATGTGCTGAAGTTTGGGCCGTTAGTTGCGACGAGGCAACAGCTAAGTATGAAGGACGCGACAGCGCGAACGGCTTCGTAGCCAAACTCTGCGCTGAGCCCCCTTTTCTAAGTGCGGCGCAGAAGAAGAAGCGCCGCAAGGCTACAGAAGAGGAACTAGTTGCTACTACTCTAGCTTGGGAGCACACTCTTTACCATGGCATCCTTCGCGATCACCCGTCTGTCCCAGCCACCCCGGTTGGTTTTTCAGAACGATGTGTTTCTCCTTGATTCTGTCTAGTATGTTTCTTCAGATATCAAACAAATGCCATTTTCTGACCTTAAATAGTTGCTCACACTCAGTAATTTCTTGTAACTATTAGGTTCGCATGGATTACGGCGACAGCGATGGTGTCCGCTTCCTCGTGATGGAGCGTTTGGGCACTAATTTGTTGGACTTGTTCCGGTCCACCGGGTGCTCTTTTACCAATGCCAAACTGGCACAGTATGGCGAAGCCATGCTTGACGCAGTCCGCGAATGCCATTCGCGTAAAATTCTTTACGTTGATGTGAAACCTGATAATTTCATGCTGGGCTTGAGTGGCAAAAACGCGGGGAAAGTGGTCATTGCCGACTTTGGCGTCGCCGAAAAATTCATCGATTCCAAGGTGATTCTTTTCTCGGGCGCCTTAGACGCAGCAACTTCAAATGATGTATAAACTCGATTAGAAAGATAATCTCCTCTATTCTTTATTCTAATATCCACTTCTCTTTGCGTTTCTCGGCTCAGGGTGCCCACCGGCTAGAGGGCAGCAGCGGCGCCGCGGGCACGCCCCAATACCAAAGCTTACATGTGCATGGGGGCGGCACGCCCAGCCGCCGAGTAAGTCGCTGAATTTTCTCAGCACTGTCGTGAGGGAATTGCTGACTATCCTGCCTGCGAAAACTTCTTGATTTTTTGTTGTTGTGATGCCTGCTTTCATGTATACGTATTGACTACATTGATGTTGTATGACAGGACGACCTGGAGGCGCTTGGGTTTGTGCTGCTGGAGTTTGCCCTCAAGGGCAAGAGCTTGCCCTGGGGCGGCGCCTCCAGCCATCAGGCTGGCCTTCAAGCGAAGCAGGCTGCGGACGTCGCCCAGCTGCTTGGCGGCAGCCGTAACGGTGCTGCTAGTCACCCGGTAGCTGCCTGGGTGGCCCTAGCACGCGGCACTGCCTTCGCAGCTGAACCGGACTACGCCGCCTTTGCCGCTTTGCTCCGGGACCTCGCCGCCATGCCGGACTCTAGTACTTCTGGAGCATCAACAGTAGCTCCCACTGCTGCTGCGGGTAAAGCTTCAGCCAAGCGAGGTGGAAAGAAGGCTGCCAAAGAGAAGGCTGCTCCAAGCAAGAGCGTTGACCTGGCAGGAGCAGCGGACGACGAAGTGGTCGAGGAAGCAGCACCGGACGTGGGGCCACATGGCACTGTGATCAAGAGCCCAAAAGCAAAGAAGCAGAAAAAAGCAGAAGCAGCTGTTGAGCCCAAGAAGAAATCGCCTGCTAAAAAAGGCGCTACATCGTCGTCATCCAGCAAAACACCCAAGGCCGTAGCATCTTCGCCACCCTCTCCAGTAGTGAAGTTGTCGTCTCCCACCACGAGGTCGGTTTCGGCGTCTGCGTCAGCTTCCGCCTCGGTCACCTACACCTACCGAGCTCGGCAGCCGCTGGGGAAGGGAGACCGCCGCGTGAACGCAGGCAAAGAAGCTCAAGACGACGATCATCCCAAGGGCCGCGGCAGGTCGAAGAAACGCCGTTCCGAAGGTGTCGACGAAGACGTCGACGACAACGGTGAAGTCTCCACTTATGAAGCGACAGTCACGGTGAATGCGTCGGCCCGTTCAACCCGCCGGCTTGCTTCCTTGTCGCCATGATGGTTTTGTTCGCGGAATCCTGAGCTCAAGGAATGTTAACTCGGGAGCTTCAAAATCGCAAAAAGGGTGGTGGTGTTTTTGTGTACATCCATGCGCGGGTTGGGGTTGGGCCATGATTACTTAGTTGTTATTGTTATTCAATCGCACTTCTGATTCATTTAGGGAAATTAATATTACTAGCGTAATTTCCAAAAGGGCCATCATTGGCCAATAACTGGTAAGGCTGGCAAGCGACATGCGACGCAGGACGTATACGTATAGATTAAACTTCTTTGTTATTAATGCCCATTTATAATCAAATGCGCTCAAGAAAACATAACACAACCCAGTCGAGCTTAAATCCATTTAAGCTTAATTAAGGAAAATAATAATTTAAGAGGTTTCATGAGGCTTAAATTTAGGCCTAAAATAAGCTCAAATTTAGACCTAAAATAAGCTCAAATTTAGACCTAAAATAAGCCTAAATTTAAGCCTAATTTAAGCCTAATTTAAGCCTAAATTTAAGCTTAAATTTAAGGGTCCAGGCCACGGCCCTCTCGGGGTAAGGGTTAGGGTGAGGGTTTATCTGGAAAAGCGGGGAGGCTTAAATTTAGGCCTAAAACAAGCTTAAATTTAAGCCTAAAATAAGCCTAAATTTAAGCCTGTTCTAGTCTTGAATTTAAGGTCAATTCGGTTGGTCTGGGGAAGCGGAAGTGGGAGGCTTAAATTTAGGCCTAAAATAAGCTTAAATTTAAGCCTAATTTAAGCCTAATTTAAGCTTAAATTTAAGGGTCCAGGCCACGGCGTTCTTGACCTCCTCGGTGGTCGTGCACTTAAGCATATTTGCGATGCTTAATTTAAGCCTAAATTTA
>Ga0307982_1002206_pt1 | contig 15775 bp, 13 predicted proteins | sample OrgLakmetagen989_FD_201847 | JGI IMG/M metagenome (GOLD analysis project Ga0307982, IMG submission 201847) | Saline water microbial communities from Organic Lake, Antarctica - #989 | ecosystem: Environmental > Aquatic > Non-marine Saline and Alkaline > Saline | place: Antarctica: Organic Lake...
AGCGTAGTTTCGTCCGCTGCTCCCATTAGGCATCTTCGCTCCGAAGACATCACTCAGCTGCGCCAGCGCATGATGAGTGGGACCGCCCCATTGTGCAGCGTGAATGCTGAAGGCACTGCGGAAATTGACGAAGATGCAGATTCTGGCACACCTAGTGCTGCCGCGGCAGAAGACACTGGTGGTGCAGGCAGTGCATTTGGTACTGGTGGAATGCAAACAAAGCTTCAGGCTGCAGCCCTTGCGTCTGCTAGTGGCGTTTTGACAGGCATTCTCAACAACACCCGAATTGAGGAAATCCCAGAACTTTTGAAGCAGATTTTCCCTACTGCCGATCCCGAGGAAAATCACGGCCCTGAGCTTGTGAAGCGTGTTCTGACTTTGGATCACGGAACATGGTGCCTTCCTTCAGAGGCAGCCACCGCCCGTATGCTGTCCGCGCACAAGCGCTGGCTGCTCAGCATTCCCCCCATGGGCCGTGTGACCGTGGACGCTGGTGCCGCCAAGGCGCTGTTGAACAAGCACTCCCTGTACGCCGCAGGCTGCACACATGTGCACGGCGTGTTCAACTCCTCCGATGTCGTCCGCGTGATGGATGAGTCCCAAATCGAGATCGCCCGTGCCCTCGTCGCATACTCCAGCGCTGAAATGCGCGAACTGCTGGGTCAGCACAGCGGAGACATTGAGGAGCTGCTGGGACACACCGGCCCCGAGAGCGTCGCACACCGAAACAACATTGTGCTCTTGGCGGAGAAGTAGAGCCCCCTTGCTCTGTGTGAACAGCTGGGGGCGCCGTGGTATCAGCCCAAGGGAAACTCAGAAAATACACTTGATTCCGCAACACAACACAATTCGCCACACACGTCGCAACTCAAAACATATGCGTGACACCGCATCACCACACAGAAGAGCTCTGGGGGCCCTGCTGCATGTCCAGAGCCAAGCCCCCCCCCCTCAAACTTGGCAGCATGCCCCCCACGGGAGCAGCCTTCCGGGGTGCTGTACTTTGGGGAAGGGCACTGGCAACTGCCACAGGCAGCAAGGGCACTGGGGCTTGCCGTGCAACGTGCTTTTGCCACTCTGCACTCAGCTCCTGCAGGTCCCTGATGCACATGAGGTGCTCAGGCTGCGCGGATGCCGCTGCCTGCTCGCGCCCTGCTCGCACAAACCCAAGCGCAAGCGCCACACGGTCCAACAAGGTCTGCTCTCCTAGTAGCACGCACAGCGGGCCGTCTGCAGGCGCCTCCACTGTAGGCTCGGTCGTCTGCTCTGGCTGGCTGCGGCTCCAAACCGTGCGCAGCGCAACCGGCGGCGGCAGCGCCGGCTCTCCGGAGCGATACCGCTTCACGCTGCCGGGGGAGCCGCCAGAGGCAGACCTGTACCGCACAAGGGGGCTCATCATGAGCGGGTTTCCCTCACTGGGTGCAAGGGCGTCCATGCCGGGGCTGTGGCCCCCACAGCTCAGCCCGGGCGACCCAGCGGAGGCGGGGGACACCGGCACAAACGCCGGCAGGGCACGCATGTCTGGCCTTGGGAGACACACAATGCTGCCACCCATGGTGCTGTCCTCCAGGGGGGCACCCCCTAGCTGCTCCAGGGCACAGTCGTCCTCCTCCTCATCCGTGAGCGAGTCCTCACGGGACAAAGACGCCCCCTGCAGGGGGTAGCTCCCGCTTGAATTCCTCCCATTCCGCTGCATAGTAGCGCTGAAGTGCGAGCTTGTTGAGCGTGGGGGCCTTCCGGCTGTGTGGATAGGGGGGAGCCGCACGGCCTGCCCAGCCCCCCCTGCATGCCCCTGCGGCCGGAGGGACACGATGTCTCCCCGATCCACACCATGCAGCACCACATCCTCATCAGCAGAACTGATGTCTACTCCCAGGGGGGGGGCTGCTGCCAACTGAATGGGGGGGAGGGAGCGGCGGCCCCGCAGGCCAGCACCCCCCCCCAGCTGTGCCACCCCAGGCAAGCTGACGGGGGGTGCCCTGGCCACAGCAGCATCGTCAAATGCGATTCTGCGGCAGACTGCCTCGCCGCCAGGGCTGCCGGCCCCACTGCGGCCCAGCTCGCCCTCGGCGGTAAAGTCGTGGCACCTGGGCTGCTGCCGCAGCGGGGCCAGGGGGTGTCGAGTAGCGCTGCTGTGGGGGGTGCGGTTTTCCTCCGAGCTCTGAAGGGGGGGGGGCGACATGAATGCCAGGGGGGCCTCTCCTGGGTCGGACATGGACGCACGCCTGCGCCGCTTCGGGCTGAGCAGGGTGTTCCCGCTTGGATCGGTGGGTGCCCGAGTGCAGGTGTGCTCGCCTTCGAACACTTGCTCCGCTTGGGACATGAAGTTGTTCAATTCCTGGCCGTTTTCTTGCCCAGCAGCCCGCTGCCAGGACGTGAAGGATGCACGGGGGGAGAGGCAGCCAGAGGCTGTGCTTTGCAAGCCGCCCACCTCGGCGCCCTCGAAGGACAGGAGGTGCCCCCCCTGGGAAGCGTGGGGATCGCACAGCGACACACTCTCGGCAGTACCTTGCGACCAGAATCGCTGGATGGATGTTTCTGGGGCTGGCACGAGGCTGCCAGCTGTGGAGCTGCTTTCTTCTTGCTGCTGCTTTCCCATGAGCTTGTGAGGCAGCAGTAGCATGTGCCGTGGATCGCTGGCGTTGCCCAGGTCCTGTTCTGGGGGTTCCTCGGCATGTTCTTGCATCTTGGGCAGCGACAGTTGGATTGGAAGCACCGCTGCCGTGAAGTGTGCCGCAGATATCACGCTGGGTCCGTTTGAGCCGTGCAGCTTGCTCTCACCAAGCTCAGCAAAGTCTGTGGAAACGCTGTTGTCGCCACCACTTGGCCCGTCCTCTTGCAGCACAGCAGCAGCAGCATCCAACACAAGCTTCCGCTGCTGAGCAGCTTCCTGGGGCGATTTTGCTTGGCAGAGTGCCCGCCATGCAGCCCCCACGATACTGAACGCGGTTGATGTGGCGTCGCTGGGGCAACCCAAAGCTTCGTGCAGCCCGGCAGTGCGGGAGAGCTCAAACACCACTGAGACAATTGATGGGCGCAGAACATGAGAATTCAGGGCATTCAACAATTTGATCTGCATAGTTCAAAACAGGTGCTTGTCTTGTTTGCTTGAAACAATGGCCTCGCCAAATGCAGTCAGCTACCTGTTGTAACTGCACAAGTCTCAGCGCAAGGACTGGCACTCAACAAACACTGCGCCTCTGCAGAACATGACTCACTTCCAGACCCCTCAGATGGTGCGCACATGCCGCATGTACGATAATAAAAAGCTGCATCTCAATGTCTTTTCGCTGTGGGTGTCCCTGCGACAAAGCATTGAAGTGTGCCGATATTCACGCAGAGCAGGCGCGTGCCTGCCGCCCGCGGCCCCGTTCGATGACCGCCCTCGCAAAACGAAGCAACGATTGTGTGACACAAGCGTTTTAGAATTTGCAGGACTCACTTGTGATTTGAGGTATGCCCCAATAGGGTTTGCTGTTTCCAAATTGCCTTCTCGTGCAGTTGGGGGCTGCTGACGACAGGTGTACTCCAGAAAATGCAGCAGCACGGATGACTGCACAAGATTGGCCAGGCCTGAGTGTTTCTGCACCACGCCTCTGTAAGCGGTGTACACGTCCATGAGACTCTCCTGCAGTAAAGTCAGGGTCTGGCTAAGATTTCCAGTCGCAAGGGTTGACACATGTGGAATGTGCTGCACGGAGCTTGTGACATTGACTATGGTGGCGCCGGCATCTCGCTGCGCTGCAGCAGCAAGAGATGCATCCACTCCAAACGCGCCACCGAGGGCACAGCGCAGGCCGCCCTCAAATTTGGAAGCAGGAGTGCTCAGAAGAAGTAATTCTGCAGACGTGTGAAAATATTGATGATCTTGGTTAAAATTGCCACGGCTACAGCCACCGTGCATCTGGTATTTCCATACCTCGCTCTGCTTCGTGCTGCCATGACTGCAAAATCGCAGTTGGGTCCCGAAAAAGCCCAGCCAAAACTTGTCCACACAATAGAAACAGAGCTCTTGGTGGTATGCAGGAGCTGCTGTTCACAGGAGCGGTCGCTTTGTCTGTACAGAGCGCTCATAGTGAAACAAGCGCTTGTTTCACATATAGTGCTTTGGCGTGTTGGCCGCAGATTTTTGGTTAACTGCAGAAGGAAGAGCGGCCCTTGCTGCTCCCGATGCATCGCAGAACTCACATGCTAGGCAGTACGCCGCGTGTCCCAAACATAGCAGTGCTATGGGCACGCATGAAGCTTGATTTTGGGGTTGAGTTTTTTGCTCTGGCCAGCCCGCTCCAGTTTGAGTTGCCTGGCCCGCTTGGCGAAAACGCCCACCGTTCAGTCTTGCTGCGGCCAGTGCTTGCTCATAGTTTCGAAGCGAAACCATTCTTAAACCCTCGGGGTTGTCCGCTTTGAAAGACCATAATTCGTGTCTGCTGTCATTGCCGAGAGCAACGTCCATGAACTGCAAGATGCACAGTGAAGCATGGAGACAACACGCATTGGAGCCGCAGCCTATCCTGACTGACACTGAAGCCTGATAACCTGAAATGTGCGGGCCGCAGGCAGGCAGGCAGGTGTTACGCACTCGCAATGCACTTGCTGCAATATGATCACCAGCACCTGTAGCTCCATGCAGGCACAGCAAAATGTTGCTCAAATTCACACGAGCGCTGCAGTACTGCGCCGGCCATCGCTGCTGCTCAGCAGCGCGCTCTTCAAAAACGCAGTTTTGCTGCTGCATTGTTTCGAAGAGCTGCCCGCACGTAGGTGACCGTTGCACACAAGGCGGCCCACGTCAATGTATAAGGGGCTGGTCAATGGACGGAATCTACACGCAATGAAGAGGAAGCCATCGAAATTGTCAGCATGGTGCGTGGCGTCAGTGACAACTGTATGATCTGAGCGAGGGGCCGGAGGCCACTGTGTGGGGGGGGGGGTCAAGTACTATCGAGGCCCCGTGCACAAGAGACACAACTTGCACACGGGGGCAAGCTCAGGTGACACCATTTTCACCACTGCATCAAATTCGTTTCACCTAAAAACTACGACGATTGTCGGAGCGCACCGACGCTGGCAAAATTTTCCCCACCCGCCCGCCCGTGTGCGAGAGCAACAGCAGACCAAGATGACCACCATAAAAGGAAAGGAAGAGGACACCACGCGCGTGGTCTGCAACGCGAACGCGATACCCATTCCCTGGATCAGACCAGCCTGGCCTCGTGTGGCAAGGCATTTTACACGCTTAGCAACCACCGAAGCACAGGGTGCTGGAACCAGCCACGACTCCAAGGAGTGGACTTCGCCGCCGTGTGGGACGGGGCTCCGGTCCCCATCCCTTGCGCACAGCCGTGCCCATGCAGCATCGCGACAAACGAACGAAGAGAGAAGACCTTAGAAGAACGAAACAAGACAATGGATTGCACTTGACAAACACCACCAGGCCGCAGGGCCTGAGCTCGCAGTGAGCTGTTCATCAAAGCCCATGCAAGCAGCAGGCCGCTGGGAGCCCCCCCCCCCCCCTGTAGAATCCAAGCCAAGAAATCCAACCGAAGTCACATCTTGAGCTGACATGTGACGTGTTGCAGCCAGTAGTTGGTGGCGGAACAATGCACATTTTTCGATGCAACGGTGTTTCCTGGAAACACCGTTAGTTGTCTGTCAGTGAGACAGTACCATCTCCGGAAGTCAAGTGCAGTTCAGCGATCAACACTTCATTTGATGCGGGGAGCAGCATCAGACAAAATGAGAGCCCACAACTGGACAGGAGAGTGTGCGGACGACCGATGTAGCACGAGCTGTCGTGCTCGTACGATTGCTGTGTGCACGGGTGCTGTGCACCCGCTGGCGCTTCTACTGCCCGCAGGCCAAGCCAAGCCTCAAGAGGCCTGTCCAGCAGTTCCAGCAGGTTGCAACACAGCGGGTAAATGGCCAGTCACCCGAACATCGCAGTACCCAGGCAGGAGCCCAGCAATCATGTTTGACAGTGTGGTAGTTCTCCCATTCCCCAGTATTCGCCAATCTTATCTAGCTTGGTCGGCAGAGCCTGCCCAGCCAAAAGCAGCCTACCTGGCAGGGGTAGGTAGGTACCTAGTAAGTAGGTTGTAGTCCCGAGAGGTCGAGTCAAATCGACTGCTGCTCGAGAGCACTAAACGAGCAACACAGCATGGGGGCATAGTACACAATCCTACAGGAGCATTGCCAGCGCCCCAATTCCAAGGTGTGCCAAGAAACGAAGAGCTGCAGGCAAGTGCAGTCGCCAGGCCGGGCGCACTGCGCTTCCGAGGTTCGAGCAGCAGACACCGCACAATGCGTGCTATGACGACAAACACCGTCATTCTCCCCTTAGTCCCAGAGGTGCCACCCACTGCCCGCACGCCGACCAAACAGGGGCAGGTTGTAAACATGGTGGCCTGAAACATAGCTTTCGAAATGTTCGGCTGGGCCAAACTTTCAATCCAAGACACTTCAAGTGAAGCACAGTGTACGGAACGAAGCGACCTTTCTCATTGTGTCTGGTGTAGACAAACTCCTCATGGCAATGACTGCACTGGACTGGCACACCTCGAATCAAGGTCGCAGGGCGGCAGCCATTACGGTGTCAAACTTTGCAGGCTTCAACAGGTGTACGAAATTGAATTCAGCCACCATTCCGTGCTGCTACATGTAAAATTAGTGCACTTGAATGTACAATAGTTTCATAAAATGGCGGCACGAGCTATTCAATGGACTGGCCAGCGCAAGGCAAGTCCAGCCAGGGCCAGGCAAAGATTTCATGAGGCCCGAATCTACCGCAGCCGATGTGCACTGAACCTGCGCAAACAAACAATGCAAATTATGTTTGATTACTGAATGTATTTGTCTTCATCCATCACAGCCTGCGAGGCTTGGGGCTGCCATGCGGGAGAGAGGCAGAGAAGCTGCGAGGGGCTCAGTTAGTGGACACTATGCTCCAGAAACCATGTGACGCTAGCTGCATTTTGCCCTCAGATATCCTGCATACCCCCCTCTGAGCGGGTGAGACCCCCTCCTCGTCTCTAGTGTATCGAGGATTGAGATCGGCAAGGACTTGCCAGGTGATAAAGATATGGCAATTGATTGTGGGTTGTTGGAACACCCACCACCCACAACACCACCTCCACCTCAAGAAGGGAAGGATCAACAGAACTGATCTCAACAGTCAGAACAGGAGATGCGTTCGTGCTCCTGACGGGAACTCAACCCCCTTATACCTCCACGTAGCTCACTACAGCTCCTCGTCAAGGGACTCACTACGCTAAGGCCCTGAAGGGGGGCCTCTGCTGTCGGTCAAGGGATTGCGTGCCTCGAGCTCAGTCGAGTTGATGTCGCTAGAAAATACATTACACACACTGCCTCAAAAAAATTCCATCAACATTGCAAGATATTTTGATTGAGACGCGATGTATCGAGTTGCTGCCACCAGTGGCACGGCTTGGCTGCGCCTGAGCAGGCAAGCACCGAAGAAATTGCGTGTCAGGTGCAGCACTCGCCAGCCACACGCAACCATCCAAACAAGCAAAGCAAGCAAGGCAAGACTAGTAGATGCATCAGGCCGAGAATATGAAGTCCCTAATGCCCTGGTGGGTTCATGCATCGGGTAAACATGCTGGCTACCGCAACAGCTTGCGGTCTTTGCAGATTGCCACCATCAAGAATGATCGCGTGCCTCCACTGGTGGCTCTGCTTGGAGCAGGCGGGCTGATCCCATATTTTTTCTACAGTGCATCAATTGGTGGTGATAGCGATCAGGATGGGTCCAATTACGGCAATCGGCTCCTGGATGGAATCAAGTCTATGTCCGGGTTGGATTTAGGACTGTTTAGGACCAAAGACACTTTTGAGGTGTGAAACAGGAGCTTTGGCACGCAGAAGTACACCTACCCACATATGACATCAATTTTTGCAGGCTCGGCATCACTTTCTGACGTACTCAGGCTGCATCGTCAGTTTCATGGCTGCCATCCACTGGGGCACAGCCATGGTGCACCCAGTTTACAAACCAGGTATGGGCAGGACGCACTGCTGCCACCTAGATGGCTCACTTCAAATTTTGTAGTTGTATGTGTGCAGGCATGTTTGTGTTCTCGGTGATCCCCCCTGTTCTTGCCTGGCTTTCCATGAACATGTCGGCGCTGCCTTTGACGGAGGAGGGGACACAAGCTGACGCAACCACACAGCCCACCAGCAGCACCACAGAGGCAGTGCCCTCCAAGCCCCTGCTGCTGGGCGCCCAGCTGGGCACTTGGGCTATCCCCTTGATCAACCCTTTCATGGTGCACGCCCTGTGCCACGTTGGTGCGTTGCCCACCCACGGCTGTAATGCCCCCCCACCACACACACACAGACACCACATGTTGCAGTGACCTTCGTGCGAGACATGGACGCTATCAAGGCTGGCGTCATGCCGGTGTGGTACCGCAAGGTGCGGGTGCCCCTGGCTGCCGGCGCCATCGGCAGCATCGTTGTGGCAATGGGGCTGATTGCAACCACGTGAGTCACACACACTCACACGCGCACATCGCCCTAACCGCTGCGCTGCATGTGCTCGTTGCTGTCACTAGATGCGGTGTTTGTGCAGGCCTGAAGCAGCACAGGAGGATGCGTTTGTCAAGGCGCGGTACTTCGCTCGCCCGGCCGCCGCTGCAGCTGCCGCCGTGGCAGACGGCGAAAGGCACGACGACGACCCTGTGCCAGTAGCTGTGCAGTGAGCGAGTTGCACTTATGATATGCAGTACGTACTGGTTGCGGCCACAGGCATCCTGCGGGCGGCCGGGCCCTGCCTGCAGTTGATGCTGCTGTTGCCCACCTCCCTTGTCCATGCTTCGCTAAGTTGGGGGGAGGAGGGCAGCAGGATTGTGCACACAGAAGACTGAAAGAGTATGAATATTTTCGCCAAATGAATCGTAGCTCCGTTCGCAGTACCTGAGCTGTGTATTGCTCGTAGCTTATCCACACGCAGCATTTGATTTACGCAATTTCCGCATTGCTCTTGGAAGTGCCTCTGTGTGATCTAGTCAGCTACCCATTATCGATATGGCAGCAGCGGCGGATTCAACTAGCTCAAAGAAGGCATCTGCATCTGAGCTTCTTGAAGGCAGGTCTCTTGCAAGTGGACGTTCTTGCCCCGTCTCATTCAGTAATTGTCTGCAGAGTTCGACTCAGACAGTAAAATGCTGTTCCAAACGACAAAGGATGTGTCCACGTTCAAAACTTTCGAGGAAATGCAACTCAAGGAACAGCTTTTGCGCGGAATCTATGCTTACGGTGCGTTGAGGCCATCTGTCGCTGCTGGATCCCGCCAAGCTTTCAGCCTCAGGCAGTCCTCCTGTCCCGCTGAGCCCCAGTCATAAGCCGCACGCCCCACACAATTCACCCCATCTGCGCTAATTGTACAGGCTTTGAGAAGCCCTCCGCCATCCAGCAGCGTGCCATCCGGCCCATTTTGGACGGGCGTGACGTGATCGCGCAGTCCCAAGCCGGCACCGGCAAGACTGGCGTGTTCTCTATTTCCGCCCTGCAAATGACAGACATTGCCCGCAACGAGACACAGGCCCTGGTGGTATCCCCCACCAGAGAGCTCGCCGAGCAGACCCAGAAAGTCATCCTTGCCCTGGGGGACTACATGAATGTGAAGTGCCACGCTTGCATCGGTGGCAAATCTGTGGGGGACGACATCAGGCGCTTGGAGGCAGGCGTGCACATCGTGTCTGGCACTCCTGGGCGCGTGTTTGACATGATTGGGCGTGGCCACTTGCCCACCCGGGGCATCAAGCTGCTGGTCATTGACGAAGCAGACGAGATGCTGAACGCGGGATTCAAGGAGCAGATCTACGACATCTACCGCGCCTTGCCGTTCGAGGTGCAGGTGGTGCTCATTTCCGCCACCATGCCCCGGGAGGTGCTGGACCTCACCAAGCAGTTCATGACGAGCCCAGTGCGAGTGCTGGTGAAGCGCGATGAGCTGACGCTGGAGGGCATCAAGCAGTTCTTTGTGGCTGTGGAGAAAGAGGACTGGAAGTTCGAGACGCTGTGCGACCTGTACGACACGCTGACCATCACACAGGCGGTCATTTTTGTGAACACCAAACGGAAAGCTGACTGGCTGGCAACCAAAATGCGCGAGGCGAACTTCACGGTGTCCGCCATGCATGGAGCCATGCCCCAGAAGGAGCGCGATGGTGTCATGGCGGAGTTCCGCTCAGGGGCCTCCCGGGTGCTCATTGCCACTGACGTGTGGGGGCGCGGCCTGGATGTGCAGCAAGTGTCCTTGGTGATCAACTACGACCTGCCCACCAGCCGCGAGAACTACATCCACCGCATCGGCCGATCCGGGCGCTTTGGCCGCAAGGGTGTCGCCATCAACTTTGTGACGGACGATGACGTGAGCATTCTGCGTGATATTGAGCAGTACTACGCTACTCAAATCGACGAAATGCCCATGAATGTGGCTGAGCTCATGTGAGCAAGAGGCAGAACAATGGGAGCACTGCTGTCATTTGGGCTGTGCTGCTGTGTGCATTTGCAACGATGCGTGGCCAACACCCAAAGCAGGCTTCCAGTTGGGGGTGAGAGGACGAAGTCTCTGTCATCTCTGAAAATGCGAACTTGCCCAATCAATTTGTTTGCGAAAGTGATTGCACAATGCACTTATCAAGTTCGCAAGCGTAATTACAACAAGCCAGTTCGGTGAAACCATGCGAGAGACAGCTGATGTGACGGTGGTTCGTGAGCCCGACGAGCCAAGAAATTACTTTCATTGAACTGCTTGCAGAGCTGCTCCGGCTGCCGACTGGTGCCATACGGCAAGCATCATATTGATACTTACCACACTTGGATGAAAGACCCGTGGTTGCAAGGTAATTTCCTCAAGAGTGCCCGAATGACACAGCAGACTCTGCTATTTTCACTCACTCAGAAATGACCGCTTCTGAGCCTTTGACAATGGAAGAAGAGGTTGCCATGCAGCAAGAATGGGCAACAGATGCAGAGAGTTAGTCGTACTTAGTATCATTATCGTGCTCTGGGGGCTGGTTCTTCACCTTTGCCGTCATTGCGCAGAGTGCACTTTCATTGTTGAGGCGGCTGACACTGATGCAGCAGATGGCTTCGCCATGGCTGGCGACGTAAACCTGTTCATCCTAGACGCCCCAGAGGATGATAGCAATGACACCTTGGATATGGCTGCGGTACGCTGCAGCGCCTTGCAGCCGAGGGATGCCCGTTGGCAGCAGTCCGGTGCCGCTGCCAGCGCCGGACAAGCCCCCGTTCTCCCCCGCAAGGCACAAGCAGAGGTGATGGTGATGGTGGCAGAGGAGCATTACAGGCGCAAGGGGCTGGCGCGTGCAGCGGTGCAAGGCATCATGCGTTTTGCGCTGACATCTGCCGAGCTGCGCCAGCGGCTGCATGTGACGTCATTCGTGGCCAAGATTTCAAGCAAGAACGACGCCTCCATCAAGCTGTTCCGCTCTCTAGGCTTCGTGCAGACAGCAGAAGTTGCTGCGTTTGATGAGCTGCACTTGACGTGGTGGCCGTGTGCCATTTGCGAGTCAGGCGCCACAAACGTGCAGACTCTGCTAGCTTAGGCTTGAGCTTGCACTGGGATCGTGGGTTGGGGTCTATTGCACTGAGCTATCATGAACGGCCACTGGAGCCTCGTCTGTACCTACTGATCCGGCTGCGGGTAGCACTGCTGCCGCCTCCCAACTGCAGGGCGGCGCTGGCTTTGGACGACGCGTGCCCCCCCCCTGCGGCCACCACAGGCGTCTCTTTGGCAGGCAGCTTTAGAATCGACCGGCGAGGCGCACTGGACAGCTTACTTGGCTGTCGTGACTTGCTCAAAATGCCAAGCTTGTGCGACAAAGGCGCCTGCAGGTGCTGCGTCCTGGGCTGCACTTGCTGCTTGGGTGCTCGCTCCTCTGCCGTCTCGTCGAATCCAAATTCATCCATCTTAGTAACTGCAGCTCGCGGTTTCATCGTTGGTTCTCGCAGCAGCCCTGCAGGCTTGGCTGCTTGCACGGGGGAACACCTTTGATTCGTCGCTTCGGCGGTGCCCGCCTGGCCATGGGCAACCTCAGCCACCGCAAGCTCAATGTCCTTCACCAAGTGAGCATGCAGGTCCGTGTGCTCTAGGGTCATGTCCTGCAAGGGTGTCAGCAGCTCAGTCAGCAAAAGTGGCACAATGCCAGGGGCGATACTCCTGCAGAAAACAAAACTGTTGTCAAGAGTGGAGTGGCGGCAAGGTCGCTGGCGTGTACCCGCCAGCAATTGCAACATACCTGTGCTGCTCTACAAACTTTTCAGCCTTGTTTAGCAGCGCTTCAACACCACCATGTTCAGCTCGCTGCAGTTCAGCAAGGAAGGTCGCGATTGGTTGCTCAATTTCCTGCTTTTTGCGCACTCTGTGTTCTTTTTGTTGAGTTACCGCCTTGCACATGTGCTCCACAATGGCTGACATACTGGAAAGAATGACTGTGCAGTCTTGCCAATTTGCTGCTTTAGTTGAGCTTGTAGCCAGCATAGTCTTGCACGAATCCAATTGTTGTTGCAGCTTGCGATCAACAGCAGCGCCTTGACAAGCCTCCTCCAGAGTGACTCCAATGGCCCGCACAACACGCTGAGCATGAACCAACAACCACTGCAGTTTGGCTTCATCAGAATAATATTCCTCCGCAGATGCCGCAATTTTGACCTCACGCTCGTCACCAGTAGTAGCTGCCGAAGCAATGACTTGGTCACCGGCACAGGATTGCAGCAGTGCAAGTGCAGCCAGTGTGTCTTCTTGTGCTGACAGCCAATGGTTGCTTGTGGGCGCTTTGAGCGACGCTGCAAACTTATCACTTGCTGCACAGATATGTGCAACCATACTGGAACACGCTGCAGCAGCAGCTGTTGCAGCTGTCAGCTGGGCAGCCTGGGCCGTGAAACCATCCTGGCTCAAATTGTCCCCTGTATAGATTGAAGCACGTTTAGTGGCTCTTGTGCTGGGGGCGTCGCCCTTTTCCTGCTTGTTGTGCTTTGCGTCGGTAGCTGCCGCAGCCAGGGCTGCGACTTCGTTCAACTTTCCAATCAGCATGTTCAGGTCACTTGCAGCAGGGGCCTCCAGCTCAGCTGCAACACTGGCAGTATTCTTCACAAGACCGCTGACAGTGTCCTGTGTGGACCCTGAAACTGTGTATAGCTGCTGCAAAGCTGCTGTTGCAGCAGCCGCGGCCTGCTTGTTGTTGCATTGTTCAAGCTGCACTCTTTCGGCGTGTTGGCATTGCAGCGCCTTCAGTTGCATTTTAGCCTGTTGTATCTTGTCGCGCACCTCCGCTTCAGTTGCTGCAGCCGCAGCCATTCGCTTTGTGCGTTCCTCGAGCTGTGTCTGTGCACCTTCCAGGTCGGCCTTTGCAGCAGAGAGCTCCTGCAGAAGCTGAGTGCGGTCGCTGAGCAGGCTGCTGATGCCTGCCTGCTGGGTTCGCAGCTTGGTGTTTGTGGCTGATAGTTGCTGCTCAATGCTTGCTTGGGTCGCTGTCATCGCAGTTGTTTCCACAGAAACAGACTTCCGCAACGCGGCCAGTTGGTTTTCACATTCCTCGCGCTTGGCAGTCAAGGCACTGGTCGTGCTTTGATGCATAGCCAGCTGAAGATTGGCAGTTTTGTTTTCTTCAGCTGCATTGGCCGCCCGTTCTTCGGCTGCTTGCACCTGGCTTGCTGCGGCAGCGAGGGCTGCCTCCTGCAGTTTGAGCTGAGCTTGTGCAGCGTTTTGATCCTGCAGCACAGCCTTGAGTCCATCTTGAGCAGAGAGCATCTGTTTTTCTTCTGCAAGGCGTTGATTTTCGTGATCTTTTTGTGCTTGGGCGAGGTTGATGGCAGTGGCCGCTGCTGCTGAACAGCGTTGTCTTTCTGCAATCACTTTGCAAAAAGCGTGATTACATCAAGTGGACAGCTATGCAGGGAGTACGAACCGACCAGGATGGATTGGACATGTCGAGCTGCTGTATCCAAAACAGATGCTGTTCCAAGCAAGCACTTTTTCAGGGGTGGAAAGTCCATGGGTTGTGTAGCTTGGGTTTGCATTGTGCTTAATGTTGGCGTTGAATGAATTTCATCCCACTGCCCACTGCTTGCAGATAACAAAGATTTCACAAAATTAACTTCATCCGATAAATGCTGTATTTTCTCCTTGCACGACTGCTCAAGGACAGCAAAGGCTTCACTTGCTTCCGCAGCTGCGTTGAAGATATTTTGAGAATAGGCAGCCTGCATCATGCAGCTACTTTACGGACCTTCACGCATTAGATCTTCATCCAAAATGACTGTTGTTCCTATTGAATCTTTGTACTGTCTTTCTGCAGTTGCTAGGCTTTGCTTCAGCGTTTCAATTTCGCTGACGATGGCTTCGGCAGCCTCCATTCTTCTTCGTTCGGTTGCTCGGATCGCGTTGAGCAATACACTTCAACTAGTACGGAAATGCACAAAAATGCGACAACTTTCTATGTGCGATTTAGTATTGCAAGAAGTTTGCACGATGCCCTGTGGCGGGTGGCTCGCGGTCCCAGCAAAGCTCGCCGCCCATTTGATTTGCAATGTCATGCTCATGGGGGTCTCCTAAATTGGCCGGCAGCCCCTTCGAAATTTGAACATGCCTTTCTCGCACAGGTGAGACAACGATACAAAATCGATTTAATATGTGCTTGGATCTGTATGGTATGGGGCTGGGTCGTTGACGATATCACTCATTGCCTCCAGGAATATTCCTGACTTGTGCCAACTTCCCCACAGCATCTTACAACGCCATGGCGAGCCAAGAAAGTGCCCAGCCACCTGTGAAGGCATGGGCTGCTGCGCAAAGGTCCCTTGGGCTGGTGAAGCATGCATCTACTTCAACAAAAGCAGCTGGCAATATGCACTTCAAATCCCGCATGTTTGGCACGGCACTGTTTCATTACCATTCTGCTGCATTCAGCATCCATGGAACTGGAGTCTGCATGCTTGTAGATGTTGCATCACCACCTATAGCTGACTCTATCCAAGACTCTGAGGCGCTCCTCCTTTTGGCTGAGCTGAAGAATGTACGAGCGAATCGCCCTTCGTTTCGCCTTTTGCCTGTGCACTCCCCCGCTCATGCACAGGTGCTGAACAATGCTGCCGTATGCCTCCTAAAACTTGACCATGCAGACAAAGCCATTGCATGTTGCTGCGCTGTGCTTCAGTGGCTGGACCCTTCAGACCGCAAGGCTGCGTACCGCCTGGTGTTGGCTTCCCAGCCCCCCGACGCCCCTGTCCCAGAAGTGACAGACGCCACCTACCAGCAAGGACAAGAGCTGGCTCAGGCAAACCGCAGCTCACAAAGCTGCCATGAGTGTGTGCAGGGCCTCCTTCGCGCCTGCAAGGATGTGTGGGTGGCAGCAAGGCCAGCCGAGTCTGCAGCCATGAAGGCAGCAGCCACAGAGAGCCCCCCCCATGCCCCCTCGGCACTGAAAGCCACAGCCACTGCTGCCAACCCAGTATCGCCACACTTGGATGCAGCATCTGCACTGCTTTTGAGCCAGCTGCAGAATGTGCCCCCCCTGCCCCCCCTCTCGTCAAACGGGTGCGTGCCCCCCCCCCTAATCATGACATGCCCTCCCCCACCTTCCCCATCTTTGCGCAGAAATACACGCGACAGCGTGCCCATGCCACTTTCCTCCGCCGTGGCATGTTCCTCCCTTGAGGAGTCCTGCTTCGCCGACTGCGGGGGCACTGCAGCCGCCAAGTGCCAGTTCAAGGTAAGGGGCGGGGC
>Ga0307982_1002210_pt1 | contig 15759 bp, 15 predicted proteins | sample OrgLakmetagen989_FD_201847 | JGI IMG/M metagenome (GOLD analysis project Ga0307982, IMG submission 201847) | Saline water microbial communities from Organic Lake, Antarctica - #989 | ecosystem: Environmental > Aquatic > Non-marine Saline and Alkaline > Saline | place: Antarctica: Organic Lake...
ATGCCCCTCTCCCTCCTGAATCATTCCGCACTTGCTTTGTTTGCGCAACGCACGCGCATTCCCACTTCTGCCCGCAGCATTGGCTTCTGTGCCATTTGGGTTTGTATTAGTTCGAGTTCGAGTACCAAAGAAAGTCTTCTCTTTGGAACTCTGTCGCACACACCTGCGTAATCCTTAGAGTGGCGATCTCAGATATACCCTTCTAAGCCCCAACAAGTTACTCCAGTACCTAAAGAGTAGTGCCACACCCACACCCGAGTCGCCATAGTTGTTTTGGTTGTTTATAACGCATGGTTTGGGCTTATAGCAATAAAGCCTCGTACGAATTTGAGAACTGTTCCCGACGGGGGAGTGTGCTCACTTTGGATTTGATACCTCTCAGGAATCAAGAAAGGCACTTGTAAAGTCGCTGGCGAACTCAAATTCCTTTCTGAGTCAGCTCACGTCAGCAAGATGTTTCGTGAAGGCCTTTCAAAAATTTCGGAGAAATCTAACTGCCGAACGCGGACCTTTCGTGATGGTTCTTTCTCGTTTATGGGCTTTCTCTGGGGTACCCTTAAATCTTTCACTGCTGGCAGTGCGGAATTAGAAAAAAATTAGCTCCTCTTCTGGTATGAACAAAATTGAACTTTCATTTTCCTTTTCTTTGGCCTGTTACAGCTACAATTTAAATCTGGACCTTCTTGTAGGGGCCTATGCTGGATGCTGGGCTTGTGTCGAACATGTAATTACAGTATCCTCGAACCGCCCCCGTACTGTAGATTCGTCTAATATATAGACTTATGAAGAAATCTAACTTTCGGAACATCAACCAAGCACAAGATTTTTAGATAAAAAAAAATCCACTCGCAGATTGGTGCATCACCCTTTTCTGCGAGTGGAAATCCGCGCGTTGGATGGTTCTCATCATCTCCACTCGGGCATGTGCGCCTGATTAGCTTCTTAGGTCTTGTTTGCGCTGCTTTGCTTTTCTTATCTACCTGTTAGTCTTCTTATTCCGGCCCTTCGGGGCCTGTCTCAAAAGAAAGTTGTAGGTTCCGAAAGTTTTGTTTCCTGCGCTTCAGATCGTTTTTTTTTTTCTGGTGCGCTGTGACACTCAACTTCGAGTTCGCTTTTCGAAGGGTTTCTCGACGCCCCAGACTCTGGCCTTTTGAATGCGCTTTTGAAACCCTTTGATTGGCATTCGTGGAAAGTGTCAGAGCAGTCGGCTGCTATTGCGATCATTTTTTTAATTTCAAGTCTTTTCGATAGACGAACCTAGACTACTTACAGTAACCTCGTCGTTTAGCCCCCTTTTGGGTGCTTTTTGTCTTGTTATTCTTTGCGTCTCTGAGATTGAAAGCGCCACCCTAGCTAGCATTTTAGCTCTTTAGCAATTTAGCTGGCTTTGAGGCTTCGCCTTGAAGTTTCAATCCCCGCTTGATCTTTCTTTTGTAGATTTCCTATTGTGTCCCTAGGAGGCGGCATACACTGCTTAATATGACATCACCCTTGCCCAATCCTGCCGGGTTGGCGTCCTCATCCTCTTCGTCTTCAAGCTCGAGCGCCACGAGTAGTGGATGGGTGAAGGGCACTAAGCAAAGAGTAAGTTGTGCAATGCTGATGCAAGATATTGAGTGTATTGCGAGGATCTCGATCAATAGTATCAAAATTTAATTTGCAGTTTCAAGTATGCAGTAATATCTGTGTGGCAATATCTCTGTGCATTCAGGAGCTTGAGGAAGTGAATGGTATTGTGAAATTCCTCGAAGAAGTGGACGGCTATACTCCTACAGTGCCAGAAGCAGTGGTGCAGCAATACCTTCAGCTTGGTGGCGCATTTACCGAAGACCCGCGCATTTTGAAATTGGTTGCTCTAGCCACGGACAAGTTCTTAGCTGAAGTTGTGAAAGACACCAAAGAATTGGGAGCATTGCGGGTGGGCGATAAAAGAGCGCCACCTCTTGACATGCAGGTTGGTTTTTGCATTCGCTAGCTAGTTAGAATTTAATGCTTGTAATTTTTGGGTTTGATTGCTGGGAACACTAGTGCGAATGGCTAACACTAGTGCGAATGGCTAGTCAGGCAGTCACGAGAAGGGTGCTGATACCCTGACTTGTCCGCCATCCTCATTTTGCACTTGGACAGGACCTCACCGAAAGCCTCCGATCTAGAGGCGTCAAAATAACAAAGCCGTCATTATCTAACCCGTCAAGCGCAAATACGGAGTGAAATTCGCAGATTTACTTGCCTGAACGACCTTCAATGCTTCTGTCAATACATTTCTTTAAGGCGAGACGAAGTGCCCTTCGTCTTCTTCTTGCCCTAATACGTCTTGGATGGGGCTCTAGATCTAACAGAGGCCGCTAGTTGCGCAGACCTCTATAAGCACGTGCACTTCTGTGTAAATGGAATTCCTGTCTCCAGATTTATTCGGAATTCCTCGTCCCTGCTAGTCTAGTCTAGTTAATACTCTCCCAAAAACAAAGAAAAATGATGCACTATTCGTGGTTGGTAGTTGATTGATTGATAGATTTCCGATTTCTTGGAGTTTAGCTGCTTTCGGCTTTCGGCGAGCAAATGGCAATGGCAACGGCAATAAGAAATAGACTAGTTCAGAAGCAACACGAGAAGTTCAATAGGCACATGATTTATATGAGTTTTATAGCTGCCTATGCCTATTACAACCACCGCGGATAAATAATTCCAGATATATCCCGAGGCCCAAGGTTCTGGTGTGCAAAAAAATCTTATTCATAGACCTTTAGTCTTGTCTCTTTTTTGGTAGCCGCTTCTTGTTTTTGTCTTACAGGTTACAGCGTTACAGCGCTTTAGCTCACATGGCGAATTTCGAGATTCAAGCGAAAAGAGAAATCAAAGCAAAGCAATTGACGTAGATCACTTCCGAACTTGTGGCCTTTCTGATGCTATGAACTCTCCCGGAGGTCCCGAACCTCCCTTCAGTGTATTCTGCGGGGTAGCAGCAGCAGCAGCCGGCGGTGGTGGCGATGCCGTAGCTGCTGCTGCTGTGGCTGCTGCGGCGGCTGCTGCGGTTGACTGCTGCGCGTGTTGCTTGAGGATGGAGTGGCCTCGGGTCGAGCCCCAGGCCCCTGGAGGCAGCCACTCGGTGGGCGGAATCGAGTGCCCCGACTGGCGCCCTTTGCCCGGCACGCTGGCTCGGAAGCCCCCGTCGCCCACCACGTCCAAAATCGGCTCGCCTTCTTCCAGGGCCGACATGAAAGTGGGCGACGGCGTTGGCGGTAATGGTGGTGAGGCAGGAGGGCCAGCAGCAGCAGCATTAGCAGCAGCAGCAGCAGCGGGAGGGATAGGACTGGTAGCAGGAGGAACTGACGCAGTGGCGGGAGCAGCGGATGCAGCAGCAGTATTCGCAGCCGCGGCGGCAGCCTTTGCAGCATATTCCGCTGAGGCAGCCGCCGTCACCGCAGCCACCGGGGAGGACGTCAATGTACCACCAGCACCAACAGGTGAGGCTGAAGAAGTAGGAGAAGAAGGAGAGGATTGGGTGGTTTTGGGCACCCCATAGAGGTGGGCTTCGTCGCGAGGTGGGGGCGGGCTGGCGTTGGGGTTGGACGGCTGAGCGCGCTGAGCTTGGGCGTATCTTTTTGGCAATAACAAGAAGAGGGAAAATGTGCGTGCAATTGAATGAGTTTGATATCGTGAGCAAAAAAAAGATCAAGCAAGATCTAAGTTCAACAACAACGCGCTAATATGTGGGTGCTGCTGTCACTATCACTGCTGCCATAATTGGTACCTGAGCACGTTGCGGCGGCGCAGAGCTTCAAAGTTGACTAAATCGTTGGTGTGCGGGAAGACGGCAATCACGTGCGTCAGAGCCATGAAGCCCCAAATCAAATGCGCCAAATGGTCTTCGGTGCGGTCCTGTGGAACCATTCAACGCAAAGAATGATGGACACATGAGAGCGGGCACACATATGAAAGAGAGGGTGTCGTGCTCTTTGAGGAAGAAATAGAAGCACGTGCACCTGGGAATTGAAGCTGTGCAAGCAATGGTCTCTTCTATACAGCAAGGGCGCACCAAAATAAGAAAGGCACAAACAACAAAAGTCCCCCTCTCCTTCTACACCTGCGCGTGCAAGGACTCGTAGTGGCGCTTCATGGAGTCGAAGCGGGCCGACACCACGAAGCCCTGGCGCATCCACGCAGCTGGATCACTCCACCTGTTCGTACAAGACAAGAGGTGGAACAAAAAGAGGGCAATGATGTCGGGAGGTAAAAGAAAGCGAGGAGGAACGAGGAAGAGAGGAAGGTAAAAGCGTTTCAATGCAATACAGTGAAGTGGTAAATAAAGAGGAATACGAAATGCGTGCTCAAGCACTGCCATATTCCTTCCACTCTCGTACACCACTTTTCCAAAGACGAAACAAAAGGTGTGCTCTGGCTAGTATTGTACAAGTGTCGATTCATTCTTCAGCTCTCTCTCCCTCTCTCTCACTTGAGGGCGCAGAGTTCGTTGTGCAGGCCGAGCCTTTCCATGGCTACGGATGGCAGCAGGTCCATCCGGCACGACTCGATCGCGTACTTGCCTAGCGCCGCTTCCACGTCTAAGTCGTCGTCTTCGGCGCCGTCCCACACCTAGGGGGGAGGGCGGGTAAACAAAGGCACACGGCCACATTTTATGATGGTAATGGTCAAAGGACGCGAAATCTTTGGTGTAAATAAGACATGATGTGACCCGTGTATGCTGGTATATGTTTGAGAGGGAATCGTATGGCAAAAGTGACTCAGGTAAAATACCAAAGCCAACAATTTTTTATCTGAGCAAAAGTGCACATGTTAAGATACTTTAGAGTACTTACGAGATACACCAACACAATACACTCGCATGCATAGAACCGATAAGATGCAACAAAGTCTTAGGCAATACCACTTGGGGTCGCAGATATTTGCGGTAAAACGACGAGCGATGCTCTGAGCGCTCTGCCTCCGAATACTTGCCTATGAGAAGGGAGCAGCAGCATATACGCACATGTGCATACGATTTATAATGCATACGCGAACTAATCTCACAGAGGATTTAGGAGATATCGAGAGATGTGAGAAGTGTGTAAGGAGATATATGAAGAAAGGCTATAATTCCCTCCGTCCTCCCAAAACATGAAGTAGGTATAAAACTTATACCGTAACTGAAGCCGTCCACTTCTGCGGCTGCCATGGCCAGCCAACACGCCATCAGGAAGAAGTCGCGCCCATCCCTAGATGATGAAACGCCACAAAATTGGAAAGAAGAAAGGAAGCGTATGAGCATAGCATCACACCACTAGTCTTTATTCAAATTCATTACACCTACTTTTAGTCCTATCCCCGAGTCTGATCGACCCAACCTTCCGTATCGCATTTTTTGTCTTTCTTGTGTACATTTTTGTACTAGATCCGCTCTTTTTACCTAACTTTCTCTTAATCTCTTCGATCTTTCTTTAGTTGGAATTACCTCGTGGCGAGGCCCTCGGCTTCGGCCTTCAAAAAGAGGGCGTTGGACACGTTGATGAAGTACAAAAAGTCGAAGCCGTAACCTCCGTTGTTTTCCGCCGATTCAGCACCAGCTGCACACTCTGAACGCTCAAAAGCGTAGCTGTAAAATAAAGAGGGAATTTTTGGCGTCATTTGAGTTTTCAGTTCGAGCAAAAGACATCTACTACTAATCCGTTCAGACGTAACACATTGGGTACTTCTATGCAGCTGCAACGAAAGGCACACATACTAGCAATTGCCTTAGCTGGTGAGCACACAAACCGTGCCATCAGCTGCATTTGAGGGAAATTGCGCTGAATAAACACGCCCATGTCGTAGATCCAGTAAGTAGACGTGAGGTGCTGAATGCCTTTCCCTCTCTTCTCGCCCGGAACAGGATCCTCCTATGAACAGAGTAAATATGGAATGCGTTAGAAACAAACAAGAATCGTAACAAATCGATCAATGCAATGGCAAATATCAAGATGCTTTGAGGCCTACTCGAAATTGCGTTCATCTCAATTTGCCTCGTACCAAGATCCCAATGCCCCATATTTTGATGCCTTCGATGTAGCCTTCGGCGTCTGACACTGCACTCGAGCTCTTTGAGTCGCGCTTGTGTAGAGCGAACGGCGGCGGTAAAACAGGTTCAGTGCGTCCAGCTCGATTTTGCTGCAACAAATGTGCTGCTAGCACTGGTGCTACTGCCGCACATGAGAGACGCCTTCCTAATGTTGATGCCATTTTCTTCTACTTTTTCTACTGAGTTTAGTTGATGTTTGAAGATACTACATTAGAGTGTCTCTTGAGACTAGAATATAATACCGTTGCTTCTTGCTGATCTCTCGTTTTTCATTTTCACCTCCGCTTCTTCCGCCCATGGTGAGAAGACGACAAGCGCATTTGACAGCCCTGATCTTGTCGAGGAAAGCTGAGCATCAGATCTGCTTTTGCCAAGTTTGATATCAGTATATTCCGCCCAGTTATCCTTGAAGAATCGGACACAAATTTTCTTGCTGCAACCAAAGGACTATCGACGGTGCAATACACATTTCAACCATTATGTTGTTAGAAGAACACCAAGATACAAGTTTGACAACCACGAATGCGTTCTTCTCATTGATCTTTTAGATGTCGGGCCGTCGCATTTCTCTCGGAGGATCTCTGCTTTCGCAAGGCTCGTCTGTCGATGATGAACCGGTATGCTTTGTTACCACAACTTGTTTTTCTCAGCTGCTTCCACATATCCTCAAAGCTCATTTCTTCTCGATTCTTTGCTCGTACAATGTGCAGTCGTTGGATGCTAGCAAATCAGTCGACGAACAGATAACACATAAGTCTATTTCAATGCGTCGCTCCATTGGTGGCCGCAAGTCGATCGGTGGTGGGCGCCGCTCCTCCATCGGTAGCGGCCTGCGGTCGCCCGGTGGTCAGGCAGCACCGGAAAAGGCAGAAAAGAATGCAGCCACACTGAGGGACATGTACTCTAAAATCAACGACATCATTCAACTTTCGTCTGAAAACAAGATTAATTCGAAAAACGCGTGGAATTTGGGAGTGGACATGGACTCCTTCATGGAGTCGGCTTTAGACGAAGGTATCGTCGAGGATAAGGAAAACGAGCGCGCCATTGCCAAACAAGGCGGTGAAGTGATGCGCCGGCGCAAGAGCGGTGGTTTTGCACGCGCAGGCGTCAACTTTCAAAAAGCCTCCGTGAAGCTCGACGCCAGTGTCAAGATTTACTCTGCCCGAGTGGACGACACGCACACCAACTCGTACCGCATTCTGGAAAACTTGAACCGCAGCGGTCAGTCCGATCCCGACGGCAGCGGCAGTGACACATCTAAGGCCACGTCAGCAGCGGGAGACAAGGCCATGTCGAACAAGCTGAGCATTGCCAAGACCCTGGAGAAGTCACCCGACAGTTTGAACGCCCCCCCAGCGGCCGAGCTCCAAGTGGACCCCAGCTTCCACAAGATGTCGTCGTTGTTCGACGAAGGCGGCGCAGAAGGCATGCTGCTGTACAACCTTGCGCTGGAACCCCGCGGAGGCTGCACGGTGGCGTTTGCCGACTCTCAGGAAGCCAGCAAAGCAGCCTCCTCGACCACTGCTACTACGCCTGATGCTGGGGCTGCTTCGCCAGCGGCGGCCAACGGCAGCAGCAATGGTGGCGCTGCGGCGACGAGCGCCTTCCAAATGCTGGACGTCTCAGCACTTTCGGCGCGCACCGACCGGGCCATCGAAGAGCTCTTGGCAAAACAGGGAGGCAGCAAGGGCAGCGGTGGTCTCGAAGCGCTTGCGCTGTGCCCGTCGCTGTCGGACTTCCGCGCCGAGACGGCTCAGCTGACCGGCAAACCGTACGCACTGGGGGCGCCCACTCCCTACAAGCCTTCGTCTGCTTCGGCAGCAGCAGCTGCGGCAGGCGGTTCACCAGCGGGCAGTGATGTTTCGCCCGTCGACGAGCACGATTGGAGCGCCGATGACGACGACGACAGTTTTGGCGACGACAACGGCGACCCCGCGGACCTGGCCCTCGATTTCGGCGATGACGACAACGGCTTCGGCGACGACGACGACGAGGACAGCTTTGTCGGGCCAGGGCAAGCGTCGCCGCTGCCCAACAAAGGCAGCAAACACGGCGGTGGTGGTTCGGCGATGGGGCGCCAAGCTTTGGAGTCGGTGCTGCAGCTCGACAGCGGGGCCTTCTTTGCGGAAGGCGGCAACGACTACGCGTTCTTCGACCCGCTCAAGCTGGACCGCATGAACTTGTGGGCGGGCGCCACCCACTGGAAGTTTGGCCAACAAAAGCGGGCGGTGCCAACTAAGGCTGACCACGGCGGCAAAGGCGATGATGGTGACGACAACGAGTCTGGTGGTGCCCAAGAGAAGCACGGCGCCGACCGCAAGAAAGTTCGCAAAGGCGCCCTGACAGTGGACTTCAACCCTCTGCCAGACCCCGACGAAGAAGCGATGCTCGAGGCCAAGGTCCTAGCCATGGTGGCGCTCCCAGTGCCCAAGAAACCGGCGGGCCCAACCCCCAAGACGGCGAAGGGCAAAGCCGCTGCGCAAGCCAAGGCTGACGCTGCTATGGCCTCGGCCACCCAGCTCTCGGCGGCCGCTCTGACCAAGGTGGCCGCCGCTGCGGCCAGTGGGGCCTACGCGCTCCCCGCCAACGACGCTGGCCTGGCGCCGCGCGACTTGAAGCGCCTGTTCTTGCGGCCGGAGGCTCTGGTGAGCTTGAGCGGCGGGAACGGTGGCGGCGGCGTGCGGTGGGGCTCCAGCAGCAGTGGTGGCGTTGCGAGCAGCTGGGGCGACCAACCATCTCATGGCAGCTTCAACTTCAACAGCGGCAGTGCAGGCCACGGCAACAATGACGGTTACGGCGACGAGGATAACTACGGTGGCCACAACGACTTCGACGCAGCCAACGACGACTCGTTCGGCGACGACAACGATTTCGGCGGCCCCGGTTTCACGATGGCAGAGAGGCCCTATGGCGGTGGCAACGCCGACGACGATGACGTGGACGCCTCGCGCATGCTGGCCCCTGACCGAAAGGTATGAATCAAAGAGCCACAGAGAGAGCCACACTGTCCTTTTTTCTTCTTCTTCTTTGTTTCAATTTCTGAAATCCTTTTGTTGAGTCCTTCTTGGAGGTGGCAATAGTGCCACATATCTTGCCCCATCTCCCTCCTTCAAGCCTTCGATTTCGTTTACTCTTTCATTCGCGCAATCTGTGTTAACGCACCATCATCTATCATGCTTTGTTTTTGTGGCGTTTATCATACACACAAATAATCAAGGTCGAGCGCATTGCGGTACGGCACGCGACTCGAAGCAAGAAAGTCGACGTGAAAGAACTAAAGCACCACATTTGGACTGACTTGGCTCCACTCCAACGACCACCCAACGACCAAGCCATGCCACCTCCTCCTGCTGCTACCGATGAGGACGCAGCAGCAGCACCGCCACTGCCACCGCAGCCGTCGGAAACCAGCGAGCGCGCGTTCAGTGAGGTGGTGTCGCGCGTGGAAGAAGAGCACCAAGACGAACAGGAAGGCGTGACCTGCTCGTACTACTTCATTTGCGTGCTCCATCTTGCCAACGAGCACGGCCTGAAGCTGGAAGGCCTCGAAGACCTCAGCGACTTCACCATCAGCGACGACCGTTAGGCTTCCTAAGGGCCACAGTGGGTTCAAAATGATTACCAAGAAAAGAAGGCCGGCCCTTAACTACGTGTATTCGCCGTGTTAACTCCTTTAATCCGATTTCAACCCAGCCCTTCAAAATTTAGTTCTAAAATTTAGAATAAACTCATGTATTATCCTTTATCTAATACCCTAATACTGATATGGCGCCGTAGCAGCTGACCTGGAATATCATAACGATAGGTATTATAATCATAAGTCGGATCTGTTATCATTGGAGTCTGCTGTCGCTCTTATCTAGAAGGAGGCAGCTGGCTATATACCTATACCTATACACCTATTTCTTATTTCGAAACCCACGATTTGCCTAAGCTTCATCTCCAGCTATTGCTTCCCCGGAATTATCGTAAACATGAAAAAGCATATTTATCGTGCATATATCACAATCAGAGCATGTCACCGTCAGAATAATTAAGAGCTGCAAGCTACCAGCTACCAGTGCATGTACTCAACAACTCAGCAAGGAGCCACAGAGCTTTGTTCTGTGTTCAGGAAGTAGCGCGGCGTGTTCCACGGCTGGTCGCCAACCACCAAAGTGACTTCTTGGCAGCTTCCGTCGCTCATGGCAGGCTGTGCTGTCACCTTATACAGCATGCCCGCTACCACCTATTGAATGAGAGATTGACTTGAGTGATTGGGAGGTAACAGTTTTGTGGATGCACAATGAGACAAGGAAAGGAAGAGTTAGTACTCACACAGGGCGCAAAATAAAGAATTATAGCAAAATAATGCAAATGATCCTCATACATAGCATTGTCAAATTGAGTCCAGCTATTGTCGCAATCTACCTGCTGCGAAGCGTTGGAGAGCTCGTACTTTGCGCCCTTGAACCTTCCACCGTCAACCTGCTGCATACCAAACTGGTAGGCCGATTAAAGCGATTACACAACGAATAGAACAGCTATGAGTGACACACGTGAATCGTTGAATGGTGAGAGGTAGCTGGCATGACTTCGTGATTGGGCAGAACTCTCAAACCATCATTCACTCATAAAAGAATAGGTATGACGTTCATGGACGTCAGCCTATATTTCATACAATGCCGTAACTTGATAGAGTGCAATGTGATGCTTACATCGGCGGCATTCACAACATTTTCGTCCGTCTCACTAATGGTTGACCAGCCACCGGGCATACCAAGAGCTGGGGCGAAGAAAATGCTAAGAATTGCGGTGAGGAGCTTCATTGTTGATTGATTTTTGATCGTTTACGCTAAGTATTATGTACGAAGACACGAAGACCGAGATGAGAGGAGCCGACCGAGGACTTGAGGAATACTACAGGGGGCAAACAATCTGTTGCTTGTTCACTCGTTTCAGCTCAGATCTCAGATCTCAGAATGTGGAGACGCTGTAGACAAACCGTAGCGAACAGCACACACGTAGCAGAAACGCACGAACTAAGATGTCTATGGGTGCAAGGCTGCTGTCATCGCGGTGACTCTGCGTAAAATGGTACGTTGACGTTTTGGAGCAGTAATTCATCCATTAGCTGATCAATGCCTTTAATGTATGCTTTCGAGGCTAGCAATCTGGAAATTCAGAATGCATTATCTGAATAAGAATGACGGTTGGGAACGGGAGAATTTCTTTTATTGCCGCCTCAAAGCTATGGCATTAGATCGTTCAAAATTGACTAAATAACTTTTTTGCTTTGAATTTAAACGTAGCCGGCGGCACGCAACGTGAGTTCGTTGAAAGAGCATGCGCAAGAGCGCGAGGCCTTGATGCGGGAGCTCGCCTCGGAGCGCAAGAAGCAGCACAGTCTGTGGCGAGACCGTGAACGGCTTCAGGTGAGCTGCATCATGTACTTTTTTGCTTCAATTTGAAATAGCGACTTGAGGAAGAAGTTGATGCATTATTTAGGTCAAAGACTTCAAAAGTTCAAATCTGTCCTCAAGTGCATGTGTGATTCTGCGTTACCCAAAATTTACGAGATGTTTGTTTTGTTTTCTCGTTTTTTTTTTTGCCTGACGCTAAGGCCCAAGCGGATAATCGGGCTGCAGAAAGTGTGCGGCACCAACGACTCGCGGCGGAAGCTCAGAAAGCATGCGCCGTAGCTGAACGCACCGCCCATGGGTTAGCGGAACAGTTGCAAGAGGCGCAGCAGGTGCTCTACTATCCGCCATTTCTCTGCACACATGAGCATATTTTATCCCCACATTTTGCCGCAATGAAAGCTGCTTACCCGCTTCCATTCTCTTTCTATCCAATTTCAACCTCAAGAGAAATTTATCACCATCATATATCTCATACTTATGTGCGAAAAAATAAAAACACCAACTCGTATTAGGCCGCGAAGCAAGCAAATCAGGCAAGGCGATCTCTCGAGCACGCCGCGGGGCGGCAAGGCGCCTTGCCAGTGGCTGAACTGGTGGCCAAGCACGCACGGCTGAAAGCTAGCCTGCGGTCCAGCGTGGAAGAGATCGAGCGGCAGAAAGGGCTGTTGCAGCAGGCGCGGGTCAGTGACACCCGCCTAAGAGGGGAAGTGGCGTTACTTTTGCGGGCACTTGAAGTGCGCACCCAGGACCTCGGCCTAGCACCAGAAGGAGACCCATCTTCATCCTCGTCATTTCCTGGTGATGGCGGTGGTGGTGGCAATCGCAATCGCAACAATTACGCGAACGACTACAACAACGACGGTGATGGTGATGGAAGCGGCGGTGGCGGCTATGGAGGAGGCCACGGAAGGAGTGCGGCGGACCAGTGGTCGCCTGCGTCTCGAGCCCGAGCCGTGCGCAGCAGCTTGCTCTATCAGCTGGCCCATGCTCAACAGGAAGTGGAGACCATGCGCAGAGAGCAAGAAACGCTGCAGCAACAACGGTCGCAGCTCCAGGTTAAATTAAAAGTAGTTACCTGGCATACTTGTGCTTCTCTCTTTAGCTTTGTGCAGTCGTTGCACAACTACATTCGCTAACATAGTAATCAAAAGCATATGCTTGATTTGTTCATCAAAAGTTACGTTAGTACTAAGGAAGTTGGTTTCCTATATTTGAGTTCTCGCTTGATTTCAACACCACTTTTCATTAGGTGGATCACGCGAGTTTGCTGACGCGTTATGAGTCGGAGCAATCTGCCCGGCGAGCCGCAGAGCAAGAGCGAGACCAAGCTTTGACGCGCTTGTCTGCTGTGGAGGCGAAGGCGCTAAAATTGGAAACTGCGTCTCAGGACTTGGAGGCCAACTACGCAACGAGCTTAGAGAAAGTGGAACAGCTGGCGGAGAAGCTCGCTCGAGCCGATGCGTCAGTGGCAGACCTGAGCCAAAGGTGACTTATTTTTTCATAATGTTGATTTCATGTCACCTTGTCTCCCTCCAATAATCGTGTTCCCTCTGTCTCTCCTTTGTGATCATAAATTTTGTTTGTACTTTGTTTCAAGCAAAAAAATCGAAGAATATTGTACTTTAGTCCCTTATGAACGTGTATGCTCTCTTCATTCTACTAGGTGCCGTTCCGCCGAAGCGACACTAGCAGAGGAGCAGCAAGCCCGCGCTGACCAGGCCCGCGATCTAGGCACGCAAGTCGATGCGCTAGCGCGACGCGCGCAACAGCGGAGCACCGTGACGGACATGGCCCAAGAAAAGCTTGGAGAAGAGCGAAAATTGCGAGCGCAAGGTAGGAAGCAAAGAATTACGCACGAGGTTTCGGGGAGTCGATGAGAAGAGGGACGTTGAAACGGGCCAGGTTCAGACATAAGAAAAAGCGGCGAATAAATGCCTTTGGGGCAAAATGTCTTCGTCGTCATGTGACAAGGATACTCTTACGACACGTTGAAATTTCTAAAATGGCTTATTTTCTTTTGGTGCCTATTTCGTTTCTGCAGCGGAAGCGGAGCTCGCGCAGTCCCGTAAAACTGTGCAAACTTTAGAGCAGTCTCTGGCAGGTCAAGCACCAGAACTGGCTCGGGTCACTGCGCTTGCGACCAGTTGCCAGGAAGAAAACGCCTCCTTAACGCACAGCCTCGAAATCGCACAAGCAGTGAGGGGGAAACTCGAGGCCGAGTCGAAAGAAAAGACCCAAAAGCTGCAGAACACTGAAGCTTCCCTAATGGCGTGCGAGTCTGCCTTGAAAGAGCTTCAAGAAGTGCACCAGTCTTTGCAAGCAGAGTGCCGCGAGGCCAAGGAGCAGTGCAGTGCTTACCAAACGGATGCGCAACGGTCGGGGTCAACAGTTGCGGAATTGCGAGCTGCGGTGGATCAGCTGGCTCATTCCAAACAGGTGGGCAAGATTGAACGGGTTGACTGTTAGCTACCTTTCAACATTGTTTGCCTGCTACCTCAAATTTCTTCTGTCCCGTCTACCATTCCTTATTCCTCTTGTTTGGCGCTCTCTTCAATTTATTATGACCGTGTTCTGCTGCCACCCGCCAACACTGCTGCTGCTGCCACTGCACAGGTGCTGCAAGCGGCCATGCTCCAGCAGCTGGCGCACGCGCGAGCCGAAGCCAGGCAATCGCAAGCGCAGCTCGAAGAAGCCAATGCGCGCGCAGCTGCTGCCGCCGTTGCTGCTTCTTCGGGACCACTGACGCGCGCTAAAAATGCCGAAATGGCGGCCAAGCAAACCCTTGAAGCTGCTGGCAAGGTGGGTGGTGCTGAAGGCCCAGACATCATAGTACTTTTTAGGAGTGGAAAATTCGTGCTGTATGGGTAAAGGGTGGTGTTGAAGACGTTTCAACAATTTGCAGCGAGTTTTTTTGGCTCAATTTCGAATCTACTCCTGTAAACTAGTGCACGCGTCACCTTTTAGTTCACCTCTCTGTTTTTCTCCTTCAACTGTCTCGTGCGTGCTTCTTTTTACTTCAGCGCCTTGCTCGACACACCGAGGGCGATAGCACAATAGTGAATGACGCACCATTTGCGAATGGCGCGCATGGCATGCATACGCCTTCTGTCAGTAACAGTGTACGCGTAAGCGCAGGAGTCAACCAAGCGTCATCATCGGATGAAGTTCTCAAAGACCGTGGGCCTCATGCACCGTCAGCATCATATTCCCAGGAAGAAGGTCGTTTGTCCCCGTACCGCAGCCGGATGCGGCGTGCGGCGGCTCTGCGCGCTGGCCACAGCTCGACTACAAGCAATTACGATGGTTACAGTGGCCGCAGCAGCAGCGGTGGTGGTGGTGGTGGTGGTGGCCTTGGTGGGAGTCACTTCGAGAAGGGCCCAAGCCATGTGAGCCATTACCGTGCAGTGGCTCAAACATGGGCGCCTTCTTTTGGGTCGAGTTCTGATAGTGTCTCTGTGGAGAACAAAAGAGCGCCATCGTCATCGTCATCGCGTTATTTCTCGCCACCTCCAGTACCACCACCAGCGGCAATGGCCACCACAACAACCACCACCTCGGCGGATGCCTTATTTGAGCGAAGATTGCAAGCTGCTCGCGCTGGTGCTGCTGGTGCTGCTGGTGATATCACTGGTACTTCTGGTGCAGCTCAAGGTCCTTCGCCGCCGCGTTCAGAAAAGGAAATGATAGGCATGGCATTGCTGTCTTCGGTTCTTGCGTCATCCTCAGCGGATTCGTCGATGGCCGTAGCAACACCAGAGGCCGGGGGAGCAACCAAAGGAGTAACGGCAGAAGCAGATCACGTCAGTTTGGGAAAGCAATGCCCGTCCCTAGTGTTTGTGCTGCCGCCGCCCGATCCAACGGCGGTGCGCTCCTCTCTCGCCGAATCGCTTGTGCAAGGCCACAAGGCTACTTCTGCTGCTACTGGTGCAAACACAGCTCCACGCTCAAGTGCAGTATTTGGCAATTCGAGTGTTCAGCACTCCACCTGGTCGCAGAATAACACCTCCGTCAACACGACTGCTTCTGCGCCTCCGATGCAATCTCAGCAGCCACTACCGGGGTCATCTATGGAATTGCCCGTAAGAACTGGAGCTGGTCTCTTCGTTGGTGGTTTCAGCAGCAGCAGCAGCGGCAGCACGTCGCCTCCTCCTCCTTATGAAGGCGGTGGCTTTTCATTAGCCGAACTGGCTGCGTCTGACTCGTTTTAAAAGAAAGCCACTCCTGGGCCATCTCAAACCTAATGGCTCCATGGTCCATGGTAGATGGTAGTATGTCAGCCTAGGTGGTGCTAAAATTCTCTTA
>Ga0307982_1002212_pt1 | contig 15757 bp, 4 predicted proteins | sample OrgLakmetagen989_FD_201847 | JGI IMG/M metagenome (GOLD analysis project Ga0307982, IMG submission 201847) | Saline water microbial communities from Organic Lake, Antarctica - #989 | ecosystem: Environmental > Aquatic > Non-marine Saline and Alkaline > Saline | place: Antarctica: Organic Lake...
TGTCAGCCGTCGGCTTCTGCGAAAGCGGCCGCGCGACTCCTGCCTGCTACAGAGCAAGTTCACCAGGCTCTGATATTGAACGCAAGCAGGAAGTCAAAACTATTTGGGAGTCCTTGGACTCGGATGCTCCCGTCATGCTCCTGTGTGTGGGCTGCGAGGACGAAGTTTACCTTGCATGTCTTGGTTTGGCGGCGGTGCCCGACGGCGATTGATTCTGCCGAGCGTGTCAGCCGTCGGCTTCTGCGAAAGCGGCCGCGCGACTCCTGCCTGCTACAGAACAAGTTCACCAGGCTCTGATATTGAACGCAAGCAGGAAGTCAAAAATGCTCGTGGTGGTGATGACGAAGAAAAAGACGATATAGATGAAGATCAAGTTAACTTATGCATCGCTCTAGTATACGTACCTCGGGGTGTGCTCTGATTGACTAATGAATCGCTATCGAACGTAGACCCCCCCCACAACTCTTCGTTGATCGTGGCGCGGCGCTCCCCGCGCCGCTGCAGTTTTTTTTAATTTTCCCCCAGCCGCCTGTTTGTCGTGTTCGTGATATTTATATAAATTAATATAAAATATCATCAATATCTGCAGTTAGCCTCCAACAAGTACTCAAAGCGCAATGTGTGCTACAGATAGTGAGTAGTCTTGTGTCGATCGGGGGAAAGCTACGACCGCATTCGTCTAAATATACTTTTGTACATTTTAGCTCTATTATTGTTAAATCGTCTTGCTAGATAGAAAGCTGCTAAGGAACTACGGAACTTCGTAGGATTCACCGTCCCAATTAGTGGAATATATAGCATCTTTGGATAGCACAATGGCATCTATGGCAGCGACCACGTCGACTTCTTCAAATCCATATGAAGCCGCTGCGCTTCAATCTAACCTTTTGCTCGGTCGCCAGCGTCTGGACATTACACCAGGAGGCGAGTGGAGTGACGGCGTCCAGCGGCTCAAAACCCGCGGGTCCTTAATGGATTGGGTCGTGGGTCGTCGGGGCAGCACAGCGACGGGGCACCACTCGCAAGTGGTACACACGGGATTTTTAGAGAAAACTGGGTATTGGCGAAAGAATTGGAAGCGTCGGCACTTTGTCCTGTTCCACGACATCGTTGCGTGGGAAGCTCAAGCCTCCAGAAGCACTACTAGTGATAAGGTCGGAGATGCTGCCTTTCTCGAAGCACAGCAAAGAGCGGACCGCATGCGCAGCCAGTCCTTGAGATCGGCTATGCCTCAAGAAGCTTCGTCTGACTCGGACTTTAAAGCCCTTGGAGATGTTCGACTGTGTACGCGCGGTTCCGACGGCCAGGTTTTTCACTGCTTTTGTTAGTAGTGTTTTTCATTCCTTGCTACATTTGTAAGAAGCAGGCAAACACGTCTATCTCTTAGTTGTTGATCGCACCCTGCTGTTACCAAGTAAATTTTATTCTTTTTCTCTCTCAGATTACTGTGGCACTTGTCTGGGATTATTCGTCGGCCATGGACGATGGTCACCAAGAAGCGTCTATTTCTGTGTTAGAATTGTACGCACCGACGCCATCTCGCTCTCGAAGCGACGATGCTAATAAAAGGGCGGTATTGCCCGCTTCTATAGGAAGAACATCTATATCGCCGTTCTTTTGTACTGCAGGAGTGGAAAGGCACTCACGCTTCAGCGCTGCCCGAGAATCTGAGTTGGCACGTTGCTTTGGTGTCCGCTGCGCAAGTTCAGGTCGTGACCTTTTCTTGCGCGCGGACACTGTAAGCGATGCGAAATCATGGATTCAGTTGGTTCAGCACCAAACTTACCGTGCATTGCGTGACGAAGTAGCTGCAAGTGGATCTCAGGATCACTTGAGAGCCCTCGGCGATGACGATGAGCTTAGTCATCTGGTCCCGAATCGTCGAAGCCTCAATCTTCCCCTGGAGTCGAACTCCGATGAGAGTATTCAGACCCCTACCACAACCTTACATCGTGAGCAGCAGCCTCTCCCAAATACGAGGGTTATGAGATCATTGATTGGTTTGGGTCTATCTATAAGTATGACTCGAGGTGTTGTTCAGGCCGAGGAAGGAGTAATCGTATCGATGTTCTGCGGTTCCTTGGCGAGTCCAAATCTGAGCCTCAATTCTGCCGATATGCTTTCAGAATATCTTTGCTCCGATTCGCTAGCTTTTGCTGCATCGACAGAGTCTATTAGTGCTAGAGATGGCGCGAATGGAGCTTATGAAATTCCAAACGACTACAGCGCTTTAAATCCAAAAGCAACATTATTGCTTCGGCAATTCTCGAGGCTCATTCCAAAAAGTGCAATTTGGTACACGAAGGAGAACGACTTGCTTTTTGTGTTGTAAGTTCCTGCGATTCGTCCCAACTTATTGCTGATTTCATTCTTCTTTGATCACTCCCTGCTTATCTTTCATGCTTGCATATAATGTTACATGAAATTAAAATAGGCACCGCAAGACATCCAAAAGTGACGATTATTCGGCCGACTCATTGATAGGCTATGCGCACAGTCTTGTCACTGACGTTCGCAAACTTCTTCGTAAAGATGGGCCACAGATTCTGGTGATGCCAGTAATGCAGGTTGCGTCAAGTAGCAATGAATCTATGAGTAGCGATGGTCGGAGTGCAAGTTCTGAAAGTTGGAGAGACTCTTCGGGTAGTTGTTCGATTGCGATTTCTTTAGTACACTCAAGTGAAACTGAGACGACTAGAATGAGTGCAATTTCTCAAAGTCGTGGCATACAAGCTGACCCGTACGCATCTAGTCAGTATCGATTCAATGTTTTGAACGGCCAGAAAGTTCTTGCGCATTCATCTTGCCATATCTCTGGGTATGGAGTATCGGTTCCTCTGGCAGTGGTGAGTTTACTCGTGAAAGAACGATCATCTGCCATAGCTGCGGACCAAATGCGCTTAAACAATCGAAAGCGCAGTCTAGATAGATTGATTCGGAGAGAACAGGAGAAGTTGGCGATGATGTTGCCATCAAACTTTATGCCGCAAGAAGGCGCTACGAATACTGCGGCCGTCCAGTATGTTCAGGACATGCTTTCAATTTTAGTTGACGAACGCGCGCGGACAGCGGCTGAACTTTCACTCGTCGATGACTTCTCTAGGATGGTACAATCTATGTCCCTTTGCGAAGAATTGTACGCGCACTTGTTGAGTTTAGCTGGGCAAGGTACTGAAAGAGGTATATTTTCTGAACATGAATATCAGCGCGCAGCTTCGACAGTGGAGCCAGTGAAAGAAATTCACGCTGCAGGAAAGTATCTCCTCAAGCGCAGCACTAAAAAGGAGAATGGAGAATTGCGCTTCTTAGCTACAAACTTAAACACTCAAATATTGCATGCCAGAACATTGAGTACATCTTTGGATCAGGACGAGGTGCCCTCATCTCTCTCAAGCACGAATGAGGACTCTTTCAGTTTGTCAACGTTTGTTTCAGTGACGCTGGGTTGTCCGGCTGCTCACAGCATGGGCTTCAGAAACGGAGGGCTCAGCCGCATTTTAAGTGAAAGTCGTGAAGGTGAGGTCAATGGTTGGGTCAGTAAAGCTATGACTGAAAAGTGCCTCAAATTAATGGATTGGTCAATACCTGCGAGTCGGCTTCAGGAATTGAATGAGGCTTCTCAGAAGGCATCTGAGCTTGAAGGAAAGGCTACAGTCCCAACAGCAGCAAAATCTGGTGAGGTTTCTGGCGGATCAGAGAGGGGTGCTTCATCTTCTTTGGATCGAGAAAATGTGAAAAGGAACGTCACCAAATTACTTGAGAACAAGGAGCGCAGTTTAATTGCCTTGTACTTGAAAAATGTGTTGAGCAGCAACGCAGAACAGAATGACCCTCACGATGCCATCGACACGACGAAACGTGTAGATGCAGTCACGACTCAAGTCCTGGCTGCCGCTGTAACTCAAGTTCTTGGATCGCTCAATTGCGCAGTTGTGGGCTCCAAACCGCACCGTAGTATATGGCCGTGGATCCTTCGAGTTGGGTTTTTGTTTTCCTTGCAATCCCTTGTAAGTACGCGCGGGAATGAGCATGGAATGCTCGAGGATTTGATAGTTGCACTGGAATGGCTGTCGACTTGTTCCATTCGTTTCGTTCGCAAGGCTCAGCAGAAAAGAGGCGAAGGGAGTAGCGCAGCTGAAGAGAGCAGTGTGAAGGCAACGAGCTCATCCTCTCAGCCGAAAGTGTGGGCACGGCGCCTGCGCGGCTCTCGGTCTCTTGTTATCTTACTTGAAGTGGATGACGCAGTTGGTGAATTCTTGCAATGGGCGGCAAGTTTGTCCGGTAATGCCAAAGACGGCGTACAAGACCTCGAGGACGTCGAACCTTCTGACGGTGATTGGGGCGTCGTCGCTGACCTTTCGTTAGTTGGGGTGGTGTTCCAGCAAGGCATCAACGAACAACAAGCCATGTCGAACGCGATGGGCAACGCGGCACATGTGTTCCAGTCATCGATCAACGAAGCAAGTTTTGAACGCGTCAAGGCATACTACAAAGCATACAAAGGGGCTGCTGCCCAAATTCAGTCCACTTCTATCGACATCAGTTTAGAAATTACCCAGTGGGAAGAGGCTTTTGAGGCTTTGCGTTCTTCGGTGTTCAGTTCGCTCAAAACCAACGTGCACTTGATCGTTCACGCCTCTAGTCTGTGCCGGCGGCTGTCCGGCGTGCACGGCATTTGTTGCAAGAGCGGCAAAGACCGCACCAGCATGCTGGTTACCCTCGAGGAAGCGCGATTGCTCGGCGACAACCTGGGCGTGATTGGGGGGCGCAAAGTGTGTCGCACCATGCGCAAATTTGGCGTGCGGCGCACCAATGTGCTCCTCAATACCGGTCAAACGAAGTATGCATTCAATGAAGTCCAGCGCGTCTTTCTTCCGCCGTGTTTCCAACCACCCGCGGGAACTTACTCAGGAAATGCCGTGACATGAGAGCTACATGGTTTGCTCGTTTGGGTTCGCGTCGTCGTAACAATTGCGATATCAATTAAAATAGTCTAGTCTAGTCTAGTTAATACTCCCCAAAAACAAAGAAACACCCCCTGTACAATGCAGTAGCAGAAAAAGTGGTACCCTTTCTGTTAATTACTAAATCCAGTCCTTTCGCTTTTCGCTTTTCGCTTAGTTATATCCAGAGAACAGCGAGCACATATAATGAGTTGGCTGTCTCTTCTTGAGTATCCCTGGTATAATCAAGCTCTGCGATTTGCCCTTTAGCTTCCTCTCGTTCTACTTCCCTCTCTTGCTATGTTTGGGCCCGAGGGGGGGAATCCCTTCGGACGAACAAACGTGGGAGCTGGCGTAACAGCTTTGTTCCCTTGTTCCGAACAGTGTGGTGCATCCACTGAGCTTAGTCTTTCCACTAAACCCCCCCCCGGTTTGGGTGCCATTGAATTTTGGCGCCTTGTTTGGTCCATGATGGCCCAGCGCCTGATCAGCCGGGATGTCCTTGTGGTTTCGTTGTCGAGGCTCCGTCTGCGCTGTGGGCACTTGCCTGCCGCGTAGGCCAGCTAGCCGTTGTTGGTTATCAGGCTGTCTGTCGCGACGGCGGGCGAAGACTTGGGCATTTCAGTCGATAGGTAGGTAGTGTGTAAAAGCGAGGCGGACCTCAGCTTCTAGCAACTGCCGCCTAGGTCATGTCTTGTCCAAGTTCTTCCTGTATCGTTTTCGTGCATCACTTGAAAGCCTGCATTGTTGTCCACCTCTCTTTTTCCCTCGCGCTCTCCTCTTCGTACCACTCACGCCATTGGTAGCCGCTGCTGCCGCTGTTCCTCCGGACGCCACCTCCTCCGTCACTTCTGCTCCTGCTCCAGGGACTGCAAGGCCTGCATGTGCTGTGGCAGCCTCGTCGCGTCTTGTCGCACTGTGTTCTGGGGAGTGACCAATCGTGCCTGTGCCGGGGGCGCTTCCTCGACTGGTTGCGCCCATGTCATGGTCCTTGTCCTCACTGGCTCTGGCTATGTGGTCGGCTCTGGCGTCTGCACCTTTGCTGTCGCTACCCCTGTGGGAACTTTCGACTCCGCCTACGCCATTGCCATTGCCTACACATCCGCTGCTGTCATCACGCGCTTCGCTGCCAGCGTTGGCGTCGCCATGTTTGTTGCTGCCGTCTCCCGCGGCTTTGCCATGAGTGCCGGTGCTGCTGCTGCCTTCGTCGTCGCTTATGGGTGCGTTTACGTCGCCGCTGTCGCCGCCATCGCTGTCACTTCTGCCGTAGGTTCGTCTGCCTACCTCTTGTCGTCTAGTCTTTGCCGCTCTTCTGTCTTCATCGCTGCTTGGAGCGCGCTTTCGGCTGGTATCCGCCGCGTCGCAACTGCTCTTCGGATATTCGCTGGTCATATCGGATGTGTCGCCCCGTGCGGCATGGCAGGACTGTGGCTCGCCATCGAGGTTCTCTCCCTCGCTGGCGCTACCCACAAGGCCGTCGCTGGCGTCCTCGCCTTCGCTGGTGAGGCGCTTGGGGTCACTGCCAGGGCTCCCTCCGCGCCTGCCGCTGCCGCTGCGCTTGCTGTCACTGCCTCCGCAGTCCTCGCTGTCGCCGCCGCTGCCGCCACTGCCGCCACTGCTGTCGTCGTCATCGTCTCCGCGTGCGGCATGGCAGGACTGTGGCTCGCCGCCGCTGCCCCAGTCTCTGTCGTCTCCGTCGCCGCATCCGCTGTGCCCGCCGCTGCTGCCCTCGCGCTCGCTGCCTCTGCCGTCGCCGCTGCCGCCTTCGTGGTCCTCGCCTCCGCCGCTGCCGCCGCCGCTGCTGCCACCACTGCCGCCACTGCTGTCGTCGTCGTCGTCTCCGCGCTCTGCGCGGCCCCAGGCTTTCTCGCCGCCGCTGCCCCAGTCTCTGTCGTCTCCGTCGCCGCATCCGCTGTGCCCGCCGCTGCTGCCCTCGCGCTCGCTGCCTCTGCCGTCGCCGCTGCCGCCTTCGTGGTCCTCGCCTCCGCCGCTGCCGCCGCCGCTGCTGCCACCACTGCCGCCACTGCTGTCGTCGTCGTCGTCTCCGCGCTCTGCGCGGCCCCAGGCTTTCTCGCCGCCGCTGCCGTCGCGCTCGCTGTCACTGCCTCCGCAATTCTCGCCACCGCCGCCGCCCATACCTTTGCGCTGACGGTCATTTAGGCCTTGCTTTTGTTGTCCACGGTGTCTACACCGGTTGAGCGTCGTGTCGTGCGTAGGGAGCCTAAACGTCTGCAAAATTTTGTAGGCTTCTGCTACTTGCCTTTCATCCTCTAGATTCAGCTGGGCATAGGGCGCAGTGTGGTTCTCCTTGGGGTGCTCAGGGCCCACTTCTACCGCTCTTTGGGTTGCTCCTAAGCTGTCGTTCGGGGAGCTTGAGGTAGCGCTTTGCCGTTCATCGCCACGGAGCCTCTTTCCTCGCGTCGTGTCTGCGGTGGTGTCTTCCCTCACCGTAGAGTCTTCATTGGTGGGGGGAGCGGGTGCTGCTTCAGGGACTGTGTTAACGGGGGTTCGCTGTCTCGTTGCTCTTGCGTATCGGTTCTGACCTAGGCGAACTGTGAAGTGGACCTCAGTTTCGTCGGATTTCTGGATTGCGTCTATATAAATCAGTTTCTCACCGCCTCCTCTAGAATACACCACCAGCATTGGCTTTTTCTGGCTTGCGTTCCACATTCCGATTGCTGGGCAATGCCCCATTGCTCCCAGAATGTCAGCTTCCAGCTCGTCAAGTGGGTGAGAGGTTTTGGTGATGTTTTGGGTCCACGCTTGCCAGGCCTCATTGCGCATCGCTTCTGTTGCAGCCCCAGCGGCGATTCGTACTCGCCTTTTATAGGTATCTTCGTGCTGCTGGGCATACGTGAGAATCTCTACGCGCATTGTTTGGTAGCGGGCTTCGAGCTGCGTGGCGTTTGCATTAGGCGTGTTTACTGCTAAGCAGTAGAGTAGGGCATTCGGGTCATTCATGGGTTCCTCTATTACGTAGTCAGCCTCGGCGAATTTGCTCTTGATGGCGGTGATTTCGTCCTCTGTATTTCGGGGGAGTCGTTCCGGGTTGCCACGTCTCTTTGGTAAGTTACTCCGGCCATCTTCTCGGCGTCTAAGGTAGAGTCGCTCGTTGTGGCATTTCTTTGTGTCGCTTGCCTTCTGGAGCACATCTATTGGGAGTTCGGTCCATGGTTCTACTGTTTGCAGATGTGTCGAGTTGTCATTGCTGACGACATACGCTTTGAGGTCCCCTCCTTCTCTGTCTGTGGCGATGAGGGCCACTGTACCTTCCCGTTCATCTCCGTCTTCGTACCAGGTGATATCTTGGCCTACTTTATCCGCGAGGTCTCCTAGGCCAAATATGTCGGCTGTGGTCGGCATTCTTGCATGGGGCTGGACAGCTTTCAGTAGCCCGGGTTTGTCTACTCTTTGGGCCAACGCGCAGACTTCGCTCCACATGATTGATTCAAGCTTGCTTCCTGGGGTTGCGCTTGCATGGGCCTGGTGGAAGGTTATGGTGCAGGTCATGCAAATTTGCGTCGGCTGCTGCGATGCTAGTTCCCGGATTCGGTCGCGCACTCTGGTTGGGCCTCGCGTGGCTTCTCCTGCGTCTACCTTGTCTTTATCCGAGAGTGCCTTCACCATTGCTGCCTTGTCTTGTCGTGACGTGGCGTCGAGCCGAATTGAGTGTTTTGTTATCTTCCTTTTAAGAGCCGAGGTGCTCTTCTCCTGAAGGTCGTCTTCGTGGGCTCGGGCTCGCGGCGTTGGCGCGCATGTAAGGCTCAGTGGGAAGAGGGCCATTTCTCGACGACATACGTTTTCGGCCCTCTTCTCTTGCATAACTTTCACTGCTCCCTTCATGGCGTTATCGGGGTGGGCGGCTGGGACAGTCCAGAGCGACGTTGACCTCCGATTGCAGCATTCGCAGACGCCTTGGACTTCTGTATCATCGTTTGGTGTGCAGAGTGTGCCTATTCTGACGCCAGCATTTCGGCACAAGTTAGTCGCCGTCGTGTTCAGCATGGTTTCGAAGATGCGGTTGCAGTCCTGCGCAAGCCCTGCGGTCACATGTGCTGCGTGGGCGATTGCTGCGCTTTTCGTTGCGCCCTTCTTCTGGTAATGTTCAACCAAGGAGACCGGTGTGATTCCGTCAGTATACGGTTCATCGAGGTCATCTTGCCATTCTCCTTCAGGTACCATGGCCTTCAAGCTTATTCTGGGGTCAAGGGGGTCATCATTAAGACACTGAAAGTTGTGAAGGCCAAGCTTAGTCTCCTTGTTGCGTCTACTGAACCATCTTGGTTGGGGGGCGTCTGCTTTTGCTGGCATGTTGGTGGCTATTTCGGCCAGGGTCCGTGCCAGCTCTCGTGTCTGTCGTGGGCTAAGGTCGAGTGGGGGGAAGTCGTCTCGGTTGTGGTAGAGGATTGCGTGCAGTGCTCTTGCGTTTGCTCGGGCTTTCGACCTCCCTTTTGTGGTTGCCTCTGCTGTGCCGTCTAGGGGGTCTGACTGGAGAATTCCGTCGCCGTCTAGCTCCCAATCCTCCTCCGTTGCCCATGGTATCCCTCGAGGTGGTACTTCGAGGATTTTCGTGCACGAGACGGCCTCCTCGAACTCCTTGAGTGCTTTTGAGAGGCTTATCCGGCTGCTGGTGTCGCTTCCGTCGGCGGGCTTATCACGGTGGGGTAATTCAACCACTACGAGAACGCGGCGATATTTTCCTCCACTGGTGTTCGCTGCAGTGGCTTGGGCCTTCTCCAGTATCTGCCGGACCTGCTCCAGGTCTTGTACGGTGTTTGCCCTGGCGCAGATGATACCGCCTTGCGTCCATGGGGTTGTTGTCCACGCCGAGTCGTCGGCCGTGTCTCGTTCAAAAGACCATTTGTGTTCTGCGCCATGTGGGAGATATTTCGCGTGTACCGTGGGAGGCGTCGACCCAAGGAGTTCGGGCGAAAGCTTGTGGAGGAATATTCCAGCTGTAGCGGCAAGCGGTGTCACAAGCAGTTCTCTTTCGACGCCCAGAGTGTTATGGAAGATATTGAGGAGAGTTGGAGGTAGCGTAGCTAGTGGCGGCGCTCCTTCTTCCTGAGTCTTTTTAAAGGAGTGGTGGAGTAGCTCTGCTGCATCGCGGTAGAAGTCTTCGTTGGTTGTTCCACCTTTCCAGTACACAAAGAGGCAGCGCAGCCTTTCGGCAGTCGCTTTGACAATCGTCCCATCCGGCCCTTTCATTTCAATGAGTTCCATCAATTGGGCGGACCCTGTTGGCTCATCATGCGGTTGGGAGGCTGAGGTCCCTGACGTTTCGAAGGAGCGGTCCGTGATGGCTGGTCGTTGGTTTTGGCCACCTTGTTGGCGTCTATGCTCGGTACCTGCTCTGCATGCCTCAGTCCGTTTCCCCAATCGGCCCTGAACACATGCGCCGTGGGCGTACTCCGTGTAGGTGCCCCACATTGGTCCGGTTCGTATGATTCTTTCAGCCAGCCTTGCCGTGATTACGTCCCGTGTGGCTGCGCAGGCGTTGGATTGGCATTCCCATCTCGCATGGTGCCTGCTGTCTGGGAATCCTTTCCCGGAGGCAAGGTCGTAGCACTTCGGGCACATTGTCCGTTTCGACCCACAGGCGAGTAGGATGTTGTGGAAGTCGTGCTCCTCTTTCGTGTTTGTGGCTGTTTTGTTTATTTCGGGCATTGTGCTGGGATGCCTTTGTAGTATTCCTCTGACCACCGTCTCGTATTCGTTGTCATTCAGGAGCTTCCAGGCCTGCGTGGTAGCTTCAATCGATACTTTGCCATCTTGCACGGACCTTGCGACGCGTCCGGTAGGGCCTGATTTCTCAAGTAGGCATCGCCAGAGAAAGTAGCTCCTTTCAGTGATTGGCTGCCTGGCGTCACCCTCATAGCGCTGGCCGTTCACTGTCCATGTGACTGCCTCTCCCTGTGCCGGCCCTTGGGGTCGCCCCCTGGCGTCCACGTCGTACCACGGGAGTTTGCCCCATGGCTTGGAGGCCCTTTCGGCCGCTCGGTCGCATGCTCCATTCCCGCGGCACGTGAGGTGTTCTCGTCTGGTGTCATTCCATTTCCTGCCGTGCTCGTTGTGGTCGTGGGTGATTGAGAGCGTGATGCCGTGTTGCTCCGTTAGCCACTCGTGGGCACGTCGCATCTCCGCCATAATGTGGGATATCGTCGATTTGGCCTTCTGGGAGAGCGATGGGCTTTTAAGTACGAACGCGCGGAAGGCCATGACTGTGGCGTTGCTGTCAGTGAAGAGGCTGGCTTTCAGGGTCGCGGCCGCGGTTGTGTCGAGGGCTTTGCGGCTTGCCAGACGGTCCAGTGCTAGTAGGGCGAATGTGATCGTTTCCGCCTCCGCTTTGCTGCTGTTGTCGTCCGCTAGGCTCCTCGAGGGCAGCTTGAAGGCTCTGGCTTCCAGAACAGTTCCTTCCATGGTGTCGAGCCAGATGTAGGCGCCTCCCAGGACGTGAGCTTCGTCTATAGGGGGCGCGTGGGGGCCGTCGCTCCGGTTCCCTTCGCAGTGCCTGTCTCTGTCCGCTTTGGTGTTGAAGATTCTCGCGCATTTGCATGCATGTTCTGGGCCTGGCGTCTCGTCAGCTTCTCTGCTGCTGTAGCCACATCTCTCGGCGTGTTCTCGTGGGGTGTGGTATTCCGCTCGTAAGCCTACCGTATTATCTCGGTGTGCGCATTTCGCCATGCGGTCTTCATGGGTAGAGGCAAGGAGGCACGGGCAGCATATCGGGTTGCTGGGATGGCGTCCTTCTGTGTTCTGCATGAAGGAGAGGATGATTCGAGCAGTCTCGTAGGCTCTTCTTCCGTCGGGTTTCTTTTTCCCTTCTCTCGCTCCTTGGGCAAAGGATCGGATGTCGGAGCTCGACACGTGAGTGTTCCGCAGGGCCAAGCTAAGGTGGAGTTGCAGGTTTCCTTTCAGGCGGCCGAGTTCGCGTACGGCGTTAGCGACAATGGCTGGCGGGGCGGTGGTTAGGGCTTCATTACTGTGGAGGGGTGCCGTGGGCGGCTCGGTAGTGGGCTGCAAGGAGGCTGGGACCCATGTGTATTTATCGAAGGAGTCCAGGGAGACCTCGGTTCCAGTCCGATCCGAGCCATCAAAGCCACAGAGCGTTTCGAAGACGAGGTCGTCGGTGGAGGTGCTTGGGATGTCACTTGGAAGTAGGTACGATTTCCATTTCCCAGCTTCTGTGTACATCTTTTTGCTCGCCAGAGCAGTCCATTCGATGGCTTTGGTGTCGCGATTCTTCCACACCTTTGCAAGCTTCCACCCGCGCTTGTGACGCTCGACCCGTTTCTTTGGGCTCCACATATTCCAACCCGTGCGGTAGTAAAGCCAGATGTACACCTCTTCGCCGTTATTGACGCGTCTTTGCAGATCTTCTCTTTCGTCTTTGAGGCGATCTGCTTCAGTCTCAAACTCGTATCGTGGCTCGGTGGGGAGGTTGTGGTGTCCAGCGAGGGATTGATGCTGCCGTGCTGTGGCCCGCTGGTTGGCCCTCGCTGGTGAGCACGATGCGTCAGTGATGCACACGTACCGCTCGTGTTCCGGCCAGAGTGTTGTACCTCGGGTGCGTAATACGCTGATGATTTGGGCTGCCATTGCTTTCGCGATGTCGGTGCCTTCGAGGGTGAGGAGGTCGCGGACTGCTGTACCCAGCGTCACAAACTGCCCAAAAGGGTCACGACTTTGGTAGGGGGCCTCTTGGAAGGGGTTCCGTTGTTGCTGGGTTGCGTCGGCCTCCTCGTCGCAAGAATCGCGTTCGTCTTGGCTACACGCGTGGGTGTCTGAGGTCTGTGTGCTGTGTCGGACGTCGGTCCGCCTGAAAGTGGATCCTTCAGCTGCGTCGGTGTCAGTAGGGCCACCTGTGCCAGTCGCGTTGCCAGCACCTTCTTCAGCTTCGTGGGCAGGGCTGCCGGTCTCGGCTCGTGCCGAAGCGTCCGCTAGAGGGGCTTCGGTGTGGGGTGCTCGTTGGGTCGTGCGGGGAGTTCGGGCGGTTTTGCCGCTCTCTCTCCACGTGAGCTCAGACAGGATTAGCCTGATGGGGTGGCCGGTGGTGGGGTCTCGCAAGAAGTTTTGCTGCCTCACGCGGCCCGTGACGAAGGCCATGTGGCGTGCTGCGGTATGCTCTGCTTGTACAGGGGTGCCTTGGCCCGTAGTCTCTCGGTGGTCTGCATTGCGCATGTCTTGTAGGTGCCACTCCGGCATCCACTCGCCTGCGGGGTCTGTGTTCTCAGGTGTAGGCTCTAGGTGTGGCGTGCCCACTGCGTTTGGCGTTCCATCAGGGGGCGCTGCCGGCGGACCCAGCGGTGTCGCAAGCGCTGTTCTTGCGCAGTGGGTTAGTGTGGGCGTTGCAGTTGCCATTGCGGCCATCTCTGTGCCCAGATCCGTCCCAACCAGTGCAGCTGCGTCATTGTGGGCAGGCCTAGGGGGTGTGTGCTCGTTGCTAGCGCTCCGCATTTCGCGCTCGGCGCGGGCTAACCCTCGTGCGTAGCGTGGGCCTTTCGAGATGACAATGTCCTCATCGCAGGGTGGGGCAGTTCTCGCGTCGGAGGTGTGTACTAAGTCAACATAGTTCTCGCGCTCCAGAGTTTCCAGTGCTTCGGCTAGAGCCTGCGTGTCTATTTCTCCGTGGACGTCGTTCGCAATGGTCGTGTACCTTATTCCCTCTTGGTCTGAAGTGTCGGAGGTGTCGAAATTGTGGGCGAGTCTGCGCAGTACGTGGCTGGTCGCTCTTGCCCATGGCCGGGTGGCGTAGGAGTCATCGTTTCGCAGTTCCTCTTTGTATGGGTCGGTCCAGTCACTGCCGAGGTCGAATGCACAGATGCTGTCGTGATTCCCTTCGATTGCCATCCCAATGGCAGCCCACAGATTCCACGACCCTTTTAGTGGGTTATCTGGGGAGAAGTGTTGAGTGTCCGTTGGTTCGCCGGCTTTGTGGTTCAGGGGAACGTACAAGACCTTTGTTGGGACGAGGGCAACCATGGCCTCAGCCGCCAGCCTCGAGGATTCTGCAGCGTCGATCGAATAGGCGTGTTCTGGAGGGGGGAGGTCGTCCCGTGTCATGTTGCCCACTCGTTGCTCCTTGCGCTCTGGTTCACTGCCTCCTCCCCCGCCATGTGCTACAATGGCCAGGTTCCTCAGTGCGAGAAATTTCCCCGAAGTCGAGCCTGTTTCTTGGGCAGGCTGCTGTGCGCAGCCTAATGCTGGGTCGGTGGAGTCCTTCAGTGCTCCCCAAAGTGCCGCCGCGTGTACGTCATCATCTGTTCCGAGGCCGCCATTTAGCCCTCGCAGGTCCTTCACGAAACCAGCTACAGAAGGGCATGGCATTCCAAGGCCAAGGGCCGTGCTGGTAGGTGTGAATAGGAGCGCTGCTTCTGAGCCGTCACCATCATAGTCATCATGGAGCCCGAGGACGCGCATGGCAGTTCGGACAATTGATTTTCGTAGACTTTGCGTCCCTTCTTCGTGGTGTGGCATGGCTTGGCGTGGAAAGGTGAAGCGGGGGAGGTAGAGAGACTGTACGATGGTGGTTAATTGGCGGAGGCTCGGTCGAGTGAGTTTATTTTCAAACGTCAGCGCGCGCATCATCGTCTTCAAGTGATGTCGCTGTACTAGCCAGCCTGGCACGAAGGACATCAGTACTCCGAGGTATCGCGTGGCGCCTCTCTGTTCTGGTGTTTTGCCTTTGGGTTCGTAGAAGGGCTCGACGCTCGTGCAGCTGACTTGAGCTGCCACTCCGTATGCATTCATCGCTGTGAGTTCGACTTCGGCTCGTCGGCGAGTTGTGCGTTGTCTAGCGAATCCCTCGGTTGTGAGTGTGCTCACCGTGCCGTCGTCGTAATCTACGTGCCAGACTCTTGCCTCGGGTGTCGCTGTACGCCACAGCCCCGTTTCGCTGCGCTCCCATTGGGCTGGATCCGTTGTTGCAGTACCGAAGACCATGCGAGTTACGCCTTCTGCGGTTACGAAGGCTCTTGGCTTGGCTACGCGCTCCTCACCAATAGCCTCTGGGTTCAAAAGCTCAAGGCATTGTGTGGCGGTCTTTGCGGTGTTACCTACTATCCAAGGTCTACGACAGCGGTACGCCCCGAGATTGCGGGTAATGGTGTGTGTGGTGTCGTCTATTTGCACCGGAAGGCCTTCAAGGTTATAAGGTGCGTCGCTGTCGCCTTTTACCGCTGCTGCGTTTCTTAGGTAAATGCACTTTTTAGCCTGGACTCGGATGTTCATGACTCCAAGCGCATCAGTCATTAGTTGGGCAGTTTCGGTGACCTCTTCTGCAGTCTCGCCGAAGGCCATGAGGTCGTCAGCGTAGCCTTGGGCTTTGGTCCTGATTTCGTCAAGCCGGCCGGGGACTTGGCCTTTGGCTGCTAGAAGCACGCCTTGGCGTTCAGTTTTGGCGACGTGAGAGAGCGCCACGTCACAGACTGCTAGCCATATGAAGCAAGACATCGGGTCGCCTTGGGGGAGTCCGCCAAGCTCAAAGGGGCTATCGCTGATTCCACCAGGAGTCGAGATCAGGCGGCTGTGACCTCCCGTTGTGTTCATAATCCAGTTTATGAACCGAGGGGGCGCACCTAGCCGGGTGAAGACGCTACCGAGAACGCGTGTGTTCACTGTGTCGTACGCCGAGGTGGCGTCAAGGGCTATGACGTGTGTGGGCGTTAATCTTTTCTCAAAGACTGCTGTGGCTACGTCGATCGGCGCAGCGGTGGTACCTCCCATCCTGAATGCATACTGATTGGGTTCGAGGATGTCGAATTTTGCCGCCATGGCATAAAAACGGTCTGATACGAGTGTGGTGGTGGCTTTGT
>Ga0307982_1002213_pt1 | contig 15753 bp, 13 predicted proteins | sample OrgLakmetagen989_FD_201847 | JGI IMG/M metagenome (GOLD analysis project Ga0307982, IMG submission 201847) | Saline water microbial communities from Organic Lake, Antarctica - #989 | ecosystem: Environmental > Aquatic > Non-marine Saline and Alkaline > Saline | place: Antarctica: Organic Lake...
CAAGTCCGCCTCAAAAGCAACGCTTGGTAAAGCACGATCAGCGCGAAAGACCGAGGTCTTGGTGTCTAATTATCAATTAAAATAACTCTTAAAACAATTAAATATGAAGAAAATTATTGAAAAAACCGTCAATCTGAATTTGATTGGCGTGAATGGAAATGCCTTTATTATAATAGGTGTATTCAGAAGACAAGCTCAAAAGGAAGGCTGGACGCCAGAGGAAATTGATAAGGTGACGCTAGAAGCGAAAAGTAGCGACTATGTTCACCTGTTAGCAACTATTGAAAATCATTGTGAACCTAAAGACGAAGAAGATGAAAATTAAACAACAGAAACTCATTCTTCATTTTTTAAAAAAATTAGAAGACGAACTTTTAAAAAATAAGAGTCAAGTACTGAATGAATTTTTTAATGATTTCTTTACTAAAGATGAACTTCTTGAAATACTAGAACATTCTTTTTTTGATAAGGATTTAGAAGAACATGATATCAACACTTTTGAAAATATTCAGCTCTTAGAGTTGATTGGAGGTGATTATTATATTCTATCGTTTCTTATTCATACACTAGAGAATGGTATTACTGCTAGAGCAAATTATTCACAAAGTAATATCGATCAATTCTTTCAAAGGACGCAGAATGAAATACATTATCTGGCTTCAAAACCTGTAAAAGATTGGGATGGATATGATCTCTCAAATTACCGCAGTTTGCTGATACAAACAGGAACCACTAAAAGAGTGTTTGCCATTTTTACCAGCGATGTGTTAGCTGAAGATGTATATGCTGTTACCACCAAGCCTTCATACTTTTTTGATACCAAAGAAGAGGCTGAGGCTGAAATTGAAAATGTCGTAGCCAAGGGCAAATTCTCAAGCAATGAGCTTGTCGTACATAGCCTTTGGCTACTTACCTAAAACTTAATATTAATTCTTAAAATTGAATACTATGAATGCAACAATTGTGGATGTTTTAATAGAAAACATCAAAACGGATCAAACCCTTCTGGAGCAAACAGAAGCGCAAATCGAAACCGCTAAAGAGGAAAAACGAGCTGTTGTTGATCGTCTTAAAGATTACAGACGTGATATTACGGTCTTGCTCAAATATGCGAATGACGAACAACGCTTGAAGGTTGAGGAACTTGGCTTTGATTTTTCGGAGTCGGAGCAAGGGTTAAATCTTGTAGCTGCACTAGCTATGGATATCATTATGAAAGCAAACGATAATCAGCTTACGAATGCTGAATTATACGAAGCGTATGTGAAAACCTTTAAAAATAAAGGTGATGCGTTTAACTATACAGAGTTCAACATCAAATGTCGTTCACTCTTTAATACGCAGCGCCTATTACGTAAAAAAGGTACAGACGCTAAATCATCTCGTGAGGACATCATTTCTTTAAACGCTCATGTAGATGGGAAAGAGGAAAAGGTGGCTCATGAGGACGTGAAAAAGCCCTCTGATGGGTCAAAGACTGTCTCTGATAAGGCTAATAAAGCGAGTTCAGATTCAAAGAAACCAAGTCCTCCACCAAAGAAAGAACATCATGCCAAAGGATAATTACTTAGATGTTTTTGATACACAGCAAAAAGCAATCGACCATTGCCTGTGGCTCAACTTTAAATATCGCATTGCTGGTATTAAATTTGGAGTCATTAATGGTCCTGATAATAATTTTGCAGTTTGTGAAGAAGCTACGGCTGAAGAAATGGAATTGTCTTTTTTGGATATCCTTCCAGAAAATCATTCTCATGTATCATATCGAGAACTTGATGTGATACGACAAGACCAAGAACCACTTCCCTTTTGGGAATCTATTCTTGGAATTATCACGGTTACTGATGGTGAAATCTTAAGGTATATCTTAGAAAACAAGATACCTCTAGATAAAATCATACGGCATGAATTGGCTGGGCGTGGTTATGATAAAAATCATCGATGGTGTGGTTTTGATAAGGCTCGTGAAATTTGGCTACAATGAAAACCCTGCAACAAGTTCGAATTATAACCAAAGAAGATCACGAGTATTATTTGAAAGATTTTGTGGAAGTACCACTTAGTTTTCAGGGTTACGTGAATCTTGAATTAGGACTCTTGCATGACGAAAAACATACTATTTTATCGATTGATTTTCTGAATAAGAAAACGGTTGTTATTGTATATGCAATGAAAATTTAATAACATAAAACACTCATTAGTTTGAGTGTTTTTTAGTTATTATACTTCTTGAAATTCTCAGTTTGTTCAGAAATTTCTTTATATACTTCGTCTCTATCGATTTTTGTTAGTTAATGCACTGTAAATTCATTTTAATTTATTGATTTCTAGCTGTAAAGCAGACTCAAATTTTGGTAAATATTCAACTAAGAATTTACTCATTTTTTCCCAATCAGCTTTATCGAATAAATTAACGCCAGATAATTCATACTTAATACGACTCATTTTGTGTTCTGCTAATTCTTCCCATTCTATTGGTTCACCGAAATTATTCTCAATACTATCTTTTTGACTTGATAGTTTTTTGAAATATTTCTTATTCAACTCTTTGCTTGAAGATGTAATACCTAATTCAATTCGGGCATATTTACTTGTTATAACAAACGAGTATCGCACACCACTGATACCTGCACCAGCACTCAGCCAATGATCCTTTGTCGGATTTACATTTTCAAATAAATTAGTCTCTTTAATTTGGGGTAATAATTGACTCCAAAACTCTCTCCGAACTGAAAATCTATTTTGTGAATCCTTAGCTTTTTTTTCTTCATATTTTATGACTAATTCATCTTCAAGCTCAAATAGAGTAAGCAGTTTTTTAAGGCTACTAAACTTTGAGTTGCTATCTAAATTAGATTCTATAAAATAACCATTATCTAATTCTTGTGGTGTTCTAAAATCTTCAGCATTTCTTGTAATTTTAAAAATTTCTGTTGCTTCTAATAATAGTTGCGGATTCTTTTCATATAGTTTTTGAATAACATAAACGTACATTTGAGATATTACCTCTTCATCTATTTTAGTGTCTTCAAAAATGAAATACTCTAACTTCTTATGTTTAGGTGACACAGCATCGAATATATTTTGCTCTTCAATATTATCTTCATTTGGTATGATAACATTAGGGTATTCCCAAATCTTTAAAAACCTCTTGTATATTAAATTAAAGCGTTCATTAAAATTATTAATATCCCAATCATCAATAGCTTTTAGGTAATCATTCAACCATAGCCGACTAAAGTTATAACCTTGTTCAGCTCCTTGTTTGTTCATTATTTTTTTCTCTTGAAAAGACTTATTACTTAACGCACCGTTGTTACCCGATAAGGTTAAATTTGCTATCGTATTAACATATTTTTCTTTAAACTGGAAATAATCATCTGGCTTAATAGCGTTACTCCAATCATCATTGGGGTTTTGAGGAAATATGTGCTCTATAGTTATGTTTTCATTTGACGTATCTACATGCTCACGATTATTATAATTCTCCAATAACTCAAACATATAATTTCTGTTTTTAGATTGAATATTATATAGATCCTTATCCCTTAAAGCTGTCTTTAAATCATCATCGGTTGGAAACTTGGCACTACCACGCTTTTTTAGTAATGCTATTGCTATAGAATTAAAATAGTCTTCTGTATCTACTTCAGAATACAAGGTCATAAATATTTTATTTAAAGCATTGGTAGGTAAGCCCACAACAAATCTTCGCCACGTATAGGTCTGAATTAATTTTAAAACCTTTATCAGTTCTTCATTTGTTATTAATCCATTTTCTGCATCTTCAAATACTTGTAATAAAAATGGGAATGCTACATTAATTTCAAGACGAGAAATATATTCTAATTCTCTTCTTATGTTATGTTCTTGTACACCATAAGGATTAATAAATTTTTTGTAGTGTGTAGAAAGAGACTTAATGTTTTCTAACTCTTGATGATATGCCTCATCTTTTACAGCGTATAGTTTTTTAAACTCTAGATATACCTTATTTTTATTAGGTATTTTTTTATTACGAAGTGTTAGATAATCCCTTATATATGATGATACTAAGGAATTTTGTTTTGTTAAGTCCCTTGCGTTTTCCTCAATAGGACTCCATATTTGTTCAAATACTCTATGCTGATTTTTTGGGTCTAAATCCATTAGGATATAATTCCTAATTAAATCAGATTGAGATAAATCTAAACCTGTGGAGTTTAAACTCTCAAAAATACGTTGTGGATCGTCTTTCCCACGTTCTAGTGATATTTCAACAAATATTAAACGTTTTAAACCATTGAATATAGTATCGAAAGTATCTTTTGTGATAGCTATCTTAAAAAAGTTGAAATTCTCTACAACATTTGAATAATGTCCAAATTCATTTTCTGTTCCATTTATTATCGCTTTAAATGCTAGTGAGTTAGTATCTGTTTGCTTTAATTTTAGTTTACTTGATTCTTTTTGAACATATTGATTTACCAAAAACATATTATGTAACATGTCTGCATCCTGCTGCATATTATTATCTTTTGCGAAACGATATAGCGCTACGTACAAAATATTAATGGTAGTAAGCCTCTGTTGGCCATCAATAATAACTAACTCCTTAACCTCACTTGTGCTATATGTACCCTCGTGAATAAATACAATGCTGCCTATAAAATGAGTGCCTCTATCAGCTGTTTCTACTGCAAATATATCATTCAATAGTTCTTTACATTCATTATTTGACCAATCATAATTACGTTGGTATACAGGGATTACAAATTGCACATTAGGTGCTTGCAAAAAATCTGTAATTGGGAGTTCGTTAGCTTTCATATTATTTTTATTATATAGGTAATTCTTCTTACTATCAAAGAGAACTGGACTTTTGGAAAGTCTTTAGGATAGATTTTTATAAGTCATAATGAATCTGGACAATTTATGTATTGAATAAAGTTTATTTTGATTGGTGCATAAGTTTATAGGAATCGCTCAATTGATTTTTTTAAAATATCAGGGACATTTTTTATAGATTCTTTAAAAACTATTCTTTTTTCACTGATAGATTCTATGTGACGATCTAAAACCTCAATATCTTCAAAACTTAGACCGTAACGAAGCATCCAAATTGTTCGATTATCATCAGTTCCGTATTTGATAAGTAGAGCTAATTTTAAAGCCCGTTCATCATTATTCTTTTGATAATATATATAAAAACTCGCATAAAAAATGTCACTTAGTTTAAAACCGATAAGTTTATCAATATAATCATAAGTGTCGTACATCACTAAATCATAACTAACATCTCTTGCAGTTGTTCCCATAGGAAATAAAGAATATACAGGTAATTTTCTGTTAGGAATATCTTCATATCCTGTAATGAAATTAGCTGGTAAATTTGTAGATTCAGGGCTTTGTCTCCTTTCTCTTGTTTTACTAGCATAAGCGTATCTGTACCAACAGATATTTTTGAATGTCTTACCTTTAATACGCCAAATTATTATTTTAATGGCAGTGATAAAGACATTCTTTTCCCCATCTTCTAAATTTCGCCCTAAGTAGACAGAATAGAGTTTAACAAATTTATTATAAAGTTTTAAAAATGCGTTCGATGTAAGTTGCTTATATTCAGAATCTAAAATCCTATTATCTTTATCAAAAATTAAATCTAAAATTGCAAGAACTATTTCATTAGTATCTTGTTTGGTTAATTTTGTTAAAGCATTTTCTGTAAGATTAAATTCATCGGAATACGTCCCCTCTAAAATTGCTGTTCTGAACTCATCATAATCATCACCTAATGACTTATCTTGTTCTAAGAGCGAGACTTCATCCATCACTTCGTTCGATAACATGATTTCTCTAATTTTACTCATGTTGTTTGGGTTATTAGCAACAACAAAACCAAAATCAAACTTATATTCGGTACTAGATCTACCAGCTCTTCCAATTAAGTTTTTAACTGAAAGTTCTTTACTTTTATTTAAACGATCAAGAAATACAACATCAAATGGCATGTTAATTCCTTGCTCTAGTGTAGATGTAGCAAAACATATCCTGCAATAACCAGCTTTTGTAAATTGCTCAAGAATCAACCTTATTTGTAGTGGTAATGAACCGTGATGAATAACTATACCTTTTTTAAGTAATGAAATTAATATTGAATATCTATTTTTATTTTCATCGATAACTCCACCTGAATATTCAGTTAATTGTCTTATATACCCTTCGACTTCTTCATTTTCTAGGTTGTTACAGAGTTTAATATAACGACTAAATTTTTTTAGTGCGTTACCGTTATAAATCGAAGTTTTAGTGACAAAAAATAAAACAGAACCATTATTTATTATTGATTTTTCAATTGGGTCAAAATTCATTTTTTGTTTCCTGTTTCCAAGCAATTCTTTGTTTATCCCAAAATGATAATAGTCCCAATCTCTATCAACACATAGAAACATTTGTCCTACATTTTTTTGTTCGTACTGACGTGAGTATGAAGTTGCAGGATTAAAATTATTTTTTATGATTTGGGATTCTGGATTTTTCACAAAGGGGTGAGCAAATACATATTTAGCGTTTGGATAAGCCTTTTGACTGCGTCTTACTATACTATCGAAATATAAGCCTCTCTTAGATTCTTCGTCGCTCAACTGAGCTTCGTCAAAAAGAAATAAATCAATTTGAAATTCTGTTTTTCTCTTAAATAATTCACGAGCTCTTTCGGGGGTTACAATAAAAATATTCTTTGAAGTAATTTCAGTATTAATTTTATCTATAAAAGTTAAAATATTTATTGTTTTATCTTTAATAAGTTCCGAAAGCTTTAGATAGTATTCATTTATTAATGCTCTGGAGGGAACTACAACTACAACATCGTTTACAGAATCTTGTATTTGCTTCATAAAAACAAATGATTTACCTGTACTTGTTGGTGCCGAAAAACTAAAGCATTTATAAGAGTTAATACCTTTTATTATATCTGCTTGAACTGGTGTGTATGTTTGTTTAAACTTGTCTAGGATATGTTTTTTATATTCTATAAAAACTAAATCCTTAAGTGAAAATTGTTCAGTTTGCTTATAGAAGACAGACATATAATTTAAAATAGAGTTTAAATGAAAACTGAATTTTTCAGGATGATAAAGTGAAAGATAGCTTAGAATCTCTAGGTCAGAAATTGATATTGGTCCATTTAGAAATAATCTATTTTTTACATATTGAATTATCTCGTCAATATTATCTCCCTTTATTATTTTTTGTATTATGTTGTCCATACATCTACTGCTACACAAATTATTTCTGAATGGCTACAGGCATCTATAAAATTTGAATTTGTTTTTATATTTTCAATTAATTTTTTAGTCGATATATTAGTTGAGGAAAATGCTCCAACAAATCCTTTACCTCCTTTTTCAACATTATTTAAAGCGTTTTTTGAGCAAAAATCCCTTATATCTAATAAATCGGTTTCATCACGTTTTTCTTTAATAAATCTTAATATTTGACTAAAAGAGTTATTATATGCATTTATTCCATTCACATATTTAGCTTCTCCAAAGAGAATAGTTTCAGACAAATTCTCTGTAAAAAAATCAAATCCAGGATTACCACTTTTTTGTTGCTTTAGAAGTTCTCCAATAGGTATATCTAGATAAGAAAGTTCCGATATTATAGATTGCCTTGCTAATTCTGATACAACTATTTCTCCTGTATCAGTAGTTATAGCGTCTGAATGACCTTGATTTATTTTTTCCTTAAGATATTGAATGGTTGGCTCAGCTCTAGCTTTAAAACTTTTTTTTACATACTCCAAATCAAAATCATTCAGCCAACTTATACTTGTTAATGTAGAGAAAACGTGCCTTATCGTTATACTTACATCAGTTGGTCTAACTCTTATAAAGGTAACTTTTTCATTTAATTGTATATTGTCTATGATTGAATATCCTTTCATAAATTAGTAAATTAATTGACAGGTACTCATCACCCAGTAGCCGTTAAAATCTGTTTAATAATCGCATTTCCCATTAAAGAGATAATACCTCCATGTTGCGAGTAGATAGGGTCTTCTAACTTTTCAACCATATCACGTAGAATATACCCTTGTTTAACTTCCTTTTTTATTCTTGGTTTAGCGTTATTGGTTAAATAAATTTCATTCTGTTTATTAGCTACAACCCGTTCTTTAATTTCGTAGTTATTAGAAACTTCTTCACAAATTTCCTTAATTATAATGACATCATCTTTAGATATTGGATACTTATTTTCAATTTCAACCAAAGCCTGTTCAATAGTAGTTCTCACAGGCTCTTGACCACCACCTAATTTCAATCCTGTCTTTTTTGATTCCTTAACAGCTTTTAAATTGGTCTTCATACCATGATATTTAACCGCGCCTTTTGAAAGTTCTACTTTCTGAAGTAGGTTTTTCATGTCTGATGTTTTCCCTTTTTTAATTAAGACATTACCCATGACTTCTGCAAATACAATAAAATCATTGAGGTACTGTTCGAATGAAAAGAATTTTGCAATAAAGTAGTAAAGCTTAGTATAGCGTCTTAGTAAGGATATATACTGCTTTTGATCTTCTAGACTAGAAACGCGTTCCTTAAATTTTTTTCGATAGTCTTGGTTAAGATTACTCAATAAGGCATCTGCCTGAGATTCTCTTTCTAGGGCTTGCGCTTCTGCGTCTAAATAGGCGTTGATGTATAACTCTATTTCATCTTCAGTAAACACTTCCAAGGCTTCAATCTCCTTAAACAAATCTTCTAATAATGCCTTATCAGGTTCCTTTTCTTTGAATGGCGAACCTTTTCTGTGTTTATTAAAAGCTTCAAATATTTCTTTTGAATTGTTTGTAAAATCAACTACCAAAATATCATCTTGATCCTTATCATTATGCCTTCTATTTAATCGAGATACGGTTTGGATAGCATTAACACCCTTGACTGCTTTATCCAAAAACATGGCTGATAATAAAGGTTGGTCAAACCCAGTTTGAAATTTATTGGCAACTATTAAAATTCTATATTCTGGAAGATCAAAAACATCTTCAATTAATTTACCTCCATGTTTTGAGTCTAGTTCGTTAATTACAGATTCTTCAATAGTTTCGTTTGTTTCAGGATTCGTAAAATCACTAAAAGCAAAGACCACCTTATGGGGCAAGTTTTTTTCTTTTAGTATGATTTTAATATTATTAAAGAATTTTAATCCCGCTGATCTGGAAGAAGTTATAACCATTGCCTTCCCTTTTCCTTTTATAGTAGAGGCGACTTCTTCTTCAAACATCTTTACAATGACTTCTGACTTATATTGAATTAAACTATCATCATTAAACGCCAGCGTTTTAAGAGCTTTGCTAATTGTTCCTATTGGGAAATCCTTATCAGGAATGGCTTCCTTAAGTCTTAAATTATAAAGGGTTTCATAAGAAATAATATTTTGTGCAACATCTAAAATATAACCTTCTGCAATAGCTTCTTCTTCGCTATACACGTCAAAAGGCTCACCAAAATACGACACGGTTTTTGGTGTTGTTGTAGCAGTAAAGGCAACAAACACTTGATTGCTGATATTTAATTTTTCTAAAGATTCAATATCCTCATCTTCTGTGTCTGTGTCATCGTTAAAATACTGACGCATAGTTAATGCCAGTTTTCCATCTTGAGAACGATGCGCCTCATCTATAAGGAAAGCGACATTGCGTTTCTTTAAGATGTTATCGTTCTGTAACTTTTCTTGAATATGGGCAAATTTATGAATCGTAGAAACGATTATATCCCTATCCTTTTCCAGAAAATCTGCTAAGTCTTTAGACTTTTTAGTGAAGTTTAATTTTTGCTTTAAATGCGTAAATTTCTCTAAATCATCTTTTACGTTTTTATCTAAAGATTTTCTATCCGTTAAGATAATGATATTATCAAACACCTTTTTATTATCAGAAGTATATAAACTATCCAATAAATCAGCCATCCAAGAAATAGTCAGAGTTTTACCAGCACCAGCTGAATGATTAATTAAATATTTTTTACCTAAACCTCTCGTGTTTTCTGCATGGTTTTTAACATCTTCAGCAAGATTTTTACTTGCTCTAAACTGATGATAACGAGGAAATATAGTAAACGATGGTTTGTGTTCTAAAATCCCTTCCTCATTAATGTTTTCTTTAGCAGGAACAAACACTAAATAATGTTCTAAATATTTTACGATATTTTCTTTAGAAAATGCATAACGATAGACGTGTTCTACAGGGTATTCACCTTCGTTTTCTGCTTTGTTTATTAGTTGTGCATTGAACCACAAAAAATTTTTATCTGAAGAAGGATTGGTAGCTACTTTTGCTTCGGTGTTACTTAATGCCAAATACATAAACGGCATTTTGTAGATTTGGTTTTTTAGGTCTCTGGTGAAAAAACTCTGGTAGATAGCATCCTCAACATTTTGACCCTCATCTTCATGTTTTAATTCTGACACTATAATAGGTAAGCCATTTAACCAAATTACCAAATCTATACGCTCATCTGTAAGCGTGTTGTACCTGTACTCTGTTTTAAAAGCGAGAGTATTTTCTTGATAGTGTACCTCTTGATGTTCACTGGTGTTTGAACGCGGTTTTGGTTTGTAAAGTTGTAATTTTACTCCACGAACGGTAACTCCATTTCTAATAATCAGCCAAAGTTGTGTTTTACCTAATTCTTCTTTGATTGCTTTTATAATTTCGCCATCAGTATCAGTAGTAAAATTGCTTTGGAGGCTTTGGTATTTTTCTAACTGAGTTGCTTTGATAAAAGCTATGATGTGATCTGAAATAATATGAAACTCTCTATCCTTTATATCATCATGAGACAACACAACGTATTGGTGCTGTGTTTCTAAAAAATTAGCTATGTGATTTTGAAATAAGGTTTCTTTATTACTTGGCATGATTTTATTAATTTATTATAACATATAATTAGTATTTCTAGAGGGGTTTTACTACTTGTTTTTTACCTGTGACACATTCATGAATGATACTCTCCTTGTACTCAAGAAGTATCTTTATTTGACTTCTCATTTCATCATCATTTTGGATTTTAGAAGAACCAAATTTTAATCTTATAATATCATTAATTCGCTCAGAAGCTTCATCTAAGTATTTACATATATGGATTTGTTCTTCAAGCGGAGGTAATGGTATTACAAAATTTTTAATATGTCTCGATGAAATTGCCCATCTTGTTACCCCTGTTGCTTCTTTGTTTAATTGAGTCGCAAGCATAGGGTCTTTTAAGCACCAAAAAATATAATGACCGAGAACATCACTCATTCTAGACCTAATTGTAGTTAGATGATAACCACAAAGAAGATTTTCTTTAGCTTCTTTGACTAAGGAAGGAATTCCTATATCATTTGGATCTTCAGAATCTTTTGTAATTATCACATCACCAATTTTAAGCTTAAACTTAACATATTGCTTTTCTGTAGCCGTAGCCAACATAAAATCTATCGAATTTGTTACATAATCATTGTAATAAACATCAACATAATTACATAACTCAACATCTAATTCATTTTCTTTTGTTTTTTTATCAACGTTACTTGGAAGAATCAAACACTTGTTCTTGAGCTTAGTGGTTTTCCAATTCTTAGGAATATTTCCAATAAATTTATGTTTTGTTTTTTTATAATTTTCATTCATAATTATGCAATCATATTTAATAGGTTTTCGGTCATTTTCTCTACCTCTCTAAATTCTTGCAAAAGATCTTTGCTAGACTTTAAATTTCTAGTTTTATAAAAATATTTATTTGGAAGTATTTCAATTCCTAACTCATTATTTTCTGACCATTTAATTATCTCATAATCAATCTCTTTGGTTAAATAATTATTTATATAGATTTCCTTATCAGTAGCATTTCTTTCAAAAGGAATATATTCATTATCTACAATATAATGCCTATGGTAGTAGGTAACTTCTTTATCTTGCTTTTTAAACCAAGCCTTTACGTCTTTTGTAGGAATATCTTTTAGCTGAGATACTTTTACTTTTAAAGTTTGTGCTACCAAGGTCTCAAAAGCTGTTTCTCCAGTAAAATGTACCTCAATATCAATGGTTTTATTTTCTTTATATGGCGAAGCAATACCAATATAAAAGGTCATATCGCCATATAAATCTAATTTTTTGTTAGCATTGCCATTATTTAATTGTACATCAAAAGATTCGGTAATCCATAATTGCTCACCGTTTTCGCCTTCTTGCCAAAACACAACATTTACCTTATGGAAAGCAAAATCTTTGCTGTGAAATTTTTTGCAGTATTCATTTTCTTCCCAAGCTTCATATTGCTCATCAATCCATTTACGGTTAGTATCTGAAATACGATTTCTTTTGTTACCAAAAGATTTAGGTTCTTTTTCAAACTGATCGCGTGCATTAATAATAAATACCAAATCTTTTTTATGAGCTGGCTTGTTATTATTTAATATCCAAATGTAGGTGTAAATTCCAGTATTGTAAAACATCTGATCTGGCACCATCACAATAGTGTCAATTAAATCACTTTCTAAAATATTACGGCGTATTTCACTCTCCCCTTGAGAGGCATCTCCATTGCTTAATGGAGAACCATTAAAAAGGATAGCGATTTTTGAGCCACCGTCTTTTTTGGGTTTCATTTTTTCTATCATTGTAAGTAGAAACAATAAGGCACCGTCATCAGATCTGGGAATACCAGATTTGTACCGTGATGTTGCAAATTTCTCGACATCACTCTTGTATTCTCCCCAATCTACACCAAAAGGCGGATTGGAAATCATGTAGTCAAATTTTTGATTTGCGTGTTGATCACCATCGTCGTTAACGCTTTCGATATCTGGAATTAATGAATTACCATGCGTGATATTACTTTTTACTTCACCTTTTAGCATCATATCTGACTTACAAAGCGCATAGTTTTGTGAGAGTAGCTCTTGCCCATTAAGTAGTACCAAGTCTTCTACATTAGCAACACCTTTAGTTGTTTTAGCCTTATCAATCAGATGTTCTTTTGCTACGGATAGCATTCCACCAGTTCCACAAGCTGGGTCGTAGAGTGAAATTGCTTTTGTTGATGTTTCTGGATTAAAATCTATCTCCATTAAGTCCACCATGATACGAATGATCTCTCTTGGCGTGAAGTGCTCACCAGTATCTTTAGCATCGTCTTGTGAGAATTGTTGCAAAAGGTTTTCATAAACGTAACCCATTTCAATGTTAGAGAGTCGAGTAGGGCTAAAATCCTCTTCAGCAACCATTTGAATTATAGAAGACAGACGTTTTTCTTTTACCATTTTAGTAACGGTAGCTCTATATTCAAATTTATCTACAATCTCTTCAATATTTGCGCTAAAGTTGTTTAGAAAGTCTCTAAAATTCGTTTCTATTTGGGATGTACTTTCGGCTAAAATACCTTTTAATGTCCAGTTAGATTCATTATAGAAATCTAGTGTATGAACCTCTAATTGTTTGATTTTCTTAGCGAGTTCTGCTCGTTTAGCTTTCGCTAAGTTTTTTTCTTTTTCGTGCAATTCTTGGATTGCTTCATCTGAAAAAGAATTATCTTTTTTGATAATTTGTTCCTTAAACTCTTTTCGTTTTTCCTCTAGAACACATTCTATTCTGCGAAGCATTATCATTGGAAGAATAACCGAAGGATAATCTTTAGCTTTAAACTTCCCTCTTAATTTTATGGCACCTTTCCAGACTTCGTTTGATAGATTTTCTAGTTTTTCTTTGTTGAACATAAATTTAGTTTATCATTTTTTTAAAAATAGCGCATAAAATATTGGTTTCTCAGTGAAGAATACACATAAAATTAATACGTATTAGGGAGTTATTATTTAATTCTTAAATATAGGAAAATATCTAATTTTAGCAAACTCTTATTTTTAAGCTTTGAATATGAAGTTGAATTGATTTAACAAATTATCTTTCCAAGCCCAAGTCTCTGTTTTTACTTTTTTTAGATTTCAAATTATTTATTTCTTGGGTTCTCAATTTTACTTTCTGTTGCTCATAAGTACGTTCTCCATCTCTTAATCCTTGGGTATATTCATTCGTTGAAGGAGTGTTAAGGAGTTTTACAATTAATTCTGGCTTATGTTGCTTTAAAAGATATCCATCGTTGAAACCTTTTATGTATTTTTCTGTTCCCATTAAAATGATGTTTTACTATGTGATTTGAGGTACTCCAATAGAGAGTCATAATCATATAAAATAATTTTCTTTTGAGGCTGGGTGAAGGTTATGCTTCCCTCATCACGAAGCTTTTGAAGCGTGGTTTTACTTTTAATATTTAAAATCTCCATGGCACGTTCGGGTGAAATCCACTTGTCTTGCGTGATGTTTTGCTTTTCCCTCAAACGTTCTACAACCTCCTCTATGAGCTGGTAAAAGGCTTCGTCTTGTAAACAGATTACTTCCATATTTTAAAGATACAAAAAACCATTAATTGATAACGGCATCAAGAGCATCATCAGCATCTTTATGAATAAAATTAGCTTGATAGCCAATGGTTGTTTTTAAGTCTGAATGACGATACAGCTTTTGCAGCATAAGGGGACTAATTTTATCTCCAGCAATATTTCCAAAGGTATGTCTGGCGATGTGGTTAGAGAGGTTTTTATCAATCTCGCATGAAATCGCAATGCGTTTCAAATATTTATTAAAGAGACTTGTTGCATTACGAGCTTTTACAAAAACATCTTCTGGGTCGCTTAGATCAGCTTTTTTCAAAAAGGGAAAAACAAAATCATTTTTAGAATCTTTATCTTTTTTGTAATGCTCAATAATAATTAATGCTTTCTGAGGAATTTTAAGGCTTACTGATTTATTGTTTTTGTTCATTACATACAAAAGTCTGTCATCAACGAAGTCTGACCATCTCATAGTAAGGACATCGGAAATTCGTATCCCTGCAAAGTAGTAGGAGAAGAGCCACACATTCCTTGTGTGCCAAATAGCACTATTGGCTTTCGCTTCAAGATTTTCAATTTTGGTAACTTCTTCTTTTGTAAGTCCTATTTTTTGACTGCTTTTAATTCGTATTTTTTCGTTCTCTCCAGCGAACGGATAGTATTTTTTATTTGCGATACCTTCTTTTATAGCATTGTTATAGAGCGTTCGTATAAAAATAAGTTGATTGGTTAGTGTTCTCTCTTTGTGGTTGAGGTACGTGCGACAGAAAGATTTAAACTTATTTATAAATGCCATATCAACATCGGTAAAATAGAGTGTCTCATCTTTCTCAAAACTCTTAATACCTAGCATAATCGTCGTCTTCGGGTTTGTTCCCTTTTTATGACGATTTTTCCTTCGTTCCTTAATACCATCGGTGATACTTTGCTTTAAACCAGTGTCCTTTAAATTGATAAATTCTTTAATGTTATACAAAATTGAAAGTTCTGATCGAGCGACTGAAAATGTACCCTTGTCGTATTTATCTTTTACTCTTTGTGCGCCATGCTGAAAGAACGAAATCTTCTTACCTTTTCGTTTTACTTTCTTTTGAATCTGTTTGGTAGATACCATTTCATTACTTGAAGTGGACTCTAGAAGTATGTCATCAGCTTCTGCAAGCTTTTTTAGTAAGTAGTTATTAAGCCGAGCAGAATTTGGATGGGATTTCTTGACCCTGCAAAGAGTAGAATCCCAATCTTTTTCTAAAATATACTTCCCTGTAAATATGTATCTTGGCTTACGATCTTTCGTAATACGCAATGCAATGGGGTATTTTTCATCTTTCTTTTTGTAGTGCT
>Ga0307982_1002215_pt1 | contig 15750 bp, 16 predicted proteins | sample OrgLakmetagen989_FD_201847 | JGI IMG/M metagenome (GOLD analysis project Ga0307982, IMG submission 201847) | Saline water microbial communities from Organic Lake, Antarctica - #989 | ecosystem: Environmental > Aquatic > Non-marine Saline and Alkaline > Saline | place: Antarctica: Organic Lake...
AGCTCGTGTTGTCTAGAACGCTTGCGCGATCCTCAGCAGCGCAGCCATCGCGGTCGTCACCATTCACGGTGGCCGAAGGCGTATACAAAATGGCGGGAATGAGTTGGGCCTAACAGAGCGTGGCGCATTCTAGTAGTCTATAAAAGGCGCATTCTAAGATTAAGTGAAATAAGGAGGTGCATTCTGATTTTCCCTCGAAATTCAGACCCTCCCAAAATACCGACCGACGAAATCGTTTTATGACCTCCGTAGAGAGTGATCCAAGATCCAAGACCGCTGCTCCATTTGTAGATCTCTTTTCGCACAAGCAGAGATTTCATCGGCTGCCCCAACCTCCAAAGCACCAATGCGGAGTGTACTAGTGGGCACTGCCCTTTGTTTCGCATCATTTGCCCAGGGGCTTAGCGTAACGTCCACGCATGGAGGTTGGCTAAACTAGCGCCCATCGTCAGGATGAAATGAGAGTACCATAAATGTGTTTGAGAAGCATGTGTTTGGCAAGTGCCTGTGATCTTATAGAATTGCCTACGACCTTTTACGATCTAGGACATTGTTCTCAACATTCACTCATATTGTATTGCAGCAGAGGAGAAGGATGCGTTGCGTGGCTTGCGGGGAGTCGTTTCTCCCGGCCAAGCTGCATCAGCGGAAGCTCACCGAGGCTTGACCGAAGCCACCTTGTCCAAAGAAGAGCTCAAAGTGTTGCGGGCCGAAGCTGCGGCCAAGCGTGAAGCTGCCAAAAAGGAGCGGGAGCGCGCCAAGGCTGAACATTCGGCGCACAAGCACAACAAAGTCTTCCTGCCGGGCACGAAGGTAAGGCCACCATGGAGCTCTGTTTCATTCGCCTCACTTGCTCGCTAATTTTAATCAATCACGAGTTTTGAATAACCTCTAGATTGCACGTAAAATGAAGGATATTGACCAAAGACTCAAACACATTCCTAGGCCATTCATGGCGTATTCGTCCCTACATTCATCGCGTGTTTTCCTTTCACGTGCACGTGTTCACGATACAGACGGACCACAAGCACCACAAGCACCACACCAAAGACGACTTCCCCGAGCCCGAGGAAGAAGCCACCGATCTAGAGGCGAAATCGTCAGCGCAGATCGAAGCGGACGAAGCCACGGCCACTTACCGCGAAGCTAAATCAATCGTGAAAGGTCACGGCGATCACCACAAGGTTCGAGTGTTTGCTCCACTCTTTCTTTTCTCTCTTTTATTTTGCAGCTGTCCTCGTTCAGCACACCTCCTTCACCACTCTTCATTACACTGTCCGACCATCACCGCCTCACCAATCCTCCTCCATGCAATCTGGCCGTGCCTTTGCACAAATTCCGTCCATTCGCAATGGGGCTCAGAAGAACAAGTCGCTCCTCAACAAAGTGGCGTCGGTGCTGCCGGGCCACAGCAAGAAGGACGACAAGAAGTCGTCCGCGAAAGCAGCGGCCGCGGCCGTGGGGGACGACGGGTCCCTGGTGTCGTTCATTGCCCCCTCTGTGGGGGACCGAGTAACGCTCATGATGCGCTCCAAAGCGCTCTCCAATGTTGACGGCGTCGTGATGGTAATTTTTTTCTTATTTTTTTCCAAGAATGTTACAGTTGTCACTCAATTAATCACGTGGTTGTCTAATTGTCGACACTAATCGCCACATCGCTTGTGACCCTCTTTCTAAGGCTAACCTTTGTCCCCTGCTCGTTGATACTGCCAATTCCCACAACACAACAACTTCAACAGGTGGCCGATCCTTCCACTCACTTGTACAACATCAAGCTCGACGACGGCCGCGACGTGAAGAAAGCAAAGCTCGGGGGCATTCACGCACCTCCACCCGTGGGCACCGAGGTAAGGGATGATGTATAGTACCATGGCTGGTCGATGATCGACCAACTTTTATCTCCCAGCTTATTTTTCAGGCTTCAAGGTTGTTTCTGACACATTATTTCTTTGTTTTTTTTTCATGCGCATGTGCACAAATGTAGGTGCTCACTCGTGGCTTCAAGGCAGAGCTCAACAACCTCCGAGGCAAAGTCACTGCGCTGGACTCGGTTGCCTGGCAAGCCACGCTCTTGCTGGAAGATGGCCGCACTCTGCGCCGCGTGAAGTGGACCAACATGCTTTTCTTGCCCCCCAACGGTGCTCGCGTCCTGACCCGCGGCCTGAAACAAGAAATGGTAAGGGCCCTCATGATTTCCATCTCACCTTTTCCGAATTCTTCCTGCTCCTCCTTTATTTATAAATAAGAGTACTTGCTTGGATTTTTGTTTTTCACACTTACCCAGTGCATTTAGATGAATGCTCTTGTTTGAGTCAAGAAATCTTTCTGTAGGACATTTTTTCGTCCATGAGATCCCACCCAACTTGGCCTGTCTCGCTCGCCCACATGTTTCTCTTTATCTTTCTCGTTCTCTTCAGTCGGGTTTGCCAGGGGTGGTGCTTGCCACGGACACCGCCAAGTGGCAAGTGCAAGTGCAGCTGGACAGCGACCCGAGGCCGAAGTGGCTGCCTCCGGGCAAGCTCGAAATGGACCTCGTGCGCGAATAAAGCAAGATAAAGAACTATTCTCCACGTTCCTTCCCGAGGGCCCCCGAGGGGAATCCTCAATGCTAGGCCTGGATACTGTGCGTAGCGCTGGTAAAAGAAGTACGGAAATCAGTTGAAGTTTTACTGATGTACGGTCCAAGTCGAAAATCCAATTCCGCTACACTGCGGGCCGTCCTCCGTCCCCTCCGCAGCAGAGAGCACTGCGCTTATTGGCATTCCGTTTTCGGTTTTTATATCCTTCCTCGTCCGTCGTAGCCACTTAATTGAACTTTCTGGGGCCTACAGAAAGATCATAGTGCAGTGCCAGTAGTAAATATCTGTAGTCCCTAGCCTCAAGCCCCCACTCGGGCGGGCTCACGGGTCTAATTGTCAGAAATCTCCACGACTTGGTCTGACCCCCCTGTAATGAACGTTCATCTATTACGTTTCCCGTTTCCCGTCTGACCGAACCTAAAAATGGCTTAGTTATTGTCACCGCAGCTCTGTCCTGGCTAGTCTAGCTATCCCAACAGTGCCTCAATGTCTTAACTTGCATATCATTCATGCTAGAATGTCCTAGCTAGCTTCGTACCGTAATGTTAATGTATAATGTTGCCGCACCACCTCACTGGTAAATCATCATGGCTCAACTACCTGATATTAGCCCTTCTGCTAGCAAGCTGGCGGACGCAGACCCTGTCCAGCAGCTTTCCACTACATCTGACTCATTACCTACTGGAGCTCTACCTAAGTTAACAACTTCAAGTAAGTCTGCGTCAATTCGGAAGCCCTCGCCGTCCTTAGCGGCTGTAAGCCACGGCCTACTCGCGCAGTCGCGGGAAGCTAGAAAAGCGCGCACCCGGCTTCTGCCTCCAAGTTTGCTCAAAATTGACGGCTTAGACCAAGTGGTTGAGTTTCGAGGTCATCCTGCAGCCCTCGCGTTTGAGTTAGGCGGAAAGCTCGGTAACATTGTCACTTCATCTAAGACTACGGACGTTCATAAGAGCTGGAGAGTTGTGGGCGTTAATGGCACGCGCGTACCTGCACACGCAGCTGCTGCCGCTATCGCTAGCGCTCAAGCTTCCCGAAAGTTTACGGTAACATTTCGTTTTGGAGAGAAGACTGAAGACGAGTCTCGCCTCGATGATAGTGCAATTAAAGTAGCAGCAGTAGCAGCAGCAGAAGCAGAAGCAGAAGCAGCGAAGAAGAGAAAAGAAGACGAAGACGCTGCTGCGACGGCTGAGGAGAAAAGGTTAGCTGAAATAGCTGCAAAAGAAGCTGCAGACCTGGAGAGAGCTCGTCTTGCAGATGAAAAGGAAGCTTTACGACAGCAGCGCGTGAAAGAAGATCTGGAATTGAAGGCGCGTCAGGATGCAGAAGCAGAAGCCGCTAGAAAAGCTGTTGCTGCAGCAGAGGAGGCTAAGAAAGAGAAAGAAGCTCTAGAGGCTAAGAGAGCGAAAGAGAAAGCAGCAGCAGCAGCAGCAGCAAGAGCGCAAGAAGAAGCTGTTAAAAAGGCAAAGGAAGAAGCAGCGGCAAAGAAATTAAGGGAGGCAGTGGAGGCTCAGGAAGCTGCAGAGGTTGCTGTCAAAGTGAAAGAAGTCGAGAAAGCCTTAGGCCTTCCAAGCAGGTACTAGCCAAAGCCACTTTTGGCCGTTTTATCCTACACTCTGGTATTCCATGCTAAATATGCACACCCTATGTCAAATTATGAACTCTGTCTTCATCTCTGCCTTTCACTCTTATCGTTCTGTTTTAGGAATTCTGTGGACGATGCGCACAGCGTTCTCTTGGCTGCTCTCGGAGGAGCTCCAAAGAAGAAAAAGAAAGAGCTTCCTGTCCCTGTACAAAAGAAGCCCAGCGGGCCCTGCGACAAGTGCGACGGCCCGCACGACGAGACGGTGTGCCCTTACTTCAAGGGCAAAGCGCGCGAGTCCCACAACGACGCGCTCGACATGTACGAGAAAAAGAAACGCTCCAAAAACAAGGGCGCAGCAGCCGGTGGCGACAAGAAGAAGAAGAGCGGTGAAGGTGGTGACAGCGATGGCGACGACGACGACGGCGAGCCAGTGGTTCTTACCGCCAACCAAGCAAGTGTAGCGAAACAGCCTGGCGACGGGTCTTGCCTGTTTCACTCCCTGAGCCGTGGTTTGCGGCGCTGTGGCGCTGGCCCTGCCTCCCAGCACGCGGGCACTTTACGGATCGAGTTGGAAGACTGGATCGAGGCGCACGCGGAAGCCTCCATGGGGGGCACGAAGCTCTCGGATTGGGTGCTTTGGGACTCCGGCACGCGAGTCAAGCCTTACACCCAGCGGATGCGAGAAAGCAACGACTGGGGCGGGGCCCTGGAGATCGCCGTCTGCGCCAGGTTGCGTGACGTGGAAATTCATGTCTACGAACAAAGCCGCGGAAACCGGAACTTCACGAGAATATCGCGCTTTCGGCCAGATGCTGACCGCAATGCTGCCTCTGCGCAGCCCAGGCATAACATGAAGGGCCACCAAAGAAAAGTAGTGAGCGTTTTATATGGCGGGCGTTGCCACTACGATGGTCTTGAGGTTTGTAAATAAAAAAGTGAGCGCACTTCAAATGCACATACCTGGCGCTAAAAATGCCTTTCCCTAGACATCTCATATCATTCAAGTCGGACTGGGAGTACGCAAGATTCTAGATTCAAACTATCCTGGGCGACGAGGAGAAACGTGGCTCCCTTATTGCATATTATTTATTGCAATTTCTGCGCACTAACTTATAATACAGACATAACTCTAAATCCCTTCTTGAGCTCCCGGATCCCATCTCCCGCTTAGTCTTAGTCAATTGGTCTATGCTTAAGCTGCGATTTCCTCACGCCCCCATCATCGATTTGAAGACGCACAATTCGTGATTAAAGCGATGGACTTGCCTTGTGGTTGGTGCCCTAGATGTCGTATGTCGTGGCACATTGAGTTCATAATCATATTTGATATTTCTATACCGCATATAATAAAAATGTTATATCTAACCTAAATTATGGCCGGATTAGGACACTGAACCAGGCTTCAAAGATACCCTCCGCCACTGCCGCCGCCACCACTACCAGCCATAGCTCTGCCCGGGCGCTTCTCTTTTTTACTCGAAGAAGACGAAGGCCGCAAACTGCTACCACTAGACCCACCTCCTCCTTTGCTCGAATTCGAAGAAGCTCCCTTGCGAGGTGTGGTAGGAGAAGCCCTACCTCCTCTGCGCTCCTCTGCAGCTGCAGCACCACCAGCTGCTGCCGCAGCAGCTCCGCGAGGAGTGCTTTTCTGGGTGCCCCCTGTTGGAGACGACGCACTGCTTCCACTGCTGCTGCTCGTGCTAGTACTACCACCGCCGCCACCACCGCCGCCGCCGCCTCTGTGCGGACTCGTTTTACTGGATGCGTGGCGGTGGCTGCTGCTTCGACGGGCATCCCACGCTGCACCCAGATACGACGACCAGGCCGAGTCCTCAGGCTCAACTTCCACGTAGCCATTATCGTAAATGAGGTCGAAACCGCCCACGTGTTCTTCGTCGCCGCGCAAGGAGCGCTCCAAGTCTAAGACGTCAAACAAGTCGTTGAGCATCCTAATGCACGGAGAAAAGGAAGGGAGAGTCGGGATCAACGTGGGAATGAAACAAAAGAAAGAGAGACAACCTTAATTTCAAAAGAAAGAGAAAGTGAGGTAAGACTTGCTGTAGCTTGTGTGGAAATAAACAATAAAACACAAAAATCGATCGACTCATACAGGGTGGGGCGGGGGAAGCGAGAGGTACTTTTCCAAAACATTACCCCGTCTTTAAGGTGTAGTCTTCGGCCGTATTGGCGGATAAACTGGGGCTTGTATTGACTTCAATCAGCCAGGGCTTGAGAGCGTCGTCAATCATGATGTCGTAGCCGTAAAGCTCAAAACAGTGCTGGTCGTTGATCATCACTTGCTGCACGGCGAACAAGCTCCGGAGCACCAGCATTTGAATGCGCCAAAACAGCTCGTCCACCATTTCCCGGCCGAATTGCGCGATCAAGTACAGCTTCAAGTGCCGCAAGTCCATTTTCCCACCCGACCGCGCGTCGTAGTTTTCCGCCGTCTTTTGAATGGCCACATTGGTGAGGTGCACGAAGGTGTTGGCGATGTCCGCCGGGTCGGCGCTGTAGCGGGTGTGGCTGAACCGAGAAAAGCCACTGCGGTGAAACCACACGGTGAGCGGCGAGAATGACGTCACGAGCACGTAGACGCGCAAGTCGAACTTCTTGCCGCCAATCAAGAATGGGTTGGAAATGTAGCGCTGAACGATGTAAGCTTCCACTGACTCGCTGTTTTTGGCATCGTCGCCGCCGTATCGGTACCTGAAAGAAGACAGAAGAAGAAAGAGATAGAGAGAAAAGCCAGCACAGAACAAACGATAAAATGCTATGAAATGAAGTCCACGTGTTTTCGAGTAAGGGAGTGCTGTAGGGCTTATAATTTACCGATAGTCCGTGCGCCATTCGCTGATTTCTGACAAACGGCTGAACATGAAAATCCCTTTGCCTTGCGCCGACCCAATTGGCTTCATGATCCACACTCCACCGCTCACTTTGAACTCTTCCACGAACATAGAATACTCGCGAGGCAGCACAAAGGTAGTTGGGAAGAAGTCGTATCCCTCAGCTTCGTCTGCCTTTCCTTCACGCTCCAACCCGCGCTGTCATGTCACAATTGACAATGCATCCATATTCATAAGACTAGGATTGGGAATGAGGCAAAGATCAACAACGATTGGCGAATTGAAGACGTGCACCTTTTTGCGCTTCAAGTTTTTCACCAAGAGGTCCTTGCGGCAAAGCTCGCGGCCGTTTCGGTAATGGTTCAACTTTTGCCAGTTTTCTAAGCGCATCGAGTCAGAAACTTCATAGACCCATTCGCGATCGGCCCACATCACTGCACAAAAGAGATATTTTAAAATTGTCAATTTGAAATGAAAGAGTGGTCATTGGTAATTGTGTTATCAAGCTAGCCACTTGCAAAGCTACATCATTACCATCCCAGTCGTGCTCGGAGTCCGTTTCTTTCCAGCCTCGGCCCTTCATGACATCGTACACCGTATTGCTAAACGAAGTTCGAAACCTTACAACCTATTATTGAAAGAAGAAATAATTTTAATCATAATTGCCGCTATCGAAGGGTGCCGTGCACATCAAAAAGCTTTTGAACGTCTGAGCTATCGAGCCTCTTAGAGCAGGGCAATGATATAACATCATTTTCAAAATACGAGATGGCACAACCTGGCCAGGCCCAGTTGCTGCCGATGCTCGAACAGATTCGATCCGCCTACGAGATGACGCCATGTGTGATGGATTGAATCGCTTTCTACTCTATACTCAAATGCTAACTAGCACTGTGCTCCTTTGCTGTGCTGAACGTAGTGCTACAGTAGCATGCTGAATGCTGAAGCTCCTGTTTCAAAAAAGGTTGAAAATCCGAATTCTGAAAAACAAGTCATCAGTTCTGCCAAGGCCACTCCGATTTCCTGACCAAAGTCCATGGTTTTCCCGATTTGCTTTCCAGGTCCTTTCCTGGTGTCTTTTCCGGGCTGTGATTGGCCAAATAATTACCGACCGACGTCACTTCCGCCCCGAAGTGGGGAATTCCGTTCGAGCGACCTCCATTCAAGAGGCAATTTGAGAAGAGGAAATCACTGGAGAACAGGTGGAATCCTAGGAAACTCATGGTTTTCCTGTACTTCCTTGCGTGTCCTGATTGGCGAAAAGGCTATGGTTTTCCTGATTTTTTTCCTGCAGGAAATCGGAGTGGCCTTGCTCTCTGCCAGTCTCTGCCGAGTGTCGACACGTCGACGACTTCGGGGCCTTAGCTAGTAGCTAGCTCTAGAGTAGCTAGTCTTTCTGTCTTTCTAAGCTTAGCCCCAACTGCACATCATGAACGCTTGCAGTATTTCATTTTGTGAAAGAGAAATTTGAATTACTAGTAGGTTTCGTACTACCCATGGTGTCTAAAATGAACGCTATCAATAAGCACTTCATCGTTCTCGCTCTCTCATCGTTTTCATCTGGATTCATGGCTGTGCCACGGTCGACAGCCATTCGCAGATTACCTTGGAGAAATAATCAGCGGCGGCAATTCAGCGGCCAACGCAACGAATTAACTGGTAGCTCGCTTCGACGTGCTGAGCCCCCGTGCACTGTATTATTTCGTAATACCACCGTGGAGGCTGCTCCCGGAACCACACTGCGGACAGCACTTCTCAAAGCAGGAGTTACACCCCACAACGGCGAGTCCAAGCTCATCAACTGCCGTGGGTTGGGGACATGTGGTACTTGTGCGGTAGAAATAACGCGAGGCACTGTACAGCCTCCTGTTCCTAGCCCTCGCGAGCTTGTTCGTCTTAATTTCCCACCGCATTCGAGATCTCCAGCCAACGCAGCGCAACTACGGCTAGCATGCCAGTGCACCCTGGTAGAAAGCACAGATGCTCTGGAAGTCACAAAGTATGATGGGTTTTGGGGCCAAGACCTCTCGAGCAGGAGCACTGAGCCTGCCTCAGAATTCAAAACATATTTCGGTGAACTTGAATTTGTTCTTGATGGAAGCCAAGCCAAGCGCCCTGACAAATCCTCATGATAAAACTCGAGTTGCCTCTGTGGTCAGCGATTAGAAGTACTATGAAAAACTAGGAAGAAATTTATAGGTCTATCGGATTCGTATTCTAGGTGGAATGGATTGGAATAGCAAATAGCAAATGATTATGATATCCTGAATGCGGAATGTGGTGGGCTGTGGATATGAGCATGAGTGTTGCTAAAATTGCAAATTGCGAAATGGGGCTATTTCCGGTTTCTTAGTTCGCTATCTAAAGGCCGATTCAATTGATTTTATCTCACCCCGACTTAAACCCTTGTATCATTGTACACTTCGAGGAGTATATCTAATAAACTGGGGACCCCGTTTCTGTTTGTTGTTTTGGTTTTCGGTATAGGATATGCGCGAGATGTGGTTGTGACAAGGCATGTGTCATGTCAGCCTTTGTCATGCCTTTCATCATCACATTAGTTCAGCCACTCCTTTTCAAAGGCTCAATGTCATGGACCTTGATTGCTACTATCACAATCGGATTCTTCGTTGGGCTTGCCACGTCGCTCGGATACCTATGACTCGGGCGCCGCGGCAGTTGCTTACTGGCTGGGTAGCAAACTCAAAGCCTAATGGATGCCCTGAGATGACATGGGGTCGGACATTGAAGAAGGCTCTAAAGTGCAAAGGACTACCGGTCAACTTCAAGGAATGGCGTGCCATAGCAGAAGATAGGTCGGAGTGGAGATCACGGACGTACTCGAAACCTGTGCCTCCTTCCGAGAATTGATCCTACAGGGTTCATGAGAGTAAATATGAATATTGCATTGCGCAAAAGGACACTCAGCCCAGTCAGACTTGTTCTGGAGGATTCATCAAAACGCAGCTTTATGCTATTTGTTGTTGTTTTTTTGCTATTGGGGAGTATAATCCAATCTAATCTAATCAAAGGCAAAAGGCATTCCAACAAGAAATAGAGAACAAAACAGGCCCCGTGCGCGTACGTACAGAACAACAAGAAAGAAAAGTGCCATACAGGAGGGGGGCGTTAAAAAGTCTCATTTCTTGCTGCATACTGAAGGCCGAGGTATTGGCGATAGGCATCGCATGTTTGCGAGGCCACTGCAGCCGTGGCGTTCGCAACCGCCTGAAGCTCAAACCCGCCGCTCGTCGTTGCACTGGGCCCAACACAAGCCAAGAGTTTAGCGTCCCTAAGCTGGAGATCGCAGTCGTAGAGGATTCTGCAGCATGATGGGTTGGCCGCCACATTACCAAACACGTCTCCCGGCGGGAAAGTGCCCGCATACCAGCCTGCAGCGAAGATGACGTAAGCAGCGGACGCCCACGCAGCACCAGGAATCAAATAGGTGCGCTCGAAGTGGGTCATTTTCAAGCCGCGAATGATGGCAATCGAAAAGAACACTCCGAGGAGAAACCCACCCGCGTGAAGGCCCCAGCTGTTGTGCAAGGCGGCGTCGGGTAACGCCAGGTTGAGAATGAATTCCACGGCACAAATCGCCAAGAGCAAAACCAAGCGCAGTTCGCGCCTCAGCAACCCGTGCTTCGAGTCTTGGAAATTGAGGACTAAATGGGCGGTGTGCAGACCTACGAGGGCGAAGACGCCGCCACTGAGGCCGCTTATCGTGCGCCCGCCACTCACTGCCGCAGCGTCTAAGATGCCTACGCTGAGCGCAGCCAGTGGCGTAGCCAACACTTGCAGCAGCACCACAACCAAGACATTCCCGTGAACCATATTCACGGAGATCCCCAAGCACAGCTGCACCAGTAAGGACCACGCCAGGTGGATTCCTGAGGGCGCATGGAACTGGTAGGACCACAGGCGCCACACGCCGAGGCGCAAATCGACGCATTCGGTCGCGTACGACGACATTTGGGCCCCGTTCAGCTGAGACGAAGACCACGGCAATTCCGGTAAGCCCATGGCCACCAGCACGCAGCCTGCGAGCTGCAGGGAGCTCAGGGCTAGAATCGCCACGGGGGCACGCGCGCCGTAGTTGGCCGACAAGTCAATGATCATGTTGGCGCGCTTCACGTATTCAAAGACCGTGCCCTTGGGAAAGTTCGCCTTGTCGCTCGCAGGGACTTCGTCGTGTTCAAACGGCCCGTCCCGGAAACCTACGGTGTAGAAATCAGTATCGGCGTCAAAGGCCGTGACCTTGCCCCGGCAGTTCATCCCGGGGCCGAAGAAAGGATTGGGCAAGCGCATGAGTTGGCCGTTGAACTCCACCACATAGTCGGGGGAAAAGAGCACCTCCACCGCTTGCCCGTTGCGCAAGATGGCCCGCGGGTGGTTGGGGTGGTGCTCCGGCCGGTACAGCTGGTGGAAACTCAGCAGAAGCCGCTGCTGCCAGCTCAGCATCGCGTGCGGGCACAGCAGCGGGTGCAACCGGGGGCTCCCGTCGGCGCTGTCGGCTTCGTCGTGCACGGCCGCTTCGGCGTGCTCCAGCATCATCCCAAACCCGTCCATCACCAAGTGGTACAGATCCAGCGAGCTGCAGGTGAAAAAGATTTCCTCTTTTTCGCTCACGTCGTCTTCGTCGAAGCCCGCGAGGGCGTTGTTCATGCGCTCTGCCTCTTCGTCGTCGTCTTTGTCTTTCTTCTTGGACGCAGCCTTGTCTGCTGCCGACTTCGCTGCTGCTCTTTTGGAAGCTCCGCTGAAGAGTAAAGAAAGCGTAGTAGGGTAGTCGTCTTCGTCAATGGTGACCATGTCGACTACTTCTTGCCGTGTTGATCCGGACTTGAGGTCGCTCGCAGTGCCTACCAGCAGCAAGCTCGATATCGGGAATCTTTCCACTCCTGTGCCAACGGACTTGTACCACCACAGTGTGCGAAATTGCTTGTCGGCAAATAATGTCGTAGGCTTTGCGTGCCCACCGCTGTGCCTCGTTAAATGCAGCCCTTGCGCAAGCATCTTTTTGAACACGACGAGCTCTAGAAACCGGGAGCGCGGCAGAAGGTTGGACCTCCATGTCGCGTTCATTTTGTGCTGCAACATGAACGAAACGTTGTCTTCGTCCTGTCCCCACGCAGACGGCATATAAATGAAGGTTAGAATAATCGAGGTGAGAGGGATAGAGAAAAGGGCTTTCAAAATTTCACTAGTAATCATCATCAAATGACTTTGGTGCAGAAAGAGCATAAAAATGATGAGGGAGTTGCGCCCCAACATCTAGGGGCGTGATTACTGAGGAATGAGACGCACCGGCCCGCCTTCGTTATCTGAATCATCATAGCCATCGTCATCGCCCCAGTCATCATAGCCGCCACCGCTACCTCCAAATCCTGGCAGTCCAGGAAGCTCCATGGTTGTGCCGCCTCCTCTAGCGCCAAGGAGTGGGCGGCCAGCAGAAGCTTCGTTATCTCGACCACCCCTGTTCTCTAAGCCAGAGTTGCCTGGTCTAAAAATGGTGGACACTGGGCATATGTGCCCCGATTAATACTAAAGAAATCTTCGTGTCTGTTATATGTTATGACATATGATGATGCATCGCAGGCATATGTCTGCCAAACGACGCCCCGCGATAGTAAGTGTACACTGTCCCTCGACAACAGAGAACAGAGACCTCCAATCGTGTGGAGGAAAGAAAACGTCGAACATTCAGAATGGAATTCACAGAATTTCAGAACGCAGATCGGTAACGGTAACCGATACCCGGTAACAAATGTACCTGATCGTTCAATCGTTCAACCGAGCTACTTACTACTCCCACAACAAAACCCCGACTCGTCCACAAGAACTATAAAAAAGGGGCTTTTCGCATTAGGGGGGGGGGCGATTCTCATTTTAGGCCCACATGGAGGAGTTAAATTCGTGACCTGTTCCATTTGGGGGGGGCGCATATTCGAAATTGTGTAATACAAGTTCAGGTGCCCGTGCAATGCACGGTTTCGGGGCAGAAGTACAAACTCATTGACGAAGTGCAATGATATGATGATATACTCCACAGGTGTTTAGTTATCGGCATAAGATTTTTTTTGACGCATTTATGATCAAAATGAAAACTTGACGCTCACTTCATTATTGAGAAGCAATTTGAATAGGAACTAAGTATGAAGCGTGGTGACGTAGCCAAGATGCCTATTTCTTGTTGCTTCAGTAATCTCGCCCCCTCGATTTCGTTGTTCGCAAGAGGGCCAATGCCTCCTTCGATGTATTAATTGCCGTCCTTCTCGTCCTCCTTTTTGTTGGCTTCCTTTGCAATCGCTGAGGACATGTCGTCAAGTTGGCACGTTCCTCGTGTTCACAGTAGCCACCAATCTTAACCCCTGATTTTTATCTTTGCATGAAATTCACACTGCAAGTTCGAAATTCGACACGAAATATTTGACCGAGACTGCCACGGACGTCGGTTATTCGAGCCAAGAAAGTTTGGGCGAACATCTTTCGCAGCCGCTGTTTGTCCTGTCGGTCAGCAGGCTATCGAGTAATGGTGGTGGTAGCAGCGGTATGCGCGGTGTACACCTGAATGTTGATCTGAACATGATCTTTGTCGCAACAGAAAGAAAGTTGGTTCCTGTAACAGTTCACTCATCCATGAAGAGTCGAGCTCCACATTTGTTGTGCAAGAGTATTATTTTCTTCATTGAATAGAGTTCGAAGTCATTCATAGCGAAGCTCCAGGTCCTCGATTGATGCTAATGTGAGTATCATCAAGCCTTCTTGGTCGGTGTAGTTATCGTCCCGCATACCCGCATACCTGGACGGCGACAGGGGGTGAGATTTAATACCAAAGCAACCATAACTAACGCAGAATGAACACCAAGAGCAACCATAACTAGCTTAATAATCAAACATGTCATGTATATATATATATATATATATATATATACCTATATATACATATTCATTAAGATCGTAATCGAGAATCTCGAAATGTTTTTATACGTAAATCATAAAAGCATAGTAAGAGGTAGCACAAAAGCACACTGAGAAATAAGCGGGCTATATAGCCCCAAGGCTGGCACCCCTTCCGAAGGAAGAAGAAAGCCTTTATGAATTTTATATAAATATATGTGTATCATATACATTTTATTTTTATACCAGAGAAACCAAGCCGCCACCGTCACCGCCGCCGCCTCATATTACACAGCGACGCCGGCAAATGAAAAGGTAAAGAGACCTAGACATTACACAGACGCCACCAACTGCCACCTCCGCCACCTATTCTATAAACTTTTTCCTAGGGAGAGAGACTATAGATAAACTTTCGAAAACAGGCGACAGTAGGCGGCGGGGGCGGCGTTTGGTAAAAATTCGGTATGTATTCCGTCACCCTAAAAAAACTCGGCGGCGGCGTGTGTTTATAAAAAAAAATACAAGAATTTATTTCATTCATTTAATCTCGCGTTCGCCGTTTTGAATGAATCTTTATCTTTTTCAACGCCATTATATTTTCTATTGATTTTCTTACAAGCCAGAGGCGTCGTTCCGCTTCCGATACAAAAATCGAGCACTAAATCCCCTTCATTGGAATATGTTTTTGTCAGCCATTTGCACAATTCTAAAGGCTTCTTTTTTGGATGTAACTTCTCGCCATCTTGATTTAAAACACTTCTCGGAAATCTTTCATTTGTGTCGTCATACGTTCTATTGCTTCATGTTATTTTGTCTCCATAAACACCACCTATCTTCCGCTCCCCATCATTAATTTTATAAGGCTTCCCTGCTACTTCTTGATGATTATAAATGGATGATGATGATGATATTTTTTCGTTTTTTAAACCGTCATATTTGATGAAACCTTCCATATTATTTATATTATATTTGTCTATCAATTCGTCATATGTCCAATTAATTGGTAAAGAAAATTGAGAGGTTGAAACTTGCTGTAATGCTGTAAAAAGTGTTCGGCTTTTCTGTGTCCTAATTAACTTTCTATTTATTTGAATGTTTGACCTATGAATCTTAAGACTTTCTTCGCATATTCTCTCTGTTCTAAATTGAATTCTATATTTATGTCATCTATATTTCCATTATTAAATATGTATATCATTTTGTTCGCCCTTAAGGGCATTTTATTACAATTTAATAACCCAACCGCATTATATTTTTCCCACACCAAATCATATTTAAAATATCTTTTATTCGAATTGATTAAATTATATCCATATTAAATCGTCGTAAAAATACAAATTAGTATTTACCTTTAAATATTCTTTTTAGTTCTTTTCGCATCTTTTGCAAATGTATTTGTATATCCCATTCACAATCCGTTCGACCGTAAGGTAAATCAACTAAAATCATATCCACCGTATCCTTACCTATTTATTCAAACACATTAAAATATGCTTATATGTTCAATTTTAAATTAGTCGATGAAATTAATACAATAATTATATGAAGGAGTTGTTCCATTGATAGTTTACAAGTTCAGGTGCCCGTGCAATATACGGTTCAGGGAGAATTTGCTTCGGTATCTGCACAACAAACGAGGATGTTGTTCATTCGCTATTTCGCGCTCTTCGGCGTTCAGGTCATGCCGTAGATCTCGTCGCCGCGCATTGGCATGCTCCCGTATCTCTGGTGTTTGTTCAGAGCTTCCTTGAGCATAATACTCGCGACGACGCTAGTTTGTTTGTTCACGAACTTTTGAAGACCGTTCGGTACGCTTCTGACGTTTACGTGCACGCTATCTCTC
>Ga0307982_1002216_pt1 | contig 15744 bp, 16 predicted proteins | sample OrgLakmetagen989_FD_201847 | JGI IMG/M metagenome (GOLD analysis project Ga0307982, IMG submission 201847) | Saline water microbial communities from Organic Lake, Antarctica - #989 | ecosystem: Environmental > Aquatic > Non-marine Saline and Alkaline > Saline | place: Antarctica: Organic Lake...
GAAAGGTTATCGTTAGTATCATATCTAAGACAGGGCATTTATGATAAATGCAAAGATGCTATTATGTTTGACAAAACTTTTTATGATGAGGTTTCAAAGAAAGCAAAAAAAAATAGAGATAAAAAAACAAAAAAATATAATATTCCAAGACATGTATATAATGGAAAAAGGATAAATAAGACAAATAAAAGAATAAAGGATAAATAAGTTTATAATACTAATATAATTAATATTATATTCACTTAAGCATTAGATAATTTATATAATGATATTTTTATTATTTGCTGGAGTTATTTGTTTATTTATATAAATAATTAATTTATAATATTATAATAATATTAATATAAATTATACATGCAGGAAGAATATGTTATATGTATCCCGTCTTATAAGAGAGAAAATATATGTAATGAAAAAACACTTACAACATTAAAAAATAATAAAATAAGTAAAGATAGGATATACATTTTTGTAGCAAATAAAGAAGAAAAAGATATATATAAATCTACACTGGATAAAAATAAATATAATAAAATTATAGTTGGTTGCTTAGGCATTGTTCAACAGAGAGAATTCATCGAAAAATATTTTAAGAAAGGTAAATATATAGTATCAATGGATGATGATATTGAAAGCATTGATTTATCATTAAGTGATAAGTTTAAGAACAAATCTTTGAATTACTTTATAAAACACGCATTTAAGATAATAAAGAAAGAAGGAGCATATATATGGGGTGTTTATCCTGTATTCAATCCATTTTTTAGAGAACCCAGGAAAGAAATAACGACAACCCTTAATTTCATTGTTGGTGTTTTCTATGGGTTTATAAATAGACCAAATAACTCACAATTGTCAATAAATATAACGCTAAAATACGGTGGTCAAAAGGATGATGTAGAGAAGACAATAAAATATTTTATCCTGGATGGTAAGGTAATAAGATTCAATAAAATAGGGTTTGAAACTAAATATTATGGTTCTGAAGGTGGATTAGGGACATTTGAAGAGAGATTAAAACCCATGGAAAAATCAGCAAAAGCATTGAAAAAAATATATCCAGAGTTTGGAGATATATTTGTTAGAAAAAATGGTATGTATGAATTTAAACTAAAGAAATTGGAACATGTTCCCGGTATATGCAATACTAAAATTAAAAAACAGAAGCAGAATATTACTAAAAAAGTTAGAAAATCGTAAATATAATTTAGATAATAAATCTTCATTTGGATACACCCTTATTTATATATATGTTATAGAGAGATGTTTTAAAAATTGAACTGAGAAATTGACATATAAAGAACGCAAACAAAACAACAACAGGATTAAAAACCATAATAAAATATAATTATGAGTGTTAATAATATCGTTAATAATTACAATTATCAGTGTGTCCATTGTGAAAAGGAATTCAAAGATGCACAAGCATTACATAAACATACTTATTATCTACATATTTCTAAGAAAAGGTATGAATGTGAATATTGTGGAAAATATGAATATAGTAAGGCTATTCTAAAACAACATACTGATTCCTGTTATGAAGCATTAGATGCTGGTCATGAACCTGAATTATTTGATTGTGATCTTTGTGATAAATCTTTTAAACAGAAAGGGAATCTATCTTGTCATAGAGTAAAAATGCATAAAATTGAAAAACCACATACAAGGATTACACGTAATAAAATAAGAAAGCAAATATTATCAACAAAGTTCTCTGTGAAGGAAAATACTAATATAAAATCACCAAAAAGATTTTATATTATTGAAACTATTAATAATATTGAATATACAGAAAGAGAATTGGATATTGAAAATATTGGGAGAATTAATATTATTAATAAATATCTATGTAAAGCAGTATGTAATCTTTGGTGTGATAATTTAAATATTATAGATGGATTTAATAATATTAATTGGGATTGTAGAAGCAACGAAAATATTGAAAAGAATGAAAAGATATTTAATATATGGAAGTCATTTAATGAATCTATTATATCCCTAATGGAAGATAGACCAAAACAGAAGGATTGTATTGAAACTATTTTAAATATAATTTGTAAAAATAAGAATTATACTAATACCGATAATAGCCAAGATATTATTAGTTAATATAATATATAATAAACAATAAACCCCGTATAATTATACATTTGTAAAATACACAATGAGTGAAATATTAGAATATGTATTTTATTTTTTTTCATTATTTTGAAGGATCTCCAGAGCCTACTTTTCAAAAATGGACATACATAAAAATGTCCTTTTTTGAAAACCTCATAATAGTTTCTAAAAACAGCGAAATTTAACAATTTGTGACTGCCTCGTCTCAAAAACACGATGTTACCAAAAATAATTGACAGCATAAAAATTCTATTATATGACGCCATGGACGTCATGCGTTTTTTCCGTTATCATATATAGAGCGTAAAATGATAAAAAAAACGCACATACCTAAATATAATATAATATATTATAATTTATATACCATTATAATAACAATATTCATAAAATAAACACAACATTTTAGACCATAATATATATGATAATTAAAATGGACATTTATGATAACGAATAAAACGCACCTAGATTATTCTAGGTAAATAATAAATGGACATGCTTTATTATTTACCTACATAAAATAAATGTCCATAAAATGTCCATAAATGTCCATTTATTGATGTCTCGTGTATTAAGTAAATATAACTTTTATTTATAAATAATACATATCCCAAAAAATTTCTATAAAAAGTTATTATTAAAAATATTAGCGAAATAAAATATAAGTATTTAATACTTTTACAAATAATAAATAAATAATAAAATTTACTTTAAAAGTATGCGACACATATAAATGATAATGGATATACTGAATAATTATTTATTAAAACTATTTAGGCGTTTTTTTATTATCATATATATATGGTAAATATGATAACAAAAGGGCGTAAAAAACGCATTAGTATAAATGAAGATTTATATTCTTGTAATATTTGTCTCTTTAATACTAACAATAAAACAGATTATGAGAGACATAATCTAACACGAAAACATAATGATAACATAATGATAAAAAATATATCAAAAAAAACGCACAAATGTATTTGCGGAAAGACTTATAAATATATGTCAGGTTTATCACGTCATAAATTAAAATGTGATTATGATAATATACAAGAAGAAGCTGATACCCAGATAAATCCTGGTATTGAAACAGTAAAACCTATATTTGAGCATGTAATTATAGCAAAACAATTAGAACAAATGGACGAAATGAAAACAATGTTTTATGATTTAATACAATCGAATAAAGAACTCCAAAATAAATTAATAACTCTGGCTAGAGAACCAAAAACAATAACACATAATTATAAAACAAATAACCAGTTGAATATTATGAATTATTTAAATACTGAGTGTAAAGATGCACTCAATCTAACAGAATTTATACAGCAGTTAAATTATACATTTAATGATTTATTAAAACTACCAAATGACGGGTGGGTTACTAACGCACAAGAGACATTCGTCCAACAGTTAATAGATTTAGATCAACACAAGAGACCAATACACTGTTCAGATAAAAAAAGAAAAAAATTCTATGTGAAAGATCAAGATGTATGGGAAAAAGACGATAATAATAAGAAAGTATTGAATGCTATTAATGATTTCCAGAACAAACAATGTAATACATATATGAAATGGAAACAAATAAATAAACAATATATAAAGAAAAGTGATAAATTACACGAACAATCTATGTATTTGAATATAGAAGTATGTAGACCAAGTTGCGATAATGGAGAGAAATTAAAAAATAAAGTTTTGACATCATTGACAGAGTTAGTAATTAGTAAAAGTAATGATATACAATAAATTTAAGATGGACAATAATACGCATTAATATGATGAACTTTAAAAAAATATTTATGTTCATAGTTTTCAATAACAAGTCCTCCACCAAGATTATCACTCCATCGTATTATATAATTATCTCCCTTTATATTTGTAATCTTTCTACCATCATTCACAGGATATAAACAAGATAATATTACCAATGAAGCAATATGATTATCAGTATTTTTAATATTATCTATCCCTAATTTATCACGTATTCGCATTTTTATATCCATGAAATCATAAATAATATTTTCCCCTTTTTCAACAACTTTATAATAATAATTTAACCCAAAATCAACTTTATTGTATGCCATTATTTGTGTTTTTTCGCTATATTTAGTATCAAAAAAATTATTTAATAGTTCAATTGGTGAGAAATGATTATCACCATTAACAAATATATAATTACTACTATGTTTTGATTGTTTAATAAAATCATCAGGATATTTTAATAAATCTTCTAAATGACGAATTCGAATACAATCAGAGGGGAAATTGTCACTTTGTCTGTGTTTTGATTTGATGTTATTCATATATATATTATACAGTATATATGAGTATTATTTAATATATTATGGTATGTATATAATTTAAATATTTAATATTACCAATTACTCCCACCAAATCCGGATAAACTATCATTAGCTGCCATAGGTTCTTGATACATATTATCAAAGTTCCTTGGTAAATCATGCATAGACGTGGTATTTTGTCCATATGATGGGGAGTTATTAGTACGTGCATCTATATCACTATGTGTTGCTATTGTAGGTGGTAATGGTGTAGTATTTTGGGGGATATTATCATTATTACCTAAGTTATCAGAACGACTATCCTGGTGTTTTGGTGCATATTGTTGTTGTTCCTCATCATGATATGGTTTATTCACTTTTTTAGTATCATTGTTACCAATAGGTGATCCATCCCATAGGTCTAATACTCTATAATATAATAATTCTATTTTCTCACCCAGTTTTGTTTGTAATCCTAGTATAATAATTAAAAATGTCATACTTGAGGCTAATAAATTGAATTCCCCATATATTTTACTGCTATATGTAGGTATAAATGTAATCATTCTATGTATAAAAAACATACCTATGAATAAGACACCTAATTGTAAAATACACTCCATTATAATCTGCAAACTATCTTTTTCATAATCAACACCTGGTACATATTTCTGTATTAGTTTATTCAATACAATAATGGGTATTATCGCTAAAAGGACATACTGTAAAATATTATACAAATCATATTTAGTTGTCTCATTTAAATAAAATACATGTTCTATAAACCCAATTTTTTTAGCATTTGTCCTTATTTGGGAATTATTTGTATTAAAATTATCTTCCAAAATATCCATTATATGTTATATTAAGAAATAAAAATTTAAAGGATTGAATGAAATATATTATATTATGAGTATATCAATACAGACAATATTAGAAAACCATGAGTTACGAATTCGTAAAGTAGAGAATAACCCAGTAAAACAAACATTAGAACAAGAGAGAGATAATAATATAGAAAATAAGAGGGATAATGATAGAAATAATAATTTTAATACTGAATTAGATAATATAAAATTAGTGTTGAATAATGAAACAGAGAAACTACATTCTGAAATTCAGGATAATTATAGAATTATAACTGATAAATATAATAATTTATATGAACTCCACTGTTTAATGATGACTGAATTTTTAAAACTAAAAAATTCCATTGAAGAAAAAGACAAAATAGAGCTTATTATTGAAGAGCAAGAAGAAACTAAAACAGAACCATTAACAGAACCACAAAACCCACAAGAAACACAAGAAACACAAAAAGAAGAAGAATTGTGTAATGATGAAACAACTGAAACAAGTAGTAACGAAGATAATCAAGGGAATGATGGGAGCGAAAGTAGTAATGTAAATGAAGATAAAACTATAATAAATACTGGGGATACTCTAACACCAACAGGGAAAAAGAATAAGAATAAGAGAAAAAATAAAAAACGCAATTAATTAATGAATTTATTAAATCCATAAATCCACAAAATAATAAAATATTATGTTTATATCACCAAAATAATATTTTATAGATATGTAGTATGAATTATATATTATTTTCATTTATTTTTTTAAGTGTTATATTTATCTATCTCCACATTTATCATCAACTTAAAAAGAGTAATGATTTAGGCATAATAAAATTAGACAATCCAACAAAAGATGAATTAGAAGAAGAATGTGACCTAAAACAACCGCTATTTTTTAAATATAACAATGATAATTTAAAAACATCTTGTAATCTAAATTCTATCACACAAATTTACCCAAATTATTATTTAAATTTATTTAATGAAACCATTATAAAGCCTCTAGTTAAGAAGTCATCATTATGTTATTCTCCCGTAAATATTAGCGAATTACAAGAATTATTATTAAATGACAAAGATGGTATAATAATATCACAAAATAACGAAGAATATTTAAAAGAGATGCAACTTAATTCAATAATACAAGAAAATGACTTATATTTAAAACCACCTCTTACATGTAGTTCAATATATGATATAATAATAGGCACTAAAGACGCAACAACAAAACTCGAATATAATGATTCTTGTCGTAATTATTTATTTGTAACCCAAGGAACAATAAAATTAAGATTGATACCACCGCAATATTCATCGTCATTATATTCAAATAATGATTATATCCATTATAAATTTGAGTCACCTATAAATGTTTGGGACGTACAAGAAGAATACAAAAAAAAATATTATCGCGTAAGGTATGTAGACGTAGTATTACAAGAAGGAGATATTATATATATACCGCCTTACTGGTGGTATAGTATAAAATTCAATAAGATAAGTAGTATATCAAAAATGAGGTATTATACGTATATGAATTATCTCTCAATAATTCCAAAAATTGCATTCCATAAATTATATAGGATAAAATATAGAAATAATTCGATAAAAGATAAATTGACTATTAATATTGACACTGTAAATAATAGTAATGATATTGACACTATAGATGAACAACATGAAAATAAAGATATAAAGAAATAACTATATACTTATTTTTCATTATTAATAACTATATAACTCACAACAATGGTATTAAATATATGTCAAATTTTTATTATTAATCATAATATATAACATATTTTGAAAATTATGAAATGTTCTTTTTTTGTAAAATAATATTTCTATTTTTTTATCATCAAAGTCAAAAACATAATTATGTAAGATAAGAAAATATTGGATTTCATAAAATATATTTAAACCAAAAAAGTAATCTAGAAAAACAATTTTATTATTTAATTTACATACATATATAATCTTGTCATTATTAAATTCAAATATTACCGAATATGGGTTCATCATATATCTAATTAATGAAAATGAGCCAAACATTTACACGATTATATAATAATTCCAATAGTTTATTTATGTAAATATTCTATAATATCAATTAATAGGGTCTCTTGATTTGTTAATTTTTGAAATATAATAACATCATCAAATACTAGCTGAAATACACGGTTAAAAGTATTTTTACATAATATTTGTAGACCTGTTTCAAATATCTTAATTGCTATAACAAACCCACCATTTGTTAATTTAATCATATTATCAATATTATGAGTTGAATTATCATTAAGTATATTTTTTAATGGTATCCAACGAATATAAGAACCTTCTTTTAAATTTACAAGGTCTGAAACATATCTATAATCACGTAGTTTTTTATGTAGTTCTTTTAATTTATAGCCGGATATCCCCAATTGTTGTAATATTTTATTATTCAATATCTTAATTTTTGAACGTGTTAGAGATATAATATCTTCGTGTTTGTCATCATCTAAAACAGATAATATTTTTTCCATATCCAACTTATTTTTACGGTCATCGTTAGTTCCTGATTCTATATTATACTTATTAATTAAGTGTTCTATATATGCCATTATATTATTCTTATTCCTAATTCTTACTAGATGTAAATAATATAATATATTTATCCCTTTTTTATTTCAATTATTTATACACTGAAATTAATTATTATGTCATATAATTCCTGACCGTATTTTTGTATAAGGAATATATTACTGTTTGTCAATAATATAAAACCAGATGTAAATGCGGCGTCTTGTCTAATATCTGAATTTATGAAAAAATATGGATTATATAATATAATCAATAATGAACCCAATATAATCTGCCAGAAATAATTGAATATATCTAAATATGCTTTTGATTTATTCCATAAACCGAAAAAACTAGTTATATATAAAAATGTAATAATATATTTTGTTATGTAATATACTTTTTCCCAATAACTTCCCATATTATGTATATATAACTATTATATATAACTATTAACATATATATATAATTAATATGCCATTAATGGATTGAAATATTTACCCCTAAAAATTTCCATTTCTTTATCCGTAAATTTCTTTTTCTCAAATATATTAAAATCTATGTCGTTTAACATATTAATTATAAAAAATAGACTATACATCCCACATTCTGTGTCGCCTTTTTGGTGTTGAACTTTATTCTCATAATATTTAAAGTCAATATTGATTTTAGCACCTTGTTTAATTACAGTATCTATGAATTTTTTAATTTGTTTATCTGGCGCATACCCAACGCTATCAAAGTAGTATATCTCCCCTTTACGTATGTTTATAAATAATGACACCCAATGAGAACCGGATTTGTAGTCTGGATCTAGATTAAATATAATCCCTATTTTCATTTTTGATTTTGAAATATGTTGTTCTAAGTTGAATTCACATAATTCTTCCCATACACAACGACCACCAGCACGATGAGTATCATAATTTATGGGCGATGGTCCCATAAAAACAAAACATTTAAATTCTTTTTCAAACTGTTTCATTACAGCTATTATATCTATACTCGATAACCATTCTCTTGGGTTAACAAGCCAACTCTTAGGCATTGGTGGAGAGAAAGTATAGTGCAATAATTCATCGTTAATTTCACTCTCTCTAAATAATTTACTCAACCAACACGCTTCATTAGTGCATACGTGTTGCATCATATCGCGAAGATTTTCCCAAATCTTTTTTGGTTCAGTTTCTTCTATTTTCTTATCTGGATGTCTTGCGTTCCATTGTAATTTAATCCTATCCAAGGCGGTTGTTTTATAACAAGTAAAATGTTCTTTATTTCCACTAGGTGCACAGTTTAAAGAGTTAAACACTTTAGTATTCCCACTAGTATCAACGAAGGATCCCCCAATATTCACACGTTTTGTCATCATTTTTTTACCATTTTTGTTTTTACCATTTTTACCATTTTTGGGTTTTCTAGTTTTGTGTTTAATTGTTTTATTATTTCCATTATATTGTCTTATATTTTTCCCTATTTCCTTCTTTTGTTTCCGTGTTTTATGATTATTTATTATATTCTTATATCTCATATTTTATAAATTATATATATTAAAACAATATTTTTGATAATACATAAAATAATTATATAAACTATTGTAGTGTATCTTATTATTTCTTCACTATTTTGTGAGGTATATAATTTATATTTTTTTGTTGTGGAAATTTAAATTCTATATTTTTATTCTTCTCTTTATCATTAACCTTATTTAAATCAAAATAATCCCTTATATCATTATGGTTATCGTTCATATTCACATTATATAGGAGTTTATTTGTCTCTTCATGAATAATACCTAATTCACCTGATTTATAAGGACATTCAAAACTATTTTTGTAATTATCACTTATTTTAAAACCTGTATATAATTCTAAATCAATATCCTTATATTCATCTTGTATTATATCTACTTTATCATTAAATTGAATATATTCAATAGCATGATTTATAAAGTGTCCAAGTGATTTTTTTATCTCTGTGTCTGTGTTCTTTTTATTCATAATATCTTTCACAAGTTGAAATATCCTTTTTCTATAAAACTTATACTCGACTGACTTATATATATCTCCATCAGGTTCTTCTTTCATACAACCATCTTCATTATAATATTGTTCTCTCTTATTCTTGTTGATTAATAACATATCCAATTTGTGTGTTATTTCATTTTTATTATTTGTATTATTAGCATCCTCTTTATTATCTCTGTTATTTGTAATATGTCCATTCTTTATATTCTCTGTGGCATTTATATTATTATCATTATTATCGTTCATAATTAGTTATCCAAATATCTTATATTTTATATTTTATATTGTATAATATATTATATATAAAATTCTATTTGGTATTTGACATAATTTAAAGTGTTAATTATATAGCTAAATCTTTTACTTGTTGCCGTGTGTGGTTATTAAATACATTATATCCCATATCACATGAATTAGGGTTAAAGGGTGTCATTTTATTATCCTGAAATAATAATGAATGATTTTGAACCCTATCATTTCCGTTAGAGTGAATTCTCTTAATTTCTTTTATATTTGTTTCATTATGACTATCATCAATATCATTATTGTATAAATCACTATGACTAGATGGTACATAACGTGTTTGTGCACACCATTTTTGGTTGGACATCATAATATCCATTAACGATGATTCAGAATCCACATTTGTTGCATATCCCGAATACGGACCTGTATCAGTTCCAGGGGTAAATGTATTATGTATATTGAAAGCAGGCTGTATTTTTATTGGTGTTATTTTGTCTTTTGTTTGTTGTCTTATATCACTCGTTGGATAAAGGACAAATTTAGTATTAACAGGACGAGGGTCAAATTGCATCTGTAAATTATGTGAAGGTATATTCCTGTTAAATATCTTAGTATTTAATTCATCAACTCTATAATTATTACAATAATAAACGCCATCTATAACTCCGTACATTATATATAATATATAATATATTATATATTTAAATATACGTTTCTATACAATATAAATTAATGTGCGGAATTTATGGACTTCTTAATAGTAAATCTATAGAAACGTTAAAGCATATTGAAAAATTATTTAAGAATGAAAATAAAAGAGGTCCCGATAATACAGTAATAGAACGATATGATAAAATAAATGCTATATTAGGGTTCCATAGATTATCTATTAATGGTCTAGATAGTGGTTCAAATCAACCAATACATGTAAATAATAAAATTTTAATATGTAATGGTGAAATTTATAATTATAAGAGTTTTTATAATGAATATTCAATTGAACCCGAAACACATAGCGATTGTGAGGCAATAATTCATATGTATGATAAGTTCGGTATAGATGGTGCTCTGCAGTATATGGATGGTGTTTTCGCATTTATGTTATTTGATTATAGTGATATAAATGATATTAAATTATATGTTGCCCGGGACCCATTCGGTATTAGACCACTATTTACATTTAATTATTATGATGAATGTAACCAAGATGAAGAAGGATGGAAAGGATATGAAATAAGAGGTTTTTCTAGTGAAATGAAATATTTTTACGGACTAACTGATAAACATGATGTAACAGTTGATGATGAAACGCAAATCCAGTTTAAAAATATATGCCAGTTCCCACCTGGGACATACAATGAATATAAATTAGATAAATCATACCATATATTAAATTGGAAATATATTGATAAAAAACGTTATTATTGTGTAGATAGTATCCACGATATACAAGATGAATATGCGGAAAAAAATAAAGATGAGAATGAGACTTGTTATATAAATAGTATTTTACATTCGGTAAGAAATACTCTAAGCAACTCTGTGTTCAAACGTGTTCAAGCAACTGATAGACCAATAGCATGTTTATTGTCTGGTGGACTAGATAGTAGTTTAATTACATCACTTGTTCATAAATTATATTCGAGAGAAGGACGTATATTGGAAACATATAGTATTGGTATGAGAGGTGGGGAAGATCTAAAATATGCTAATATGGTTGCTGAATTCCTTGGTACAAAACATACTTCTATAGAATTAACAGAACAAGAATTCCTTGACGCTATACCTGAAGTAGTAAGAGTGACAGAAACATATGATACTACTACTATCAGGGCAAGCGTTGGTAATTATTTAGTTAGCAAGTACATAGCGGAACATAGTGAAGCAAAGGTGATATTTAATGGGGATGGTAGTGACGAAGTAACGGGGGGATATATGTATTTCCATTATTCCCCGGATCCAGTATCATTTGATATTGAGTGTAAAAGGTTATTGAATGACATCCATTATTTTGATGTATTGAGGTCAGACAGGTCTATTAGTAATAATGGATTAGAAGCGAGAACGCCATTTTTAGATAAGCGGTTCGTTCAATGTTATTTATCTATACCTAAAAAAATACGATATGATACACACAATAACGATTGTGAGAAGTATTTATTGCGAAAAGCGTTTGATGATGGAACATATTTACCGGCTTCAGTTTTATGGAGAACAAAAGAGGCGTTTAGTGATGGTGTAAGTAGTCACAATAGGTCATGGTATGAGATTATACAGGAATATATTAGAGAGAAAAATATTATTAATGCGATAGAAAACCGTGATTATCTGAGGTCAAGATTGTCACATATAAAGAAGAAAAAATGCAATAATGGGGATATATCAGACGAACAATTATATTATTATTATTTGTATTGTAAGAATTTCAATTATGAACTCTTAACAATGGATCAAAATGGGCATGAAGAGATGTTTTATGATGATAACTCTGATATAATCCCATATTATTGGATGCCAAAGTTTATAAATGCGTGTGATGCTAGCGCTAGGACACTATCAGTTTATAAGAAATGAAATATATACTTTAATAGGGAAAACTAGAGTATATTTTGTATTTTCGCTGGATTTCTGGATGATTTTTCTGTTTCGCTCTTCGTTAGCTCATTATTTTTCAAGCGAAACAAAGTCCTAAAATTATGATTATTTATTTGTTAGTTTAAATACAATTACTTAAAGATATAATAAATATATGTTTTAATGGTGGGAGTAAAAAAATCAACGATTTGTTTGAATATGATAGTTAAAGATGAAGGTCATATAATAGAAAAAACACTTAATAATTTACAAAGTATATTCAATTTTGATTACTGGGTAATTTGTGATACAGGTTCGAGTGATAATACGAAGGATATAATAAGTAAATTTTTCGAGGATGTTGGTGTACCGGGTGAATTAGTAACGCATAAATGGGAAGGTTTCGATGTTTGTAGGACTTATGCGCTAGAACAAGCTTATAATAAAAGTGATTATAACTTAATATTTGATGCTGATGACTATATAGAAGGGAATTTTATAATACCTAATGATAGAAACCTAACTAAAGATATATATTATCTAAAATTAGGGAATAATTTTACATTTTATAGAGGAATACTAATCAATAATCGTTTAAAATGGTGTTTTAAAGGTGTTGTTCATGAATACTTACAAAATCTTGAACCATTAGGAAATGGAACAGAATACATTAATGGTGACTATTATATTGTTCCGGGTCATGACGGTGCAAGAAGCAATAATAGTAATAAATACATTGATGACGCAAATGTATTAGAAAAAGAACTAGAAAAAAATATCGAAGATAAGGTTTTAAAAAACAGATATATTTATTATTGTGCTCAAAGTTTTTATGATGGTGGTGATAAAGAAAACGCTTTAAAGTATTATAAAATGACTTTGTCTAATGATAATTGGAATCAAGAAAAATATATTTCTTGTATGCGCATAGGGGACATATATCATCAAAAAGATAATATACAAGAAGCCTTGATTTATTGGGATGGTGCGTGTCAATTCGATACATTACGTTTAGATGGTGTAAGTAGAATTGTTAAATATCTTTATTCTAAAGGTAATCATACCATGGTAATGTATTATTACAATAAATATAAACATATCAATGAAATAAAAGATAGTTCTCATTATTTATTGCTTGATAAAGAAAGTTTTTACAATATTCGATATTTTGCTTGCATATCCGCGTATTATAAAAATGAAAAAATAGAAGGATACAATTGTTGTAAATGTCTTATAATAAATAATAAACAACGTGATAAGAAAAATGTGTATCGTAATATGAAATTTTATATTGATAATTTTAATCATGACAACGACGATAAAAAGTTTTTAATTCTTGAAAATATATTTAAATATATTTGTAGTCTCGGTAGTTCTAATAGTAGTGATGATAATATAATGTTAACTACAATATATGATTATATTGAACCTTACTTAAAAATATATAGAAATGAATTATATATTACTTTAAAAAAAATATTAAATTTATAAGTAAGGTTCAATTTATATCTATATATCAAGTTAAATATATATTTTAATAAACCATATAATATATATTTAATGAATACGTGGGCTGAGAATGCAACAACATTATGGACAATAATAACAGATTATTTAATGGAACAGGATATTAATATAGATTTAAATAATCTAAAAAATGAATATGATAAGTTATTAAAAGGGTATTATAATAAACGGTTTGATTATGAAATAGAGGAATTAAATAGATTTATATTATTTGATATACATGAATATATAGGTAATCATAATAATATAAATACAAATGTAAAACTGGGAAAATCGGAAAAAGACAGTTTTAATATTGATAATAAACAACAACCAGGGAATAATAACTTGAATAATGGAACATATAGAGAGAAACAAAATGAAACTATTTTATATACAAATGAAGAACTACGTGAGAGAAAAATCCAGGAAACTCAACAACTATATGATGTAAAAAAGAGAGAATTTGAGAGTTATTCTAAAACAACTACCCCAAATAAAATATCATTTGAAGATGAGATGGATGAGAATAACGAAAATCTAGATGATATTTATAAGAGAACAATCATGAGTAGAAATTATGACGTTCAATATATCAATGATGATGATAAGAAGAAAGCAGAAGAGTGGATAAATAATTCTACTAGCAATGATAAAGACATCGTCAATCAAGATAGCAAACAAGATAATAAACAAACAGATAACGTAGAGAGAAAACATGGAAATGATGTAAAAGTGGAAAATAAAAAAGTGTCATTTCTTAAATCATTAAAACGTAAAATGAACACTAAAAAAGTTAATATTACAAATACATTAGGTGACGATACTAAAAACGTTAATGTAGCGAATAATTTACAAGTTATTAATGATATTAGTGGAGATATTATTGATGAAAATAAACAACTTTATGGAGCGGTTAATAATATAGATATAGAAAAAATAAAGTATCACGATAATGACGACAATGATGATAATAAGTATAAAAAGGACAATGAAATTATTGATCTCAGTTTAAACAATCTTAAAACTATAAATGATATGCTTATTTTCTCTCCATTATTAAATGAAATAATACATAATAACGATGGATATAATAACCATGATAAAAATATTACCAACAATAATACTAATCAAGAATTACTGATGCAAATAATAGAGTTATTAGTAAAAATAGAGAGAAAACTATAAACCTTATTTTTACTGATATGTTATATTCTTTTATTATATTAATGTTTAAATTGTTAGAACGAATTGTATAGTTATTTAATATTTAATTATAAAAATATTAAATAACGCATCTAATAAACGCATCTAATAAATGCATATAATGAATATAATATTTGAAATTGACAAATATAAAATATGATACATAACATGTTTATTCCCTAATTATTCTTGCTACTTTACCTGTTATTACCAGTTTTCCTACATAAAGTGGTTTTATAGCAGGGTTTAGTTTCGCTTGTTCGAATGAATCATAATCATATACTTTACTTGATTTTGAACCATCACTATTTAAACGAAGCATATATTTTTTACCACCTAGTTTAAAATTAATCGCCT
>Ga0307982_1002217_pt1 | contig 15744 bp, 10 predicted proteins | sample OrgLakmetagen989_FD_201847 | JGI IMG/M metagenome (GOLD analysis project Ga0307982, IMG submission 201847) | Saline water microbial communities from Organic Lake, Antarctica - #989 | ecosystem: Environmental > Aquatic > Non-marine Saline and Alkaline > Saline | place: Antarctica: Organic Lake...
AACGCCCCTCCCCCTCATGATACACTCCGCACTTGCTTTGTTTGCGCAACGCACGCGCATTCCCACTTCTGCCCGCAGCATTGGCTTCTGTGTCATTTGGGTTTGTATTAGTTCGAGTTCGAGTTCCGGAGGGTGTTGGGTGTTGAGACTTGAGAAAAAAAATTCACTAGTATGGTATAATAGAAAAAAAAAAGGAAATACACCAAATTTAGTAATTCCGAGAGAAAAACTGTGCTGCCGATTAGATGGCACCCTGCCTGTTAGTAACTAAATCCAGTCCCCCCTCGGGGGGGGCTCAGAAAAACTGTGCTGCTTGAGAGACATTTGCGTATACGCTCGTCTGTGTATACGAACTTCTTCGTCCTTGCTATTACCAAGTGGGAACCTACGTTCTATTACATTCAATTCGATACCTTGCTATTACATTCAATTCGTTTTACCGAAGTCGATAACAATATATTACGGTATTCCTCTTCTTCTTTTTAAGAGGGCACGAGAGACGTAAACCATTTGACGCCTGTCGTCGCTATGGCTGAGAACAAGACCAAGAAGGGCCCCGCTCCAAATACAAAAATGTGCGATAATTGTCTCGTACCTGAAGGTGCCGGCGGTGCTAAAAGACTTTCAGCTTGCGCCCGGTGCGGGGTTGTACTCTACTGCAGTAGGGACTGCCAGCGAGAGCACTGGAAAGCCAGTCATAAGCAGACCTGCATTGCCAAGGCTGACCGGGCGCCGCAACAACAGGATCCGTTGAATGCTCTTAAAGACCAGTCACCCCGTGCGGCTGCTGCAGGGGAGCAATGCAGTATCTGTCTGGATCCATTGACCGATGGATCGACCTATTCGCTAAAGTGTAAACATGTATTTCATGCCGCATGCGTGGCGCAGTTGCGCAAATTTGGCGTGAAGCAAGTATGCCCATTGTGCCGCACTGAGTTGCCAGCAGGGCCCGAGAAGGTCAACGAGGAGGCATTTCATCGGTTCAGGGCGATTTGCCAACTGGTGATGCAAGGTGAAGTATCATGGTCTGCACTTCCGCCTTTGCTTCAACTCGAAATGAATGGTGCTTTCGACGGTTGGAAGAGTGCAGCCGAGAACGGTTCTGCAGATGCTCAGTATAATCTAGGGCTTCTATATGACGAAGGCCTCGGCGTTGTGCAGAGCTTCGAGACAGCCGCTTGGTGGTACCAAATGGCAGCTGACCAAGGACAAGCAGAGGCGCAATATAATCTGGGAGCACTTTATGAGAAAGGACTCGGCGTTGCGCTGAGTGACTTGGAGTCTCTCCGCTGGTACCGAAAGGCAGCTGAACAGGGGCAAGCAGAGGCGCAGTATAAACTTGCGCACATGTATGCGGCTGGTCGCGGCTTGGACAAGAACCATGCCGAGGGGGCACATTGGCTGAAAATGGCAGCTGAGCAAGGGCATGCAGCGGCACAGGGCGATTTGGGGCACATTTACACGGGTGGTCTCGGAGTTGAGCAGAACTTCGAATTAGCGGTCCGGTGGTCGAAGAAGGCAGCTGACCAAGGGCTAGCAGAGGCGCAATATCATTTGGCAGCACTCTATGAGAAAGGACTCGGCGTTGAGAAGAACATAAAGGAGTCAGCACGGTGGGCGAGGAAGGCAGCTGATCAAGGGCATGTAGATGCACAATTTCAAATGGTAGCGGTCTTTGAAAACGGTATCGGTGTGAAGAAGAGCATGGTCGAGGCTGCACGTTGGTGCAAGAAGGCAGCTGAGCAAGGGCATGTAAAGGCCCAGTTCTATTTGGCAGCACTTCACATCCAAGGCCGAGGGGTACCGACGAGCGAAGTGGAAGTAGTTCGGTGGTGCAAAAAAGCAGCTGAACAGGGAAAAGTGGAGGCGCAGTGTAGCTTAGGGGATTTTTACTTGGATGGCAAAGGCGGCTTAATGCCGAATGATAAGGAGGCTGCGCGGTGGTACAGGAAAGCAGCGGACCAGGGCTCCCCGATAGCGCAGTGTAAATTGGGTCGCATGTACTTCGAAGGCCTCGGCGTTGCGCAAAATGACGCTGAATCAAAGCGGTGGGTCAAAAAGGCTGCTGACCAAGGGGATTCGGAAGCGCAGCATCTCATTGAAGCCCTTTCTTGGTGCAAAGAGAGATAAGTTAAGGGAGATTAGCTTTCCAGCAGCCACTTCCAGGGTGTATTTTTTTAATGTTTATTCAAAGGCAATTTGATGCCTTAGCAGCCAGGTCCACTCCGACGAGAGGGAAGTAAGCACAAGACGCGGCGGGCATTGCATTTCAGGTAGGTGAACTTAGTCAAAGATGTATAGAGGGCTATAAAATTTGGGAGGCGAGTTATTGATGTCAATTTTGCATGCGCATCGTTACTTTTTATTTTACCATGCTATGGCCAAAAGGAAATATTGGTACAGATTTTACCTCGACTGGACTAGGAACTCGTGCCTGCTTCTTGAATATCTACGAGGGATTTTTCTTCGCCGTGGATTGTATTGGTGTTATGCTGATGTATTTGGGTGGTGTAAGTTATTGAGGAACTTCGTTAATACGGCAAGGGCCGAACCACCTCCACAGGGGTTTTCCTCAATAACTCACACCACCCAAATACTACATACATCAACATTTAAGTGCCTGCTACTTGGGCTCGTGTGCATACAATACAAGTTCACAAGTATTGATGTGAGTATTCCCAAGTTTATCATGCCCATCACGACCGAACTCTGCCACGACGGCTGGACGATTGGACAGTCGAGAAAGTTACATATTTGCGAGTTTAGAGATGGGGAGGAGGCAATTGTTGAGATACCACATGGATGATATGGAGCAAATTTGCTAGCGCGAAAGCAGCACATGTACTTTTTTTGGTGCCTCTGTGACTACTGTGTGCTTGTTTTTCTTTGTTATTGGGAGAGTATTAACTAGACTAGATATGTAGGTATCAATTTCACAACCACAGCGAACGAGCACTCAGTCCTGCCGACTTGTTCGGAGGAAAGACGCCAGTTGGAGCCTGAATTGGCCTTCTGGAGCAATTTGCTAGCGCAAAAGCAGCACATGTACTTTTTTTGGTGCCTCTGTGACTAGACTGTGGGCTTGTTTTTCTTTGTTATTGGGAGAGTATTAACTAGACTAGACTAGCGAGGGACTTCGCGGTGATACGAGAAGGATGCTGGTCTTTGCTGCCTGTTGTTTGTAAGCACCCTGAATTCGGTAACCGTTAACTTGAAGCCCGCGGCCGAAACTCCCCCAAGCACTACATTTGATGCCTTTCGGAGTTCGCGTCGTGAGGCTCCCCAGAGGGGAATAGGGTATTTTTGCTACAGGCCCCGAGGGGCCGGAATTAGATGGCTAGCAGGCAAACAGATAATTCAAAGCAGCCAATACGGGGAGGACTGGCTTTTTTGCTAGCCAGGCGCGCCCAAGAGACGGAGCAACGGCTTGCTCTCTACAATACAGAAACAGACGCAGAAGAGACCCAAGTCCAGTTCAAAATTTACTTCATGAGCAGCATCCACTTTGGAGATGGCTGAAAGTACTATACCTCCAGCTCTACGCACGTCCTATTTACGATTTCGACTTGCACGCATCGCATGCGCGTACACTTCTGCCCGCAGCATTGGCTTCTGTGTCATTTGCGTTTGTATTAGTTCGAGTTCGCTCCCCAGGTCCACAAGAAAATATCTACTACTAATCAATTGAGCCTTTGTTAGAGGTGGCCCAATTCTGGCACACATGCCCGAGTGGCCTGGAACCTGTTGATTGCCCAAGTATTCAGTGCTCATGTGCTCATGCAGTGCGATACCGTTTGATTTCAGTTTTTCAGGATTTGTCGCGATTTGTTGAATTATTTGAACTCGTTGTGCGTGCTCATCTTCAGGCAAATCTGAAGTACTTAGACTCGAGGGCTCGTGGGAGACCGTGGGAGCGTGGAACACGAGCCTACACTCAAAGCTCATCATTATTTAAAGTTTGCGGCGATGTTGGTGTGAGTCTTAAGACCAGGCCAAGTTTCACTGTAGTTGTTATTGTGTCGACTGATCATTATTGAAGTACTTGCTTGAGAACACATGAACTACTTCTGAAGCGACTTTTGACTCGGGTCTGGTTGGGTCTAAAGCACAATGGGTAATTATGGATGATGGAGTACAAATGCCCACGAGGTATATAGTGCTAAGGATTCTACACTTTGACATTTTAGCTTAAGGACCCATGGACAAAGAAGATCCTAGGCCGCCACTATCATCCGACGATAGACGCCCCGCTTCCAGCCATCCCGGCACCCGATCGACCGCGGCTGCCAACTACGCCAAGAAAACTAGCGCGTCGGTAGCGACAGGGCGTGGCAGCCCATCAGCTAGCGTATATTCACATGCAGGTTCTCGTTTACAAACTCCACCTCGTTCGGGTTCCTTGGCTCGAGGCACTTCTCGGCAGGGGTCGCCACAGCGCGCGCACTGGAACGATCCTGGTGCTTCAGCATACGACGACTCCCCAGCACCACCGCTGCGTATCTCGACTACCACCCCACCCGAGTCTCCGCCATCTTCTTTCGATGCTCGCAGCGCAGGCCGCAGCAGAAGCAGCGGCCGTGGCGGCAGCAACAGCGGCGGTGGTGGCGGTGGCTGGCGCGGTGGATCTTTAGACCGTCCACCCACCACGACAGCACGCAGTGCAGAAGACCTTGGACGGGCACGGACGTTGCCGCGACATTTACCCTTAGGGAATCCTAGCGATTGCAGCAGCGGTGGAAGAGATTTTGATTCGCCATCACGAGTACCTTCAGTTGACGGTGCATTCGCACGCGGCGCCTCACCAGCTCGATCTGATCGCTCAGAAGAGTCGACTGCGACTTTTGCTTTCGCTCAAAGTAGGCATGCACCCGTGCCGGCGGTCCGGCGCGGCTACCCTTTCCAGTCTAGCCTCGAGCCGACATCCTGGTTACCTGCGCGAGGAAGCAGCGTCAGCCGCAGTCATAGTCATGGGCGGCCACCTCTTGGTCCGAGCCAATCAGCAGGTAGCACAACAACAACCGGTGGTGGCAGCAACGGCCTGGCTGACAAAAAAGCTTCTCTGGGATTTGGGTCGCGGTTGCAGGCAGAAGTGGCACTTGTCGACGACCGAGGCTTGCTAACTCACGCGAAACCATTCTTGCGCAAAGGCCAAGGCACCAACGTGTCAACACTCCATGGCTTCAATCAAAACGACACAAGGCGCACCGCCTCAGTGGACCGTGGATCGGTACACGTGGAAAGTCGCGTCGCAGCCTACAATGGTTCCACGTCGAACAACTTCATGGTGGCTGACAGTGATCGGCGTGGGAGTTCAGTGGGGCGAGGCACTATGGCATATTTCGACGATCACAGCAACAGCGGGCACAGTACTCATGGAGGACGCCGTGTGCCGAGTCCGCCGTTGATGACTGCTCTTCGCTCCACTCGAGCGCCATCACTCGACGCCAAGACAACAAACAAAATGCAACCTGCTTCGCGGCCTCGTAGTGGGTCTGTGGGTGCTTACCCTGATGGCGACTTCTCCACTGTGACAGCTGCCACTAGTGCCACTAGTGCCACTAGTGCCACTCCCATTGACCAGCTTGAATCGCGTCCTTTCTACCAGCGAGGTTCCTCAGAGAGCCGCGCTTATTCACAAAGCAAGTCTGCTGAACAAAGAACGGCCGCAATTAAATATGCGAGCGAAGGAAGGTCTTCAGCAGAGAGATTGCGTGGTGGATCCTTGGGGCGATACCACGGGAATGTTAGGGCGGGTCATAATGTATCTCCAACAGCTAGTAGTAGCAGTAGTAGCGGCGGTGGCGGCAGCGCTGGTGGCCGAGGCGAAGCAAAGCCTGGCAGTCAATCGGTATCGGTTTTGCGGCGCAAATTAGACGACTTGAACGAGTTTTACCAAGCCTCAGTGGGCTCATCCCGAACAGCTTCTCCTGGTGGCTCTTCTGTGCACACTGCACCTCTCTCCGCAGCTCCTGCGTCACCAGACACTGCGAGCCCACGAAGCAACAACATTAACAAGCATCACTTTAGCGGCGGTGATGATAGTGTGGACGACGTAGGCCCCCTTGTCATGGAGCGTGTGCCTCACCCGGCCTCTTCCGCAGCCGCCAAAGCACGCTACCATGCGTCTCGGTCATCTTCGCCAACAAGCAGCGTGCGGTCGAACGAGCGCACAAGTGCTACCACGAACCCGCATCCTCCAATCAGCAATGTTCTCGCCACTGCGGCCCCCATCAAGCGCCATTCTTTGCCACGGCGCCCGAGTGGGGCAAGCACTGGCGCCGATGGCAACGGATTGCCTGGCAGTGGTGGTGGTGGCAGTGCATTTGGAAGCGGCGGCGGTGGAGGGCGCGGCCGAGGGGCCGATCAGCGGCGCATCACCGCTAGCAGCAGTACGCAGCCCCGCAATGACACGCGCAAGTTGGCGGCACTGGCAGCTGCGAAACGGCATGCGTCTTCGATGCCTCGCGCTTCCACTACGAGTAGCTCGTCATCAAGCACTCGCAAAGGCCCAACGCCAAAGCCAAAGGAACCATCGCCGGCGCGTGGTAGTGAGGCATACCTCGAAACCGGTGAAACGCTGGCCAGCGCTTCATCTGCAACGAGAGGAGAATCAAGCAATGGTCAAGATACTGCGGTAAAACGTGTTGTTGCTTTGCCTGCAAAACCGCCGCCGTCATCTCGTCATGACCTAGTCGGAGGACCACAGACAAGGTATGAAGTGGAGACGGGATCAGCCGACAGCAGTTGCTTCGGCGCGGACACCAATCAGGCAAAGAGATTCGCATCTGAGAATAGCCAGGGCGCGGACGACAAGACAGCAGCAACACAAGCATCCAAGGTAGCAGCAGTTGAAAGCAAGCGCACTTTTAATGTCAAATCCAGCGAAAGAGACGGTTGCGCGGAGGTTCGGCACCACCCTCGGTACCGCGAGTTTTACTTCATGCGCTGGAAACTTGGCTTGGACCCTGCAATTGTGGCTCAACAAATGCAACAAATTGGGCTGGATCCCGAGGTAATTCCATTCATGCGTATAGGCATACTATTTGCGATTCATTGTCACGTGCACGTATGTACATTCTCCTGAGAGGGAGCAATTTTCTAATTTTAATGTGCTTCCTCACACTAAACGTTACCCATTGTTTAGCCTAAAATTCTTCTCAAATTGTACTTTTGCGTGTGATCGAATATTGTCGCACACAACGCAGGTGGTGCTCGCTGACGAGTCTGGCGATAGTTTAGTATCTTTGAAGGACCACACGCCTCGTTCCGCGGGCGCTGCTCACCTCAAAGCAGAAAGCGAGTCGAAAGCACTCGACAAGGCGCGCGAAAAGAAGCAAGCCGCAGTCAATGAGGTTGCGACCAAGGCCGCTGCTGTGAAGGCCGAAGAAGACGTTCTACGCGAAGAAATTGCGTCTCTAAAGGCGATCATTGCGCAAAAGACACCTTCATCGACTTCGGCAGCAGCAGTGGTTGCGCCAGCCCTGGCTGCAGGATCTACCGCAGGTGTAGGTGAAGGCACAGGGAAGAACGCAGGGGCGTTGGTACCTGTGACGAAGACGAAAATGGCAACAAGTGTAGCGCCCAATACTCCGCCCAAGACGACAACCCATACAAGCAAGACCTCCAAGAAAAACGTGTCATCGCCAGCAGCTGCACAACAGCAGCCACCTCCGAAATTCATTCCCGCTGCGTTTGCCGCCTCTCCTCCGGTGTCTGCTTTTCGCGTGGTGCCGCAGCGGCCCGACTCTGCTCACTCGTCTTCAGGCTACCATTGCTCTCCGAGCCCCCCACAGCAGCGTACCCTGTCCGATTCCTCCTTGGTAAGCTCATCCACTCTGCAAATTGCGCTTCCACCACCTCCTGCTGACGGGTCTCCCGCTGCGAGCAATACAGCAGCTCCTGCTGCAGCGCCGGCTGGTAGTTCTGCTGCTGAAAGCGCGCTAGTGGAAGTGACCGCTCGCGTTGCGAGCTTAGAGCAGCAATTGGAACAAGAAGCGCAGCGTCGGGCCACAGCAGAAGCAAAAGCAGCCGCTGCTGAAGCTGCCCAATCCTATGCCACGGAGCGGTTGAAAAAAGTGCAGGAGTTGCAGCAAGTTTCAGCAGCATCATCATTAGCCGTGCCGGAATCTAAAGAAGATCGTGAAGACAAAACTACAGCCCACGGTACTGAGCAAGATAGCAACAATGGTAGCAACAATGGCGTTGGCGAAGGCAACGACGATGGCAGCAAGGAGACAGATCCTTCGGTGCTCCCTCGTTTGGTTGAAGTGCACTATAGTGGTGCTGCTGGTGCTGGTGGTGGTGGTGGTGGTGTAGCTACCATAGAAGAGTCAGGGACCGCCAGCAACAACAGTGGGAATGAGAACACCACCACAGCATCCCTCGAGACCTTGCTAGCGGCAGCCCGAGAAGAAGGCGCACAAGCCGCAAGAGCAGAGACCGCAGGCCAAGGCCACAACAAGCAGCAGCGCGGCGCAGGAGCACAATCGCCCGAAGAAATCGCGCTTGGCGTGGAGCTGTCGATCGATGAGGCAGTGGCAGAAGAACGCGCGCGTGGCGACGTTCGTCTTCGAGAACAAGTCCGTCAAGCGTCGGAAGCACTCACGTCTACGGCTGCCGAGTTCGAAATCCTGGAAGCATCGCTGCGCAGTGAAATTGAAGGGGCAAAAGCGACGACTCTAGCAGTTCAAACTACTGCTCAAGAACAGCTTAACAAAGCAAGCGCCGATTCAGCGTTGGCTGTTGCAGCAGCACTGGAAACGGCCAAGGCAGAATCCGAGGCAAAAATGGAAGATGCCGTCACCAAGGCTACGGCTGCAGCGGAAGCGAGTGCCAAGACTCTCTGCGATGCTCTGAAAGAAGACAACGAATCCTTGAAGCGTGCTTTAGAGGAGGCACAAGGGGAAGTGGCACAGTGCAAGGAAGAGCTCAAGCTCGTTGAGGAAAGAGCCGCTGCGGCAGCTGCAGAGGCATCAGCTATGGCTTCAGAGAATGCGGAGGGAAAGGTTGTGGAGACAGCTACATCCGAGTCCGAAGAAATAGCTCGCCTGCAAGCAAAGCATGCAAGTGCGATGGAAGAAGCAATCAAGGAAGCTGTAGCCAAAGCTGCAAAAGAGCGCGAGCAAGCTGTAGCAGATGCCGTGGCAAAAGCGGTTGCAGAGGCGGAGACCTCCGCCAAAAATGCAGCCACCTTGCTCGAAGAAGAGGCGAATAGAGAGAGAAGCGACGCTGCTTCGACTGCTGCCGCAGAATTGGCCACGGCGGCAGCAACTGCAGAAGCCATAGAGGCGGCTCTCGTGAACGAGCTCAAGGAAGCACAACATCATGTGCGGGACTTGCAAGAAGAAAACGAGCGCGCAGAAGCTGAGTTAAGGGCAGCGAAGGCAATGGTCGCAAAGGAAAAAAATGAAGAGGGTGGGGACGATGCAAAGGAGGTTACAGATGAGTCACCGGCAGTGTTAGCGCTGCGAGATCAGCTCGCTTCTCTAGAGAAAGCACGAGCGGACGAGGCTGCGGCAGCAGTAATAGCTGCAACCGAGGAGCAAGAAAGGCACCAAGCTTTGCTTCAGGGATTGCAAGACGAACTGCAAGAGCTCACCGACGAGGTGCGCGTGTTTTGGAGTTGTCTCGTATAACCAATGCTGCAAACATATGGAGAGACATGTTTCTTTGCTGCATGCTTTTGGTATTTGCTTGCTCGCTCCTGCACCCGTACTTGCACTTCAAAACCATTTCTTCTTACTTGAGCAGTCTTTTTGTTTTTACATTGTAAATTTGCGCAAACCTAGACGTAATGCTCTCAATTTATAATCCTTCATTTCAATTTCTTCCTTTCAATGGCATGATTTGTTCAATCAAAGGCTGACGTGGAGCGTGCTGCTGAAGCTGCCAAAGTTGAAGCAGCAGAGAACAAACTATCCGCGCTGGAACAGTGCATTCGTGACGCGGAGAGGCAACACGCAGACGACGCGAGCGCCCTCGCCGAACTTCGCAAGGAGTTGGCTTCCACGAGAACAGCACTGCGCGAAAGTCAGGCCAACCAAGAAGCCCTGCAGGCGAACAGCCATGCCGAGCAGGTGTCTACCTTGGATGAAACTCACCAGGCGCACGCAGCAGTGGTGAAAGCCTTAGCCGAAGCCCACGCCAACCAACTTGAGGACATGCAGCGAGAAGTGGAGTCGGCGCAGCAAGAACGAGAAGACGCCTTGAGCCACGCCACGAGCGAGCAATTGGCCCGTGTGGCAGCTGAGAAGATGCTGGAAGAAGCAGAGACCAAAAAGAGCGACCTCGAGCGAGAGCTGAAACAATTGCAAAGTGTGCACAGCTCAGCGCTAAAGGTATATTTGTGCCTCGCCCTCATTTTTCTCTCCCTTTGTTTCCGTTTTTGAAGTAGTAAATCGTGTGTGGCCATGCGTTGTTTGGTTGCTACGCATATAGAGACTCGCGTATCTCATGAAGATTCGTCTTAGGCCATTGTGCGAGTGACGACAACTTTATCTTTGCTCACTTGCTATTGATGCTTCATCGACAATGTACATTTTTTGCGAATCATTGACCTCACTTCCATGTATTGACGTCGTCATCATCATATTATTATTATCATCATCATCTTAACAGGCGGCAGACGCAGCTTTGAATGCCGAGCAATGGCGCATGAGCGAAGAAGTAGACACAGCTGTGCAGCGCGCAGATATGCTGCTGCGGAGAGCACAGGAGGCTGAGGAAGAACATGCGCAAAAGTTGGCGGAGGAACAACAATTGCACGAGGTAGGGAGCTCTGTGTGACGTTGAACGCCAACTTCCATTCATTTTTCAAAAAATAAACTACGAGGCTTCTTTTCCTGAGGCAAATGACGATGCGTGTACTTAGTGTCAGTATTCTTTATCTGCCATCCATATGCCCTCGCCACTCACCACTCTCATCACTACTCTCATCATCATTCTCATCATCATCATCATCACCGTGACACATCCCTTCAGGCCTCGGTCAAAGAGCTGAAAGCTACTCATGCCGCTACTCTGGCTGCCATTCGAGCGGAGTCCGCGGCCAACGAAGCGGAGCGTTCGTTTGCGAGGGACGAGGCACACGAGCACGCCCTACAGGAGCAGCGATCAGCCCACGCGCAAGCCTTGGAAGCAGCACGGGAACAAGCCGCCAGCAAGGCCCGAGAACAGCTCGAAGCTGACCTCTCAAACGCTCTCCGCCAATCAGAAGAGGTCCATGAAGCCACCCTGCGGGACGCAGCGGCGAAGCATGCCGAGCAACTGGCTGCGGTGCAGATTGAGGCCGCGGCTGAGGTGGAGAAAGCAGCAACGGAGTCAGCTGATCGGACGAGAGAGACTGTGACGGCGGCTGCAACAGCCGAGCGCGCGGAATTAGTCGCGTCTCACGAAGCAGCTCTTCGAGAAGCACTAGCGACCAAAGCGCTTTCTTTAGAAGATCACGAGCAGGCGATTGCTACTGCACGCCGGGAAGCTTTCGAAGAGGCAACTGCAACTGCACGTGCTGAGGCAGAAGAGGCTGCAAAAGTCGCGCGTGAGGAAGCAGACGCAGAGATGGAGCGGATGGTCACCATGGTGGCCAATCAGCATCTAGAAGAGGCGGCACGCGTGCTGGCGCGGACGGAAGCGGCTGCTCGTGAAGCAGAAGAAGCAAACAAGGCAGAGCTTGCGAACGTGAAAGCAGAGGTTGAGGCAAACGCCGAAGCCTACTTCAAAGCTCAGCTCGAGGCGTTGGAAAAGTCTCATGAAGAAGCTTTGCGTGCGCGAGAAAAAGAAGCCGCAAGGTCCTCTGAAACCACGTTGCAGACCAGTTTGCAGACCGCTCTGACCAATGAGCGTGAATCAGCCGCTGCCGCCCAAGCCACCGCCCTTGCTACTCAGGCTCGGGAACACCAGGAAGCATTGGCCGAGGTGCAGCAACAATTGGTGGAGACCCAAGAAGCAGCCAACCAACAGGCCGCAGAATCAGCGGCCGCCCTTGAAGACTTGACCTTGAAGCATGCGGCTCAAATGTCGCGCCTCAAAGCGACTCGAGCGGGGGAGCGACGGCAAGAAGCCGCCACCAAAGCAAAGCTCGAAGCGTCACTGGAAGCAGCCAATAGAACAGCAGCCGAGACAGAAGCACTGCACGTGCAGGAACTCGCCGAGGCGGTGGCCGCAGCCAGAGAAGAAGCTTCGTCGGAGTCCACGAGTCAGCTCGAAGCCAGGCATGCTGCGGCCTTCGCACATGTAGAAAGGGTAAAGGCGCAAAGCTTGGCGCGCGCGTCGGAAGACCACGAACGAGCCCTCGTAGGGCTCGAGGCCAAGCACAAGCGGCAACAGGACGAGCTGGATGCGAGTTTGCGGTCAGAAATGCAGGAGGCCCTGGTCGAGATGGAGCGGCAGCACGCCAATTCGACGCGAGCTTTGGAGCAAAAGCTCTTGAAGCTCACTACAACGAGCCAGCGAGAAGGCACTGCCTTGCGTCGAGATCTGTCAACAGCACAGCAGCAAGTCGACGAGCTCTCTGAAGCGCTCGCTCGATGCCATGAGAAAGTGTCCAGAGCGCAAGCAGAGCAGGCCAGCTTAGAGCAAAGAGTCGAAGAAGTACTGGCCACAACAGCAGAAGACGCAGAAAGAGCGCAATGGGCACATGCAGAAGAAGTGTCTCGCCTTGAAGACAAACTGAATCAAACCCTGGAAGATGTGGACTTCGAGAAACGAGAGCTAGAAGCACAACACGCTCAAGAATTAGAAGAAGTAAGGCAAGACGCCGAGTCTCAAATCGCTAGCGCCGGTGCAGCAGCTGCCGAAGCAGCAGCGGCCGCCAAGGCGAAGGCAACACGAGAAGCGGAGCTAATGGTGCAACAAGAGCTACTAGAATCGCAGCACGAAGAAGCAATGCATGAATTGGCGACCCAACACGCCAGCGAAATTGCGCGCTTGACACAAGAAAAGGATGATTTAGATGCGCAATTAAACGAAACTAAGTCTGTTGTGGAAACGAGTACACGAGAACTTACCCTGGCTGAAGCAGCAGAGAATGCGGCAGCAGACATAAAAAACCTTAGAGCTGAATTAGATTCCAATCATGCTGCTGCACTAGCGACTCAAGAGCAGAAACACGCATCTGCGATGGCTGCCCTTCAAGCAGAAGCGTCGGCCCGGGAAGCTCGCCTGCAAGAAGTGGCACGGCAAGCAGGGGTAGCCGCGGCCCACGAGGCCGCCACCAGCGCTGAGCAGTATGCAGCCGAGGTCGCTGCCGAAGTTCAGGCCACTCACCAGGAAGAATTGCAGGCCTTGAAAACAGCGCATGCAGACGAGTTGGCTGAGATGGCCAATGAAGCATCTGCATCCGCTTTGAGAAGCTTGGAGCATTTGGAGCGAGAGCTCCTGTCCAATCAGGCGCAAGATCTGCAGAATGCGCGCGAACATGCCGCACGAGAAGCTCGCAGCGCTGTAATAGCCGAGCATGCGGCGTCCGTCCAAGCTCTAGAAGACCACCATGGCGAAGTGGTTGCGCAGCTGCAGCGAGACGCTTCAGAAGCAGCGGCTCAAGCCAAAGCCGAGAAGCAAGAAGCCGTGGCAGCGATTGAAGCCGAGCACAGCACTAACGCCGCTTTGCAGCGCTTCGAAAGCTTGCTGAAGCACGAAGAAGACCGGCGCCAGCTCGAGGCGCAGCTGCAAGCCGAAAAGTCAGAGCGAGAAACCATACTAAGCCGGCACAAGGCCCAACTGGAGAAAGCAGCGGCTCAGGTGCGTGACGAAAGATGACAGAGCGACAAAACCCCCATTCTTTTTCTTCTTCCTCTCAACGATAGCACTGGAAAAGGTCTCAAGCTTGCCTCGATCGAGTTTTGTCTGATCGTTGAATTCGGCATCATTGGAATCCTCCGTTTCCTTCGTGCCACTTTCAGTATCATGCTCTTTTAATTTTGTTTTTTTACATGTGTATTGGTGTGCATTTGTGTGTGCATACAGCACGCCGCCGCTCTGAGTGCTGCAGCCATTAAATTAGAGCACGAAACGTCGGCGAAAGATGCCTTCGCATCTCAATTGGCAGAGGTGCAAGCGGAACTAACCCGCGCTGGCGATGACGCAAGCGCCGCGAAGGTGGCTGCCTCACGAGACGGTGCGGCTGCGCGCACTCATGCCGAAGCCCTGGCAGTGGCCGAGGGCTTAGCTGAGGGCTTGAGGCAAGAATTAGCAGCGAGCCAGGCACAAATGCGGTGGTTGGAACAGCAGAGCGCGACAGCGTGGGCGTCGTGTGAAGCTGCGGAGGCACGAGCGCGGGCCATCGAGCAAGGGCGAGAAGAAGACGCCCGAAGGCACGCCCGACGGCAACAGCAGCTCGAACAGACTCGTTTGGCTGCTGCGGCTGCTGCTGCTGCGGCTGCACAGCAACAACAGCACTCTCAGAGTGATGGTGCCCAGGCACTCAGTGGTGATCAGCGCAGCCGCTCCGCTAGCCCTAGCCCTGCTGCCGCTGCGACCGCGGCACTGGCGGCTGCTGCTCGACTTGCACGCGTGCCTTCTGGTCCGGGGCCAACTTTGAGCACTGCGTGGAGTGAGCGAAGCGGTTTCACGAGTGGAGTGACGTCACCAAGAGGGTCGAGCCGATCTGGGAGCCGATCCATCGCCGAATACTTGAGCGAGCACCGAGGCAGCGACTACCGCGGTGACGACGGTGGTGGCGGAGATGGGAGTGAGTGCGGGGGAAGCGAGTACGGTGGCAGCGTACATGGAGGGGTGTATAACACTACTGCTAATATTGCTGATTACGAGCCCTCAGATGATGTCAATAGCCCCGCCTCCAGTGGTCTCCAAGGCTCTACCAATGTTTCATCCGTAGCGTCGTCAGCGCTCTCCCCCACCAGTGCGCCACCGATGGCGTTTGTGGCGTTTCGCGCCAGTTTCGGACCGGGCCCCATTGGCTTGCAGTTCGACGTCGATGAGGACGCGGCCGCTCAGAACCAGTTAAGCCTGGTCGCGACCCACGCCAGTGGCGCGGCGGCGGACGCTGGGGTGCAGCCCGGGGACCTGATTGCAGAGGTTGACGGCGAGCAGCTGCCCGACGGCTTCGGCGCGAACCAGTTGTTCGACTTGCTGGTGAGCCGGCCGCGGCCCGTGACGTTGGGCTTCGTGCGCCAAGCTTCGGAGCCTTCTGGAAGTAGAAGAAGTGCTGGTGGTGCTCCTGGTGTAGATGATGAATGATGTGTGTATATGGTGACGAACCATCGCGCAGCCAGTTCGGGCCATAGAATAGCGCAGCAGCCATTTTTGGTACTTTTCGCGCGCAGTTCTCGCCGACGCGCTATGGCCAAGAGATTTAGAGATATATTTGGTAACGACTTATAGATACAGCTCGATCGAAACATTTGAATATCCGAAAGAACTGAAATGTATGAATTACTGCCCGAAGAATGGGACTTCCCATATTCATCTGAAGCACTCGAAGTCGTTGTCGAAGATATAATACTATTTCCATTTCCGTGATGAATAATTCACACCAGAGGAGAGGTGATTAGCAAGGTGATTTGACGTGTTGGACCTACTTTATCCCTGTGTATCTCCATAAGAACGCGACGTCTCAAACCCCAAGGCCACGACCACAATGGGGGAATTCCAGATCTACGATAGTAAATTTTGTTCTGATGGCAGGTTTGGGCTTTTGTGCAGTAGCAGGGTACAGTAGGGCATATTAAATATCAAGGAATTCTTTGAGGTCTTAATCGAACTGTTTGGCCGAAGGCCGAAGTTACA
>Ga0307982_1002218_pt1 | contig 15741 bp, 13 predicted proteins | sample OrgLakmetagen989_FD_201847 | JGI IMG/M metagenome (GOLD analysis project Ga0307982, IMG submission 201847) | Saline water microbial communities from Organic Lake, Antarctica - #989 | ecosystem: Environmental > Aquatic > Non-marine Saline and Alkaline > Saline | place: Antarctica: Organic Lake...
ACTTCTTCCTCCAACTTGTTTTTTATCGCTAAATAAGTCAACTGATTCAAGAGACATAGAATTGATCATATCCATAATTGAATCAGTATTTTCGAGAGAGCCTAAGTCTAAGTCTAAGGTTTCTTCATTTTCAGATGCTAACATATTAAAGTGATCGCTTTTTTTTCCTCCACCCATATTTGATTTTAAAGGATTATTGGAAAAATTATTAACGAGTTGCCCAACATAATCTTTTTGGTAATAATCAGTATCATTGTCCGTTTCAATATTAGCGTTAATAGTTGTTCTTTGTGAGGGTTCTTTATCGTCATCTGTTTCTAATTTTAAACTTGCATCATCAATTGATTCAGTTTTCTCATTAAAATCAGTGAGTGATGATGTAATAGACGACAAACTGGACAAACCAGGTAAATTAATTTTGAGAGGCTTGAGAACTTGCCCATTTTTAATAAAATTTAAACTGTTCGCAAAGTCTTCAGGGTTACTTTCGTCGTTCATTTGATCATCAAATTTAATACCCGAAGGCCAGTAAACATCATTTTTAATTTTTTTATTAACAGGTGTTTTGCTTAAACTGGATAATTTTATTTCAGAACATGATTCTCCAACTCCCATTCCTTGGTTATTTTTAATTTTACCATTTGCACCTTTTTTTAATAACAAATCACATAAATCATCATGTTGTGTAGATAAGTGTAAAATTGTGTTACCGTCATTATCTTGAAGATTGATAAATTTGCGAACGTCGTTTCTTTGTAAAATGGATGTGATTAAATTTTTAGCTCTAGAATCAGAATAATTATCTACTAAATAATGGAGGATGGTTTTTTTAGAGGAATCACAAACACCATAATTTGATATTAATCCTTTATTATGAAAAAGTTCCAATACCTGATAATTTTTAGTTTTTGCTAATTCGAGAGCAACTGAATCATTTTTGCACATAACACTATTTTTATCATTCCAAAATAAAAATCCACCAATTTGATCATTATTATTATTTTTGAAGTCATTATCTGATTCATAATTAAGATTGAATGTGTCGCTTGAGATTGAGTAATCACTCAAATTATCAAGCATTCCCGAAGAATAATCACTCAATTTATCATTAAAAAAATTTTTACTCATCTTTTGGTCTCTTATAATATACTATAATAAGATAATTTATATAAATTCTTGATGAAAAATAGGTCATCAAATCGTTAAATGAAAAAAAGATGTGGGTCAATTTTAAAATATTTTAATCAATTTATGCTGTATCTGTTCTAAAAACAACACAAACTTAATATTTCATCGGAAACTTAATATTTCATCAAATAACAAAATTTATAAAAATAATTTTTAAAATTTTTGTCAAATAAATTAAAGATTTTCCCATCAAATTTACATTTATCCATTTGATTATCGTGTACATAATTAATAATTTTTTTAAGTAATAAATTTGAACAATATCTATTGGAACTTTTAGGAATGTAAATAATTTTAGAGTTTCCTCCGTCTATTTTGTAAAATTCACAATTATCGTTAGGGATATGATTTAAATCAATTATGAATTTGCTTTCTTTATAAGAGTCAACTTGATAATATAAATCGTAAAAATCACTTCTATAATCATTATAAAGTTCATTATCATTTAATTTTGAACAAATATCTTGATCTTTAATTTTCGAATCAAGCCAAATTTTAACTTTGTCAGGTTTAGTAGGGATTATATAATTATTATCCATGATCGGAATATTATAACAAAAAAAATAAAAAATGAAAGAAAACACAATGTGAATAAGTGGAAATTTGCAAATAAGTAAAATTTTGCGAATAAGTAAGATTTTGTGAATAAGTAAAAAATATGTAAATGAATGCGAAAATCATAATTAAATATAATTAATTAATTTTTATTTTTCCTTCCGCTTCTATTAGCCGTCCTTTTAAGGTTAGTATGGACAACTGGTTCTCTCATTGATTCCATTTTTTCAAGAATTTTTTCGACTTTTTCATTGTCTCCAATTTCATTAAAAATGGCTACTTTTATCATATCTTTTTTAAGGGACGCTTTAGTTTCTGATCTATTTATAATTAATTTTCCACTTGTAATTTCAATTTTGTCTTGTTTCATATTTTTCATGTGATCAATAATTTTTTTTTCAAGTGGCCTTTTTTGTTTTTTTAATTCTTTTAATTCTTCTTCTTTTTCCCTGACGATATCTCCAATTTTAACAAATTTGATAACATCTTCGTGCATACCTTTAGGTATAACTATATTTTCCACAGTTGTGGATGAATCACCTGAGTCTTGAGAGTTATAATTTTCTGAGTGAGAATCTGACATTTATATTAATTTTTAATAAATATAAATATGAATAGTAAACGTAAATGATAAATATAAATTATGGACAAAATATTAAAACAATTTATACATTCAAATAAAATTTAAAATATATTTAATAATTTACGCATCGAAAATGATAAACAAGGCAATATTACAAGAAAATAATTAAATTAAAAAAGTGGTTTTAAATTAACATCCGGTTCAATGCTTGAATTCATCCAAAAAGTTGTTTTAAATTAACATCCGGTTCGGTTCAATGCTTGAATTCATCCAAGGTTCGACCACATATTTAGGACACGCAGGTGTCCCTCTAATATTATATGATTTTATGTTCTTAAGGTTACTAATAGTGTCGATAGCACTAGTTTTAATGCCACTAATCTTAGAAGAAATGTAATAATTTTCATAGTTGGTCGGTTCAATGCTTGAATTCACCCAAGGTGTGACTTCAAGGCACTCTGATATGCCTCTAATATCATATAATTCTCCATAGTTACCAATAGTGTTGATATCACTAGTTTGAATTCCACTAATCTCAGAAGAAAGGTAACCATTTCCATAGTTAATCGACCTAGGAATAATTTCAAACAAATCGTCATCATCTTTCACTGGAAGACATTTATCGATGTCTGGTAAATTTTTGATATCGCAATTGCAATCTTGATCACTTCTGCAATGTTTTTCACATTTGCATTTTACCATTGAAAGTTGTTCTCCAGTGTCACTGAGTGAAATAAAATTATCATTTTCCCAAGTTTGACTGTTTTTAATAATGTTATCATTATCATGGACATTGCATGAAGAAGTATTTAAATTACTTTTTCTTAATTCTTCTTCTTTTCCCTGATGATATCAGATATCAGATATCAGATATCGCCAATTTTAACAAATTTGATAACATCTTCGTGCATACCTTTAGGTATAACTATATTTTCCACAGTTGTGGATGAATCATCTGAGTCTTGAGAGTTATAGTTTTCTGAGTAAGAATCTGACATTTATATTAATTTTTAATAAATATAAATATGAATAGTAAACGTAAATGATAAATATAAATTATGGATGATAAATATAAATTATGGGCAAAATATTAAAACAATTTATACATTCAAATAAAATTTAAAATATATTTAATAATTTATGCATTGAAAATGATAAACAAGGCAATATTATAAGGCAATATTGTGAGTGAATAATTAAATTAAAAAAGTGGTTTTAAATTAACATCCGGTTCGATGCTTGAATTCATCCAAGGTGCGACTACAAATTTAGGACATGCTGGTGTTCCTCTAATATCGTGAGACGCACCTTTTCTAGTATTGCCAATAGTGTTGATACCGATAGGTTTAACAATGTTAACTAAATTTCTATTTTTTACCGATATAGGTTCAGGCACTGTTTCAAACCAATCATCATTAGCTTCTTGCGGAAGATATTTGTCAATGTCGAATAAATCTTCTGGATCGCAATCTTGGTTTCCTCCACAATATTCCCTTCCTTTACTTTTGAACACTGCAAGTCCTCCATTAGTTTCATCAGAGGGGAGAAAATTAGTATTTTCCCCAGTTTGGCTGTTTCCGATAATATTATTATTATGATCAAAATGCATATCCCATGAAGAAGGTCCTAAGTTACCCCTTTTATCTCCAGAGTAACTTGATTTTTTATACTCACCCGGAGATGCGCTATTTCTATGTCGAAGCTTTCTCCTAACTTCCCCGCTTTCGTTGGGAAAATAATCGAGAGATGAAACATATTGATTCCTATCATCGACCATCATAGATGAGTCGAGCAATTTTTTGCCAATATTTTTATTTCTAGGATTGCTGTTTCCATTTCCATTGTTATTTTGCTCATTTTTTTTTGATCTATTTTTATTATTTTTTAGCCTTCTTTTGGATTGCTTATTATAATTGACTCTGATATCATGAGGTGAATCCATTATTTCAGCTTCAACATTTTTGGAATTGTTATTTTCCATGATCATTTCAGAGTTTAATCCTGTATCATCTTCCATATTTTCGGGTATTCCACTGTTATTATCAAATTGTTGCTCGTAGCTTTCATCATCATCGCTTATAGTATCAGTGTTAAAAATGTTCAAGTCTTCGTTTTTAAAGAAAAAGAAATAAACTAGGAAGCCAAGTATCGCAGTTAAGATGCAAATGCTGACGCTGTTATTATCTAAGTTAATCATTTAAATTCGGATATATTATATAGAGATAATAAAATAATAAATTATAAAAAAAGATTTGTAAATATGTATAATTAGGTGCATTAAAAAATAAGTAATAAAAATATTTCCCAGATAATAGATATGAATATTGAATATGATGATGATCAAATAGATATTGATGAATTTGATCTATCAAGTTGCGATGTGTCAATTAATTATTTAGGAGAAGTTAGACATCGTTGCTCAAATATAGGAAATATAGGAAACTTAGAAAAAATAAAAAACAGAGAATTATTAATCAATGACAAAATAGCGTCAAGTGAAATATTTTTAAAAGAAATACAAAAGACAACAAGGGAAATATGGGAAAATGTAGTTTTTAGAGAAGTGAACAATGGGAAATTAACATCTTTGAAATATTTAGACGATAATGATTATGAAAAATTTCATGAAATGTTCATAAATTCAAATGATAATCTAAGAGAAATAAAAAATGAACTGAATAATTTACATAGGGAAAAATATTCATTTTCATTTACATAGAGGAAAATATTTAATTTTATAACCCTCCTCGAATGCTAACAATGTTAACATATGGATCAATTGTATTAATAAATGTGGGGAAGAATACATAATCAACAGGGTACAATACTGGATCATACCAAAAATACACAATAGGATTATCGTGAATGAATGGATAATTATTATATCCATGAAATTTTTTGAACATTTTAAGATCCAAGTCAGAGTCAGAATCAGAATCCGAGTCAGAATCAGAATCGTCACTGGATTTTTTATTTTTTTTCCCTCCTTTTTGCAAATATTTTTGTTGGTGTTTTATAAATTTATTAATTCCAGAGTCACTGACTTTTACGTGCTCAATGTTAAATGAAATATCATTACCATCATTGGTATTTTCCTTGATGATAAAACTAGAATATGATCCATCATTTAAATTTTGAATAGTGACTCCAAATTGTGGTAATTCTTTTGTAAAGTACTGTGATAAATTATTCCAAATTTTCTTAACTGCTCTAGAATCATTTTTAGATTCAACTTTAGATTTGAAAGTTCCGTTAATGAGTGGATTAACCAATTTATAAGAAGGCATAGTTTAAGTATATCTATATCTTAGATAAAAAATGATGATAAAAAATGGTGATAAAAAATGATGATAAAAAATGATGATAGATAATAAAAAATAGTGTGTAATATAACAAAATATAAAATAATATAATGATATAATAAACATAATAACATAATATAAATAAATATAAAAAATTACAATTTATATATTTGAATATAAGCGATGTCATCAGTGAAAATTTTAGATGTGACAACAGAACATGCGCATCAATTTAAAGTATTAATAGAAGTAATTAAGGATATTTTGAATGACGCCAATTTAATATTTATCAAACCTAAAAAAAAAAGAAAAGGGTCAGATGAGGAGGATGTAGAAGGATGTATGAAAATATCAGCAATGGATGTGACAAAATCAGTATTGATAGATGTCAAATTAAAGGGAAATGAATTTTCATCATTTCATTTGGAAAAAGATGTAATATCAGTGGGATTAAATATGCCAATATTTTACAAGCATATTAAATCAACGGACAAAAATGACATATTAAACTTGTCCATATTACATAATGATAAAAGTTATTTAAGAGTGAAAAAAGACAACAAAGATGAATTAGAAGAAACGATTGATAGAATTAATATGTTAGATATAAGAAAAGGCGAGATAATAATACCAGCTTGTCAATGTGATGTGCAAATAACAATAGATGCACCTAAATTTCACAAAATATGTAAGGATATGGCAAGTAATGTGGGTGAATGTGTAGAAATAACATGTTTAAGAGAGAAATTGGTGCTAACGTGCCAAGGTGAAGTAGCAAATAGGGAAAGTATTCTAAGATGTAGAGATCCGAATGATGAAGACAGTGTCGGATCAGTTCAAATAGAATTTGATAAATATTTTAAAGGAGAAATAGTGCAAGGAATTTATGAGCTAAAACACATATCTTCATTTTCGAAATTGGCAGCATTTTCTCAAAAAATAGAAATATATATGAAAAATGACAAACCATTGATTATAAATTATGGTGTTGCATCATTGGGGAGAGCTTCGTTATGTCTCACACCAATAAAAAAGAGTGAACCAAATATGTTTAATGACGAAGATGAGTCTGATGATGATTCGTATTCAGACCCAGATATAGATGTATTAGATGACGAAGACGATGAAGATAATTTTATAATGCTATAATTAAAGATTTTTACAGCTTCGGACTATTTTAAATGATACACCCTAAAATATTATTTTTTATATATTTTTGGTTCTTTGTGGTATTTTGTCTTATTTTCTTCTATTTCTTTTTTTGTCTTTTTTAATGATGATGTAAAATAGTTCATTAAATTATCAGTGCTAATATTCTTTATTGATTTTTTAATTGATTTTCCTAAATCATTAAAACTCATAGGTTCATCTTGCTTCATATAATGTTTCAATTGGTTAAATGTTTTTTCTATTGGATTTTGATTGTGGTTATAAAGAAGAATATGTATAAAATCATTTTTACTATTTAATATAAAATCTTTTACTTTTTGATTTCTATGACTACTTGCATTATCCATTAACACCAGTTTGTTCTTTTTCTTATCAAGTATAAATTTGAGAAATTCAATTAATCATTCATGATCTATTCCACTTTTTTATATAAAGTCCATCCAATAACTCCCTTAGTTGTTATTGCCATAATTAAAGTATGTTTAACAAATACTATATTATCTTTTGTCACTTTTTCTAATCTTTTACCTATTTCTTTTCGTCGTTTCATTTTTGACATGCCTATATTGAGCGATGTTTCGTCAATTGAAATTATGTCATTTATATTATATTTTTTAAGTTTGCTATAAAATTTTTTATATTCATCATCATAATCAATTGGTTTACTATATCTTGTATCTGGTTTATATGTATGTTGTATTTTTTTATAAGCCAAATTAGTAAATTTAATTATATTTACAAAATGACTTTTGGATATAATTATATCCTTATATTGTTCATGAAAATTTGCTAATATATCATGTAATGTGATTGTTGGTTTATTTTTAATTAATTTCAAAATATAATTCACATGCTTTTGTTTAACTTTATATGAACCTTTTGAACGTTCTTTATTATCAACTGTTTCCATTTTTAAATATGGTTTTAACCATCTAACTAAACTATCTTTGGAACATTCATATATTTCACAAATTTTTCTATAACTTGGCTCTTTCATTTTCAAGTAATATTTTACAGCAGACAATTTATAATCACTTGTTTTGTGTTTACTCATTGGTATATAATTGATAAATAAAGTGTTAAAAAATATTTATCAATCACCAAAGTTTACACGCATAAATTCATCAGAGCTTCACGGTTCTGTATAACCAAATTTTTAACATCGGACTGTATCATTTAAAATAGTCTCGCTGTAAAAAAAAGTTCCCCCATTTTATCATCTATCATAATTTGATTTACACTTTTTTCATCGTTTTGATTAATTTTAATAACTCCTAATATTCTACCAAAATTATCAAATTTATAACAATAAAGATAAACTAATTTACCCAGAACTAATTCTTCAAGTCTTAATTTAGCTACAATTGCCAATTTTTTTTCAGATTCTCTTTCTTCATCAGGGAGAGATTTTTTTTGTTTAATTTCACTTGAATTGTACCCAATCATTCGGACTGTAAATTGTTGATATTGATCCATAATTTTAAAAGCGCAATATAATGTGTCACCATCATAACATCTAACAACTTTAACAAGAAAAACTTTACCAAAAAATGAAAATTTAGGAATGTTCAAATCGCACATCATCAGCTCAGTTTTAATTTTTTCGCAATTTTGGGATTTATCATCAAAATAAAATCCTTCACAAGAAAGACATTTATTAATTTTATCAGCTAATTCAATATTACTCATTTTTAAAAATATTATTGTTAATTTTTTATATGATTAGAAATCAGGTTTATTTGGAGTGTATTTAATACTTAAATCTAAATATTTTTTAAATATGTCTCCATTAAGGGACTTGATAAAATCTATTTTGCAATTTTTATTCCAAATTTTAATGAATATCCAATTTTTTTTATTATGGCTTTTAAAATGAAATGATAATCCATTAATGTCATTACTATCTGTGTTAAGTGTGCGACATATCATTCCTATACAAATGTCTTGCCATATATCTAAAAAAATGTTAGGCTCTACGCGAATAGAACAAACACCGCCATATTTATTATGTTCGTCTTCCCACTTGGGAACAATAGGATGTTTCATGAAGAAAAAATCTTTAATTTGAATGGGCAAACGTTCAAAGCAATTAAACATTTTCCAAAAATTAGACACATTGTTGACAATGTACACTTTTTTATAGCTAGATAAACTCCAATCTTTATCAGATATATCATGAGTCCATAGAACATAAGTGTCCTCAAAAGTTAAATTATCACCAATATTAATTTGAGAATATTTGTTATCCTCGTTAACATTATCGTTGTCACTTTGACTTTTATTACAATCATTGTAACTTTTATTATTATTCGGCAGCGCGGCATCGTTGTTATTTTCATTTTTTTTATTAATGTTATAGCGTCCGTTAGTCTGTACGTTATCATTGTTGTTTACAGTATGATTTTGAGCATTCTTCGAGTTCGAGTCGGAAATAATTTTTTGATTATTGATATTTTTATTTTCTAAATTGGGGAAAAATATTTTTTGTTTGTGAATGTGATCTTTATTAAAAACATTATACGAAAAATCACTGTTGCTATTTTTAGTGCAATGATAATTTTTATTTTTAGAATATATGTGTTTTTTATCTTTATAGTGCGAATTTTTATTTAAGTGAACATTTTTAGTTTTTTGGTCGTTAAATTTGCGATCATCAGAATGGTTAAATTTTCGATCATCGGAATGATTAAATTTGCGATCATCAGAATGGTTAAATTTGCAATCACTAGAATAATGATTTTCATTAATTTGACCGTTTTTTTTTAAATAAGTTAAAGTTGTAATATTATCGTGTCTATTAGGATGAGAGGAATGTTCAGGTCCATCGTTGTCTGCTGTATCATATTTATTATTTTTGCAATTTTTTTTAGTTTTTTTAACAATGGACCACTCGTTATCCATCCTATATAATAAAACTAAAAATTAAAAAATTATGGTATGGGCGATGAATATGATTAATTATTTTTTCTTAATTATAATTTAAAAATGGATATGAACGCGACTAATTGAATGTTTTCATCAGGCATAGGTAGCAAATTATATTCGATTGTTCTGATTTTGTCTAAAATATTAATGGTGGTCTTTTCATCAATTTTATCAAGAGCATCAGTAATATTAGTTAATGTGGAATTATTTGTTACATTTTTTAAATTATCAGTGACATGATTGAATAAAATTAAAAATATTTCATTGATGATATCATTGAGAAATAATGATTTGTCAGTTTTAATTTTTTTAATAATGTTGTATGAATCTTTAATACTGAGGTATAAAATAGATTCGAACATGATATAAATATCTAGATCACATGGATGTCCTAAATATACATTAATAGATTGTTCGTCAATATTACTCTTAGTAATACTCATAAGCTGTAATATATTGATAGCGTACCTTAAATCACCTTTAGAAATTTTAATAATAGTATTAACTCCATCATCAGTGACTAAATTCCTAATATTTTCCGACTCGGCGATTTTAAATAATTTTTCTTTAATATGGATCTCCCCAATGGGTAAATATCTGAAAATTTTGCATCTAGATTGCAGAGCGATGTCAACTTTATACAAAGTATTGCAAATGAAGCAAAATCGTACATTTTCATGGTAATCTTCCATAATTTTACGAAGAATGGCTTGAGCATCATTCGTCATAGCGTCAGTTTCGTCAAAAATGACCAATTTAAGTCTAGTTTCATCATCTAATTTTCTGAAAGATGTGACAAATTGCTTAATTTTTGTTCTTACTGTTTCAATTCCTCTATCATCAGAAGCATTCAACTCGATGACCATAAGTTCATAATCGCGCTTGTAAATTTCTTTAGCACATGCAATAATAGAAGAAGTTTTCCCAGTCCCAGGTTGCCCGTAAAATAACATATTGGGTAAATCCTTTTTTTCGACAAATTTTTTTAAAGATTCTACAATTTCTTTATGGGAAATAATATCTTTGAGAGACTCCGGCCTATATTTTTCAGCCCATGGTATTTTTTTATTTCTAACTTTGTAATTTTTAGAGATGAATCCAGTATTACGGAAATTATCATCATTGTCATTGTTTTTATCAATTGAATTGAGGTACATTATTATTAAAAATAGTCCAAATCCTTAAATAATATTAAACAATATTAAATAATATTAAATATAAAAAAGAAAAATGCATTAAAACACGATTAAACTGTATTATAAGGATTAAAAAAGGGACTTTCGGATGAATATTAACACTTTAAAAATTACATTATAATAAATGTATTAAAAGGGTGCTTTTATAACAAATGATCTTTTTAAATAGCTCTCCATAAAAATTGAAAAAATAATGAAAATTAAAAATAATTTAAGAGGATAAAGAAATAATATAAAAATATATTCATCTTAGGATATATAGGATATAATGAACGGGGAGTCGATATTTTACGATCCAAAGTTGGTTCCTTTAAAAAACATAAGGTTCACAGTTCTTGGAAATGAGCAAGTATTAAAAAATTCAGTGATAAGTGCAGATAAAAGAGGAATAGATGTGTCAGAGTTATATGCAAGTTCCGACCCAAAAAAGAATGGTTTAATGTCTCCTGAGTTGGGAGTGACAGATAATCATCAGTTATGCGCAACATGTGGATTTGGGAAATTAAATTGTCCGGGGCATTTTGGACATTTAAAACTATCTCAGTGTTTATTCCATGATGGTTTTTTAGGTTTAGTGAAGGATATATTGAGTATAATTTGCTTAAAATGCTCAAAATTACTACTTCCAAAAAAAGAAAGGGAATTAATGGAATTAATGGTGAAAGATGCGAAATATCCAAGATTAAGAGTAAATTTAATAAAAAAATTAATAAGCAACGTTCAATATTGCGCGAATGGATGCGGGGAACCAGTGAAAAATATAAAAAAAGAAAACAAAAAAACTTCATTGATTATAGGATTAGTAGCAGAAAGTAAACATGTTGATGAAGGGAAAGTAATATTGGTGAAAGAAAAATTAAACGCTACATATTGTAAGGGCGTTTTAGAGGAAATAAGTTTAAGTGATCAAAGATTAATGGGAATAAATACCGAATTTATGAATCCATCAATGTTAATTTACGACATATTTACAATTCCTCCAATAGCTATTCGACCGTCCTCAAGAGTTCAAGATTTGGACAATTTAAAAGAAGACGATTTGACTCATAAATTGGTGGATATAATTAAAACAGAAAATAGAATATATAAAGTTTTACAATCAAGGAGTGAAAATAAACCTAAAAGTTTAGAGACTTTAAAAATATTAGCTCAATTTCATGTGACATCTTATGTGCAAAATGATCCAGGCGGCGTTATGGAAGCTACAAAGAAACAAAAGACTATTAAGCCATTATCAAGCAGATTTCAGAAGAAAGAAGGAAGAATAAGAGGAAATTTGTGCGGTAAAAGAGTGGAAGGATCAGGTAGAACGGTTATAGGATCTGATTCTACAGAAGAAATAAATCAAATGGGTGTTCCCATAGAAATGTGTATGAATTTGACATATCAAGAAGTTGTGACACCAAAAAATATAAAATTTTTGGAAAAATTGGTAAAAAATGGAAGATACAAATATCCCGGAGCAAATTATGTTTATCAAAAAAATAAAAAGAAGCCAGAGAGAGAAATATACCCAATAGATTTAAGATATAGTCAGCCAGAAATAAATTACGGAGACATTGTTGATCGTCATTTAATAGATGGAGATTATGCTTTGTTTAATCGTCAACCAACATTGCACAAATTAAGTATGATGGGACACAAAATTTATATTATAAAAAATAAAAATATAAAAACTTTTCGCTTGAATCCATCCGTGACAGTTCCCTACAACGCTGACTTCGATGGTGATGAGATGAACATGTTTGTTCCTCAATCAGTGCAAGCCGCAATAGAGTTGGAACATATATGTAATGTGATGTATCAAATAATATCTCCAGCTGGAAGTTCCCCAACAATAGGGATGGTTCAGGACAATACGGTTGGTAGCTTTATGTTGTCAAATGATAAAACAATAATATCAATGAAAAGGGCAATGAACATGATAGCCTATACAAATGTGGAAAATCCTTCAGTATTAGGAACAATTAAAAAAAATAAGTTAATGTCGGGGAAAGAATTATTATCAATAATTTTGCCAAATAATTTAAACATGTTGGGAGCAACGGTGATAGAAAAAGGAAAATTTTCAAAAGGAAGATTAACGAGCAAACACGTGTCAAAAGGAAGTCACAATAGCATTCAACATTTAATTTGGAATCAATATGGTCCTTTGGAAACTAAAAACTTTTTAGATAATTTACAAAGGATGGGAAATATATTTTTAATTTACAATGGATTGACGGTCGGAATAAAAGACACTCGAATACCAAAGGACCTTCAAATTCAAATAGAAACGATTGTTAAACAAAAAGAATTAGAAGGTGAACATTTGTTAACAAACATGGAAAATAATCCAGATGTATTAAAAAAGTCAGTTTTTGAAGATATGATGTTTAATTTTTACAATATAATAAGACCAGATGTCAGCAAGATGATTATTGACAATTTAACAGAAGAAAATAATTTTCAAAAAATGATTGTGTCAGGATCAAAAGGAAACGATATCAATATGGGAGGAATGTGTGGATGTTTTGGACAACAAGGGATGGACAATGGTAGAATATCGAATGTAAAAATGAATAAAAGATCGACACATTATTCGTTTCAAAACGATAACAGAGGTCCAGCAAGAGGTTTTATACGTAATTCATATTTAAAAGGAATGAGTTCATCAGAATTAATAATGACAAACATGGGCGCAAGAGCAGATATGATATCAACATCCATTCAAACAGCAGATACGGGTTATGTCCAAAGGAGGATGGTAAAGAGTGTGGAAGATATATACATAGAGTATGGAATGAAAGTGGTAAATTCAAGAGGGATAATATATCAGTTTAATTTTGGAGACACTGGAATAAACACTGTTGAACAACATAAAATAAGTTTGGATTCATTAAAACTGTCAAATTTAAACATGGACAAAAAATTCGGTTTTACGAAAGATGAAATCCTAAAATATAAATTTAAAAATTTTAAAAAATTGGACAGTGATAATTATGTGAAGCAGTTAATAATGTTAAGAGATGATATTAGGAAAAAGAGACATTGTTTACAAGTAAATCGCGCGATATTTGAAACAACATATATGCTCCCGGTTCATATTAAGAACATATTCGAATCACTGTTAACGTCAAACAAAAAAACTTTAAAATCAGATTTAGAACCAGATTATATAATATCAAAATTAGAAGACATAGTCGATTATAGGAATACTAAAATAGGATGCGTAGATATGAGTGACCCTAATTATAAAGATTCTATAAGGCACAAAGATGAAATAAATTGTAAAAAATTATTTAAATATTCTCTTCATGAATTCATCAATCCGAGAACATGTATAATAGAGAATAAAATAAGTAAAAAAACATTTGATCATTATTGCAAACGTATAATAAAATCATTTAATAAATCAGTGGTTGAACCAGGAGAAATGGTTGGTGTAGTTGCTGGTCAAACATTGGGAGAAAAGACTTCTCAAGCAACATTGAGCAAATTTCATTCAGCAGGAGTTGGAGTAAAGCAAACAGGATCGACAGGAATCACAAGAATTAAAGAAGTGATAAATGTTTCAAAAAATCCTAAAGGACCATCAATGAGCATATATTTGGAGGATAATATAAAAAACAGTGATATAGATGCAAAAAAAATAGCTTCCGAATTAAGAATGACAAAAGTTAAGGATTTAATAAACTTTAGTGAATTTTATTATGATCCAAATCCGGATCCATCAAGGGGGTTAATGAAGAAAGACAATGTTAAAAAAGCGTTTCACAGCGTGAGCTCATCTAAATCAAGATGTTTAGATACAATTGACAATTTAAATTGGTTAATAAGATTGGAACTAAACAAAGACAAGATGATGGAGAGAGGAATATCACTCATAGATATAAAAATAAATTTTTGCAAAAACTGGGAAATGAGATTTTCAGATGTAAAAAAAAATAAAAAAACCGAAGAGAGAAAAATATTGGATATAATGACACAATGTTCAATCTTATCGAATAATGATAGTGACGATATCCCAACAATTCATGTAAGATTCGAGTTAATTGATTTTGATTTTAACATTATAAATAACTTTACACAAAGTTTTATTGAAAATTTGAGGATAAAGGGAATTCAAGGGATCAGTGATATTTTAGGAATAAGTGATGAAAATTATGCAGATTTTGATAAAGAGACTGGAGAATTAAAAATAGAAAAAAGAAAAGTTATACACGTTGAAGGTCTCAATGTGAGTTCTCTATCAAAAATAAAGGGTATAGACGCTTACAAGTCTTTCACACATGATATAATAACGGTATATGATATCATGGGAATAAATGCAGCCAGAATGTTAATATTAAAAATATTCAGAGAAATATTCACGGATAACACGAATTATCAACATTTAACAATTATGGCTGATTTAATGACCAATAAAGGATGTTTGACATCAATCGACAGACATGGATTTAATAAAAACGAAATAGAAACGTTATCGAAGGTGTCATTTGAAAATATGAATGAAAATTTTAATAATGCCGCTTTGAACAGTGAAAAAAATTCAATTAATAATGTGGTATCAAGAATTATTATGGGAATGCCTATAAAAGGAGGGACAAATCTTTGTGATTTAATTCTAGACACTGAAACACTTATAAATTCAGAATACAGTCAAGGATCAAATAAAGTTGATTATGTTAAGAATGATTCAAGAATGGAAGATATTTTAGGGAAAGACATCGACGAAATAGACAGTCATATCCCTGGTTTTTTAATTATTTAAATTATTTTGAATATTTTAAGGAAAGACATCGACGAAATAGACAGTCATATCCCTGGTTTTTTAATTATT
>Ga0307982_1002219_pt1 | contig 15736 bp, 13 predicted proteins | sample OrgLakmetagen989_FD_201847 | JGI IMG/M metagenome (GOLD analysis project Ga0307982, IMG submission 201847) | Saline water microbial communities from Organic Lake, Antarctica - #989 | ecosystem: Environmental > Aquatic > Non-marine Saline and Alkaline > Saline | place: Antarctica: Organic Lake...
AGGAGTGTTGCCAGAGAGAGCACTAATATATACACGATAGAGTGTGCTTACCGAAAAGACAACGCACCAAAAGCCACAACCACCGGGTTGTCACAAAATGTGTTGACGTTACACCAAACGGGCCGCTGGGGCCCGCACTGCTTTGCTAATAATAGTACCAAGCCACCCAGTCCATTTCCCCATACGAGACTACGCCTATGGTATTAACCAATTTCCAGTCTCCGTCTCCTGTCTCCTGCCTCATGAATATAGCAATTGAGAGCACACCCCAGTCGCGCTTAAAATCAATTAAGCACTTAAGTTAAGCCACATGTAGTCGAATTTAGGCAAAAATAAACACCAACCCTAACCCTACCCTGTAAACCCACCCTAAACCAATGAAACCAAAATTAGTTCGACTGGGATGTGGAATGAAGCAATTCCCGAACGCGACATCCATTTCTTTCTATTGAGCTATATTCCAGAGGAAGTTCTCTGATCTTGAGAATTGAGAATTCCCTGCTGGTTTTGACTTATGCCCTCGTCGGCGGTGCTAGATGCGGCGTAGTGTGTAGTGAGAGGTGAGAGCACAACCCCCCAGTCGCGCTACAATTCAAATGCGCACACATTTTAAGCCATATGTAGTCGAATTTGGACACTTAGACAAAAGTAAACACCAACCCTAGCCCTGACACTACTCTGCAAACCGGACGTAAACCGAAATAAGTTCGACCGGGATGTGGTATGTACACAGTTCATGCTAAGTACTGCTCCCCGCTCCCCCTGCTTGCTTAGCGACCGATCCCCCTGTATTTTCTTCTCGTCACTCGTCAACCTCGCTGTAGTTATGTTGTTGTACTTCAAAGAGAGTCTCTATATAGCCGAGGGGTAATTCTTCTGTAGCCTCGCGAGTGCTCGTCTAAAGCCATTAGATATAGTCGTGAGGGATCAAGCATGAAAGTGGCTATCGCTGCGTCCGTTTTTCTTGTCTGGGGGCCAGCATCAGCGTTCCAACTCGCGCCACGAGTGGGACATGGTACCTCTTTGACACGGTTGAAGTCAAGGAGTGATCGTGGCTTTGGGAAGAAAGAAGAGAAGAGTATGGCGAGCAAGCTAGAACAGGCAAAGAACGAACAAGAATCATCGCAGGTGAAACCTGGCTGGCAGGACGTGGCGTTGTCTGCGGACGCGGAGACCATCAAAGCGCAAGAAGAGCGTGCTCGGCAAGCAGCGGTGGATGCACGTGCAGCTGGCTTCGACCCAGACGATGAAGAGTCAATGAAGCAATGGCGCCGCGAAGTCGCTCAAAAGGCTCGCGATCGCATGGCTGCCAATGCGGGGTCATTTAAGCCAAGAGACATAATTGTGCGGGAGGAAGAAGAGTCTCATTTAGAGGCACCTGCACCAAGATTCGCCAAGCGGGAACCGGAAAAGTACATCCCTTACGACGAAGGAGAAAATTTCAATGCTGACGATGAGCAAGTGGACCCTATCTTCAGTCGAGGCGGCGACGAGCGAGACATTAGCCACAATGTGCGTCTTAGGGTGAAGGCATACCGTAGATAAATCGAGCGTCGCATTTACCAGTTGCATAAAACTTCAACCTTAGCTGTTTATGCACTGCTCCTTGCTTAAAGTCGTCTTCATACTTCGTTATTATGTGCCCTTTCTGTGAACAGTCGGAGAAGCAGCGGCGGCTGCAGCTGATGCGCCAAGTAGTCAGCGGCGAAGAGCCAGTTGGCGTTGGCGGTGGCGACGAAGAGCAAATTTCGACGCGGCAATGGGACAACGACGATTATGTGGCAAGCCTCAGGCGAAAATCAGATGAAATCCACCAGGTGAGATATTTCTAGAATTAGAAGGCAGTTTGAGGGGATGCTGGCAAAAAGTAAAAAAAGTTCTCCAACTGTGTATGAGTGTGGGCGCCGCTGCTTCGTTGTACTTAGTGATTCCTGACCTGTTCTTTACGCTCAATTTTTGCGCGTTTGTCCCTTTTGTCACAGGAATGGGCCCGGCCGAAGCGGCGGCTGTGGCACAACGATGAGTACGACCCTGCACAGTGGAACAATAATAAGGTGCGTAGAAGATTGAAACGTGCATTCAAGCGATGTATTTATGCTCTAGTTTTTGCAAGAAGGGAAGAGAATACTTGGGTAAGTTTGGTTTTGGAGCCCCAAAGCATGGTGCTTCATGAATGAGTATGCCTACTGAAAGTGCTGCATACTTCTCTCAAATGTACGTAAATCCACTTTTTCTGCCGTCTTGTATCCCCCACTCTCCCCATGTATCACAGGAAGCGTCCGACGCGTTTGCGGAAGGGGTTCTGAAGACCACGGACGACATGGGTAACCGGGCAGCCGCTCTGGAAGACGAGGACGGGAACCCCATTGAGCCCGTCATGTACACCACGGCTACAGGGTTTGTTTATTGTAAAAAGGAGTTTTAGGTGTGGTGTGCGGTGAGTGCAAGGGAGACTTTGAAGTGCGATCTCTCTCTGGAGAGCCACTTCTTTCCTTACATATGTGTACGCCTTCTTACCTCAAACTGCTTCTGCAGGTGGAACCCATTAAGCGGCAAACAAGCTGGGCCTGAAACGATGTCCTATGCCCAGCAGCTCGCCGCTGCAAAAGCTGCTAAGAGTGGCAACCCCGCGCCTGCTGCTACACCTGCTACTACTGCTGCCTCACCTCCCGCTGCTGCTATACCACCTCCTCCACCACCTCCTCCTGCTGCAGCAGTGCCTCCACGTGCGCCTATCGCGACTGCACCGCCTCCTCAGGCTTCTCCTCCTCCTCAGCCATCTCCTCCTGGTGCATCAACCCCAGCTAGTGGCTACGCAGCCCAACTAGCCGCAGCGCAAGGGGCCAAAGCAGCAGCTTCAGGTGGTAGTAGTGGTACAGCTCCTGCTGCTACTAATGCTCCTTCTTCGGTTGCTCCTGCTCCAGCAGCGGCGGCACCAGCGGCGCGCTCTGCACCACAAGCCAATGGACCTCCTTCTCAGGCACCACCACCACCTCCTTCTCCTAGCGCTAGTGCAGCTGCAAGCAGCACCAGCAGCAGCGGTGCCTCCTGGAGTGGCAGTGGCCGGCCTCCATCCGACGACTCCGCCCTCGCCGCAGCGGTGCGAGCCGAAGCCGCGAACCAAGCCTCCAACGACGAAACCGCCATGCGCCAGTCGCGGGCCTTTCGCGTGTTTGGCCAGCAACCACCCCCGGCGTCGTCGGCACCCGCATCGGTGGACTCGGCCACTGCGCCACCCACCCAAGCACAAGCGCCGCCGCCGACGCCGCCAGCCCCGGTGCCTCCTGCTTCTTCATCTCCTTCAACTCCGACTGAGTTTCAGGTGGCCGAGGCGCAGCGGCAGACAGCTTCCAACGCCGCAGCCGCAGAAGCGGGGGTGGACACCAGTTCTGAAGAAGATTTGAAAGCCTGGCGCCGGAGCTTAGCCGACCAAGCGAAAGCGAGGCAGCTCGCCGCTTTGGCCCAAGCAGGTGTGCATTTCGCAGTAGTGTAGGATGCAACGTTTTCGTAACATGTTTAGATTGAGCGCATTGCACGTACTAGAGATGGACGGTTGGCAGCGGTGCCTTTCGAGGTTGCAGTGGTATTATCTCTACTTCCGAATTTTCAACGCATTGTGTCTTGATGGTTGCGTTTCCTTGTGTTCCATGCATTCGCTGTGCCAGGCGGGCCCGTAGGCGCCTCGGTGAGCGTGTCTCAGGCCACGGACGTGAACGGTGCCATCGCCGCGGCCGAGTCCGCGGGGGCGGGGGCGTCTTTTCTGGCCACGGCGGTGAAGGAAAGCGGCGGGGACTTGAGCACTTTGCGGGAGCGGCTCCTTGGGGCTCTGACCCTCGTCGACCAAATGCTTGCGTTTTCGTCGCCACCTGTTGCTGCACCAGCGTCATCTACGTGGGAAGCAGAGTACACAGCACCTGTTACACCACCTCCTCCACCACCTCCTCCTGCTGCAGCGGTGCCTCCACGTGCGCCTATCGCGACGGCACCGCCTCCTCAGACTTCTCCTCCTCCTCAGCCATCTCCTCCTGGTGCATCATCTCCAGTCAGTGGCTACGCAGCCCAATTAGCCGCAGCACAAGCGGCCAAAGTCTCCGCATCAAGTAGTGGTAGTGGTGCAGCTCCTGCTGCTGCTGCTGCTCCTTCATTTGTTGCTCCTGCTCCGGCACCAGCAAGCACCACCGGTGCTGCTGCGCCTTACACTGGGCTGCCAGTGCCACTACCATAGAGCGCGATTGAGCGCATGCGCACTGCGATGGCTTTGCTGGTGAAGCACCGAGGTGGGGGGCCTTTTGGAGCGGGCCGATTGAGCCAAGAAGAAGTACCCAACTTGGAAGCAGCTCTTGCAGATGTGCTGGACGTGATTAAGCAGGTGAGGGAGTGGCGGTAAGGACGTGGGTATTATTACTTGGTTGTTTTATTGGAGAAAATTGATTAAATTTATGATATTCCTCTTTCACTCTCTGTCTATGCGCAACCGCTTAACAATACATCTCCCTCACATGCGTTGCGGGGTGTTTTTATCACACACAGGTCGACTTCGAGGGCGCCGACCCTGTCACGGGCGAGGCAGTGGGTAAAAGCGCGATGATTTCTTCAGTCGAGGCTGCGGAGCAACAACAAGCCGTAAGTGGGCTTCGCTTGTGTTTTGCTTCGTCAACTTTGTCTTGTCGTTTTTGCACTTACTTATATTCTTACTGTATTAGTAGATGGAAGCGCACGCCACCGCTACGGGATCTTCGCGTGCAGCCAGCGACTACATGAGCAACCTCGGTGGCAAGAGCGATGGGCGCTCTTATGGGATTTCTTACCGAACGCCAGAACGCAACCTGAAAGATGCAGCGCCATAATCATGCGCACTTACCATGTGGCCAGATGGTAGATAGAGAGTGCGATTAGAAATAGGCGGCCTTACCAGGTATACTCGCACATGACTCGCAAATATCCAGATCATACTTCTTCCATATGAATAAGATGTGCCTACGACTTACTAGAAGGCCAAGGCCCGAGGTAGTTTAGTGATATAACAGATCCAACTCCACAGAACTACGGATCTGTTGCAACTAGAATTATCACTGGTTACTTTTACTCGCAACACAAGAAACAAAAAGATCTGAAAATCATTTTTGTGGTAGGTGGTACATGGTAGCAGCCCGGTTTTCGGAGCTACGTCTACGGCGGGCGCATTTGTTATTCATAAGTGATTGAGATATATATCACCGGAAATGAAGAACAAAAGACCGAAGGCAAGATTATGACTGCGATCGCGACTTCGGACTAAAATGGGAATAACAAACGAAATCGAGTACCACCTGTGTCTTAAAGCGCCGGCTCGGACGTTTCACAAACGAATCGCCCATTAGCTAGAATTTTTCAAATATCTACACGTAAACGTCATCAGGAGCTGCAGCAGCGGCGGTGGCCACGCCTGACTGCATGGCACTGAATGCTGCAGACCTTTGCTCTGGAGTCGCACTATTGTAGGCGGACGCCCCCGCATTCCACGCCGCTGCCCTTTGTTCGGGAGTGGCCTGCTGGTAGGCGCCATAGGCAGCTCCGGCCGCCGCTGCCCGAGGGTCGCTAGCACTGTTTGAAGGTGGCGCCTGTTGCTGTCTGCTAGTGGGTACAGCCGTCGCCACGGGAGATGCACTGCTGCGGCCCCATGAAGAAGCGGAAGAGGAACCCGCACCTCCTCCCTCGTCACCAGTATCGCCGAAGAAGTTTCCCGCGCGCTGCTGAACCACCCGCTTGTAGTCGGCCAGTTTCTCGTACAGGGGGCTGGCAGCCGGTGGGCACGCCACACTTCCGTCCAAAATTTCGTCCACGGTATAGTCCCGGCCGTAAAACTTCTTGTTGATGTCTTGGCGCGTCTTGATCACCGAACCATCGAGGGTCACACCCCCGTACAAACCTTTGGAGTTGGATATGGAGGTCGCCGTGCTGACCCCCGCGCCACTGCCTACGGCGTCTGCAGCAGCCGTGCGGCCTACCGGGCCAAACGCTAAGGCCGCTTCTCCACCCATGGTCATGCCCCACGACTGCTTGAAGTGCTCTAGCACTTTCTTGGTGGGCAGCGGAATGATCATGTCCGTGACCTCCGCGCCAGCCACAATGCCAAAGGTAATGCCAAACAGCCCCACGGCGCATGGGGCCGACCAGCCGAGTTCGGTGCCGGGAAGTTTGTTGATGAGCAGGCCAGTGCCAAACTTGATGCCCGTGCCGAAAGCTACTTTCCCCACGGTGATAAACACGAGAGCTTCCGAGTCCGTGAGCATCTTAGAGCGAAAGGAGTCGTCTTCAATGAACGCTTCTACGCCGTCAATCAAGTTTTGAATCGAGTAACTGGCTTTCCGAACTTCCCCGCCGAGGGAGTAGTTCACAGGCCGGTTCACATACCGCCATAGGGATGTCTCAGTGACCTCATTGGAGCGTAGCGAGTTGGCATTAAGTTCGGCTAGCTCATCCTGAATGGGAGCCAGAGCTACGTGGCAGTCGCCACACACGCGCTGAGGGTCCTTCTCGCCCCATGACAAGGGCATCATGCTGCGCCGCTTGGTGCACTCGTCGCAGAAGATGAGCCCGCACAGCCGGCAGTGGTGCCGCCGGATGAAAAAATCAAAGGGTATCACGCAATTGCTGCAGGCTGGAGCCTGAGCATCCGTCTGCCACTGCGGTGGCCCATCCAATGCTAGAAGATGCGAGTTTTTCGTCTCAATTACCGGTCCGCCCCGGCCTGCACGAGGCAACACACACACACACGCGTGAGCCAATAGGAGACCCTCTCGAGTGGCATAAGATCTAGATGCGCTTGTACACTTTGAGATTAGATGTTGCGCCCACAATGTAGACTCGAGGTCTATAAGGACCACTTGTTAATATTCGGGGCAATATCAGCGGTTGCTACTGTTTCGCTCGAACATAAGAAGTGCCCTCCTAGACTAACTATGACTCAAATCAGGGACGCACCGTTTAGTGCGCTTGAAATGTAGCTTGAGCCGCCGGGCTCAGTAGTACTGGCAGGCGGCATGTCGTCAAAGCCTCCTGACTCATAGAGCGCAGAACTCGCCTTCGTTGAAGAGCTCGGCGCAGCCCACTGGTTAAAGTTGGCCATTGTGTCCTTAACGGGAAGCAAAGAGCACCGCAGAAGATAAGGATTCTCGGTTTGGCCGGTTCAGAAAATGATGCCACGTCCTCCACTTGTCAGATTCAACCCTGTAGTGAGGTCAAAAACCGCACAACTGCACAACCGTGCCGTGCCGTGCCATGGACAACGGTCTTCTCATTTTGGTCTATCGCGCTGTTATGGCTACTCTCTGATAGCAATCGTAGCAATTTCTACGTCATGTCGACTTGTCTCTCCACGGCGCGTTCTGTGCAATCGAAAGGCTCTACAGCGGCGCGTCCTTCACCGTCTGGAGACCGTGTGATTGGTCTGCCGAGCACCACAAGCACAGGCCTTTGGGCAGTGCGCGATGACGTTCGCGAAAGCAACTACCCTGATCACGCACCAGTTAGTGTGCCTGCTGACAGCTCATTCATGGACAACATTGAGTTGGGCACACTCAAAGAAATGGTAGAGGACATGCAGCTGAAAATCGCAACGCTTGAAGACCAGAAGGCAGACGCGCTGGCTAGCCGCGTAACAGCTGACAGCAAAGTAATGACACTAGAAGCCGAGCTTCGGCGGTGCCAAGCCGCTAGCGCCAACCACGTAGTCCAAATGGAGCGCGAGCGCAGCGCATTGCAGGCCGTAATCGACGAGCAAGCTGCTGAGATTGACCAGGGCAGATCGAACCTGGTCAATCTGGAGCACCAGCTGCAGCGCGAGCGGACAGAAGTTCAGCGCGCAACGAACCACGCACGGGAAGCTGGCCGTGCTGCGGACGAAGCACTGGCCACCTTGACTGCTGAACGGAGAGCAGCCGAGCAGGCCCAGCAGACCCTAGGGTCCAATGTCGAGCAAGCTATGGCCGAGCGAGAAGAAGCGTTAAGGCGTGACGTGACACGACTGGCCAACCAAGTGGCTGGACTTGAAGAGGACGTGATCACGGAGAAAGAATGGCGAGAAGCGGCCCAGAAGGAAGCTAAGGACGCAAGCGCGCGAAGTGAAGGGCTGAAAAAGCAAGCCAAAGCTGCTGCGACCGCTGCCGAACTCGCGGGAAAGAAAGCAGCTACGCATGCACAAGAGTTGGCCAAGTTGCGAGAGCAGGTGGAAACTGCCGAATCGAGCAAAAGCGCGCTCGAGACCGCCCGCAAGGAGCGCGCGCGAAAACAGGCGCGCGACGAGCAAAGCGCACAGTTCCGCGCGCGCACCAGCGAAAAAGCGCGTACGGCTGTGCTCGAAGCCGAGGTGGCCAAACTGACTTCAGCGCTGGAGGACGCGACGGCAGTGTCAGCAGCACTGCGGCAGGAAAAAGCCGAGCGCAGCAAGCTCGCAGCGTACAACAAAGAATTGGCGAAAGTGCTGCTGGGTGCTGGCATCCCCGTGCCACCGCCAACTTCCGGAGGAAAGAGTTGTGGGAGTGCTGCAGCGGCGCGCGCTGAGAAGGTGCCTGCTGCGGCCTCCCAGGGGTTACCAGCTCCTGTGGCTAAGCCTTCACCTGGCAACCGCAACCAGAGCAGTCAGCTGGGCCGATCCAATGCACCGCCAATTTACCCCACGAGCCAGCGCAGCACAAAGGCAGGGCAAGAAGGAGGCAAAACTTCTCGTAGTTCTGGAAGCCCTTCTGCTGTTGGTGCGAATGGCCAAGCGTCCTCAAATTTGGGCTCCGACAAACAACCTCAGCCTAAAGCTGTGCGTGCAGCCGCCGCAGGTGCGAAGGCAAATCTGCGAAAACCGCTGTCAGAGAAAGAAGCCAATTCGAAAGACAAGCAATCAACGCATCAATCAGGTTCCAATTTAAGAGCTAATGCCTCTCAGCCTCGGCGTCAGCGCACCACGGCTAACGACGATGACGACGACGATGATTTCGATGACGACGACGACGAAGACGACAGCTACGCGCCGTACAACGAAGATTCGCTTGATCTGGGGCTTGGGAATGCTAACGACGATGACGACGGCGAAGGCCCCATGAATCATGGCGGTATGGCCCGGCAGCCACTGCCTGCTCGAAAGCAAGTTGCATCCTTGAAAGCTGCTCGCCCACTGGTGCACGCGCTATCACATAACGACGACGATACCGGCGATGTGCCAGCTTGGATGCTTGATTGAAGGCACCGATGAGCTCTATATATACTAGAATGCCCTTCCTTTGTTATGTAATTGCCCTGTTGGTTCATGTCGACGCATATATCCGCCGTCTTGTGTTGGTGTTGGTGTTACAGTTGAACGGTTGAACGTTGAACTGCTCTAGCATTAAAATTAGAACTAGCAGAGTATATACTGGCATTATCGACCCAACTTTCGTCGGAATTCTCATGGTAGACCCGACACGAATTTTAATATTCGCCCGTGCTGCACCAAGCTTATTCAATACAACAGAATCCTATATCTTGCTGATCTGTGATCTGCGGGTCTGCGGCTCATCATAACTCATAACAGAAGAAACAGATAACGAAGCGAAGCGCTACGCGCTACACAGGCTACACATGATCTGAGCTCTAAATTGAGCTCGAGGGTGGGCGACTCTGTTTCTGGATCGCCAGAGGAACTATGTACTAGCTTTCTCCACTGCGGGTGGGAACTCGGTACACTACTTTTGAGCAGCACCTTTAGCCTTCAGCCTTTAGGGCAGGGAAGCAGGGAAGCAGGGAAGAGCGAAACTAATATGAAGCCACTATCACTCCTATGCCCACTTGGGTATATGTGCCTGATTAGCTCCTCTCCTAGTAGGAGCTAAATTGCATTGTATTCCTTAATATTTCTGTCTCTTAGCCGCCTTCTAATTCCGACCCTTCGGGGCCTACGTGGTGCGTAAAAAAAAGGGTAGAATTTGATCCTGTCGTTCCAAAATTGACAAGATTTGATCCTTTCGTTCCCAAATTGAAATTAAATCTGATCCTGTCGTTCCAAATTCAAAATATTTGATCCTGTTGTTCCAAATTCAAAAAATTTGATCCTGCCTTTCCTAAATTGAAATTAAATCTGATCCTGTCGTTCTAAATTCTAAATATTTGATCCTGTCGTTCCCAAATTGAAATTAAATCTGATCCTGCCGAATGGATGCCATGAGATGACATGGGGTCGGACATTAAAGAAGGCTCCAAAGTGCAGAGGACTACCGGTCTACTTCAAGGAATGGCGTGCGAGAGTAAAGATGAACATTGCATTACGCAAAAGGGCACTCAGCCCAGTCAGACTGGTTCCGAAGGGTTCATCAAAACGCAGCCTTATGCTATTTGTTGTTGCTTCTTTGCAATCGGGGAATGTAATCTAATCAATTTAAACTTTTCTAATCCAATTAAATTTTTGACTGCCGTTCGAATTTAAGATTAATTGATTAAATATACGATACTTAAGGGCGGCTTCATCGGCGGCTTCTTCTTCATCTCCTTAATCGTTACTACTATCATCTTCAGAGTCTTCATCATCGGACCCTTTATCGTCAGGCGCGCCTGCGTCTTCCATACTGTCCCCATCGCGCTCCAAATCGCTCTTCATAAGGGCTTGGACGAGGTCCTTGTTCTTCCATTTGACAATGGGGTCAGCGAGGTCGTCTCGGTAGCCGCGTTCACGCAGAGTGCGCACCAAGTCATCTTTCTTTTTGATGCCCTTGTACGCCAGCATATTCTTTGCCATTGCCGAGGCACGCCCGCACAGCTGCCTGCAAGTAGTATCCACAGTAAAAGGCCGGTTCACAATGAGTGACGTGACACTGATCAAATCTCGTCAATTTGGGAACGATAGGATCAAATATTTTCAATTTGGAACGACAGAATCATATTTAATATCAATTTAGGAACGGCAGGATCAATTTTTTTGAATTTGGAACGACAGGATTAAAAATGGTTAATTTGGGAACGACAGGATCAGATTTAATTTCAATTTGGAACGACAGGATCAAATTTTACCCTTAAAAAAACACAAATTTCCCAATTTTCCTGGAAATTCAAAATGTTCGGGAGTTTGGGAGCTCCAAAATATTCAGAACTCAAACAAGGGTACAGTATCTACAAAACCCACCCGTCCGTCACACGTCACACATCCAATTGGTAATATAGAGATTAGACTGGGCTACACATACTGAAAGCACTTCGCTGCAGCGGGCCGCAACAGCATGCGCCGAGGCATCGGCAGCCGCCTAGTAGTGGCTGGCGACCTAGCATCTGCCACTAAAGCAGGTGACGCTAGTGTGCCCCTCTCCAATGAAGGCAAGACCGCTGGTCGAGGGCGGACTGGCGCTTTACTGCTCTTCGCACTTCTCATCGGCGTGTGTCTGTGGCTCACGATGAGCGGTGCGAGGGCCATTTTTACTACTACGCCAGCTTTGGATCCATTTTATACGATCACGCCGCGCGACATGCGCCTATGCCACGCCCCCGACTCAGCGTCAAGGTCAGCCAGCTTGGGCGGACAAGCACACAAGGCTGGGACAGCATCACCTGTGACGCTAGTGACCTACGTAGACGCGGGGTCACGCTCCCACACGGGCCTCTCTAATTTCATATACGCTGCGGAATCTCTGGGCTATGGGCAGCCAGTGATTCTAGGGAGCGAAGCTGGGAGCCTGCTAGGTGTTAAAATAGGCGAATTCAAGGAGCCTGAATGGAAAGCGTGGTTACGACGGGCCCAAGAGTACGCCGACTATGCAGCATCTCGCCCACCGGGAGAGCTCTTGGTAGTGCTCGATGCGTTTGACACGCTCATAGTGATGCCTCCAGAAGACTTGCTGCGTGCGTACGAAATTAGGGCACAGCAAGAGGTGAAAGACTACCTGGAGGCAGCGTCAGCTGCAGCTACAAGAGCAGCGTCGGAAAGTGTGCATGCAGATCAAGTGATTGTGCTCGGCGCGGAACGGCTCTGCGACACTGTAGATTGCCGGCGACTTCAGCTACAGCACTACAGGGTACGGATGGAGGCGCGCGCCCGTGCTTTCGCTGCTAGCCGGCTCCAGGAGCGTGAGCGCCAGGATGCAGCCAGCAGCGGAGGCGACTCGCCAGCCAAGCAGCAAGCGCGCGAAGCATGGGCGCAGGCACTCAGCGAGCAGCTTCGGTATTTGAATGCGGGGGTGCTGGTGGGCCGCGCCGGCGCTTTGGCGCGCTTGTTAGCCGACAGCGTGCGGCTTCAGGCTGCAGGGCGCCGAGACGACCAGTCCTCCTATGTAGCCTTAGCATTTGCTGAACCGGGCGACCCTGACTGGGATGTGATCAGGCCTGACGCTGCCATGGGTCCTGATGCCGTGCGCCGCACTCACCAGCCAGGGCGTGGCATGGTGGAACACTCAAGAAGCAGTGGTGATGGTGATAGTAGTGGTGGTGAGTCTAGGGAGGGCCGAAGCATGGTCCCCGTGCCTACGAGGTATTTGATGGCGTTGGACTATGAGGGTACTCTGGCTGGCACGGTGTCACCGTCGCCCGCTCATTTAGAAGCGGACTGGGTCAATCTACGGCTTGCTGATCTCTCAGGCCGCAGTGACGACGACCGCGACGATGACGACGGTGGCCTCTACGAGACTGCTGAAACCCAGAATACAGGAGGAGACCGAGCAGCAGGTGTGGACTTTTTATCTTCTTTCAACGTCGGAACAGCGTCTTCGAAGTCAAACGAGTGGCGCAAAGACGCAGTCTTAGTGCGGCGGCTCAACGGGGCGATTCCTTCGGTGTTACATGTAGCAGGCGCGCGGCAGACTGGCCGACGGGAACAGAAAATGAACCCATGCCAGGTGAGAGGTCCATCTTTTGCTTGCTTATTCTTTCGTTTGATTTAAGCATTAACAAATCTAATGATCACACGAAAAGTTACTTAATCGTGTTTGTGCCAATTACTATGTGCATCAGCAATGTAAGCAGTAGATTTTAAGACGTCTTTCTCTTCAATTTTAGGTGCACTTGTTGCGCGCTTACAATGTCATTTTAACTCGACTGCAACGGCGGCTTGACAAACGGCTTTTAACGTCCTACCAATTGAAAGCCGTGTCAGGACAAAAACTGTCGTTCAACCGGGGCAGCAGCGACCTCTGGAAAAGTAGCAGTAGTATGAGCTTGAAACCACGTGTGGTTATGTCCATGACCACGACACCGGGCCGAATCAGTTTATTGGGGCCCGTGCTCGACTCTTTAGCGCAACAAACGTTGCCACCGAGTTGCGTGTATGTTAACGTGCCTACGTGGTCGAAACGCTTCAACAGCACGTACGTCATTCCCCAAGAGCTGTTGGCCCGCGCGCCGCAAGTGATTGTCAATCGTTGCGACTTGGACTATGGCCCACTCACGAAGCTGGTGCCGACGCTGATGCTGGAAACCAACCCAAACACCTTGATAGTGACCGTAGACGACGAATACTTTTACCCGCCGCAGCTGTTGGCGGAGTTGGTGGCACAGCACTTGCGCACGCCCCATGCTGCGCTCGGCTTCGCGGGGCAACAGGTGATGGGATTACTTTACAAACGAGAAAATTAGGGTTTTGCCATCGTTCGATTGTTTCTTTTCAATCGTTCGCTGTTTGTGAGCTCTCATCAATAAGACCATTCGAATGCATGCCATACATGATTCCTTTGATTGTTTGCATCACTTTGTAGTATGCAAAATTGCAAGAACATAGCTGTGCCTTATAGCTGTCCACTCCTCGTGCCTTCTTGTGCGGTGATTCAATAGCCTCTCCTCATGCCTAATTGTGCTGTAACTTTTTGTCGCCAAGGTGGACTTACATCCAGTCGAAGAAGGTGACGTAAAGTCTACGGGCCAAAGCGCGGCCATCACTGGAGCTTTGGCATTGTCTCCAGAGGACCCATCAGATCCATCTGCGTCATCATCCAGCACGTATAATGGTAGGAAGCAACAACAGGTGCGGTGCCGCGTGCGTTCGGCTGACACGGCGAGTTACCACGCAGCCCCTGCTGCCATTGACATTCTCGAGGGATTCTTGGGGGCCCTGTACCAGCGGCGCTTTTTCGACCTGCCGACCTTAGTAAGGGAGCAATTACCCCCTGTACCGTGCTTCACGACCGACGACATTTGGATTGCCCAGCACTTAGCCAGTCGAGGCGTGCCTCGCCTCAAGCTCCCTATGCCGTTTGAGAGGCCGAAAGAAACCGCAGCGGACAAAGTCGCTCCTCTGAGGGCGGACAACGTCCATGGCGCGTCCAAAAACGACGTCTGCGCTGCGCTGGTGCTGCCTCAACTGGTCACTTGGCGCTGGCAGCCGCCCGGCAAGCCAGCTCCGTGCGCCGCCCGGCTGCAACCGTTCCTAGAGCCGTTGCCGAGCCGCGTCGAAGCGGCATTTGAGGCCCGGGCCAATTACCCCAACGAAACGCGGTCCCCCTGTAACCTGCAGCCGGTGGCGGTGGCCTCGTTGCCGCGCCCGTGCGCCACCCGCACCAGTGTTCCCTTTGGTGCTGCTCTGTTGCCCGACCAGCTCCTGGTCTCCGCGGATTTCCCGGACTCGTATTACGATGACTCACCAGATACTGGGAGAAGAAACAGCAGCAGCAGAAGCACCAGTGGCAGTAAGATGGGTTATGGTGACAGCGATGGATTATTGCCACCGCCTTGCCCTTCGCACGGTGGTCCTCTGCTCCCCAAGGCTTGCCTGCTTTGGACCAATTATGATTCACTCGAAGGTTCACACCATAGCAGCGCCCTTCATAGAAACCTCCCGCCACTGGGTGCCTATGTGCTGTGGAACCACGGTGCAGGGAACCTCGTGCAATATCGGCGCTGGGCTACTGCAGCTCCAAGCAACAGCCAATCAGGCAGCAGCAGAGATAGTGGAACTACACTGCAGCAGCAACGAAGAGGCAGTGTCAATGATGACGAGGACAGCGGCGAAGCAGCAGGATCAGCGCTTGCAGGCGTGCCTCCGTGCGTGGTGCCGACTTGGCTGGACTGGCTCACGGGTCGCTATGGGGCCACGGAAGTCTGGAAGCTCCAACGGCCCCGGGTGCCCACGCCAGCGCAGGACGGGAAGTTTCCCGTGCAGCAGCGCGCTTACTTGGCCTTAGCCAGCCGTGGCGGGGGGCTGGAACTGAGGCTAGGAATGCCGTGGGCGGGTCGGAGCGAGCGCGCTCTGCACACGCTTGGGGCACGCTATGGAGAGGAAGACCTTAGTTCGAGTGACGAGAGAAGCGGCAGTGTCAATAAAAGGAGAAGAAAAAGCGATGCTGACCGCAGGAGCAGAGGCGGCGATGAAGGCAGTGGCAGTAGAACAGCGCCCGATGGGTCATCGTCATCCCTGAGCTCAAGCAGCAGGAGACGGCCGTCCACCCCGGGAGGCTATCGCAGCGTTCTGCGCCTTCACCGCAGCGGTGCTCTCTGCGTGCTCCTCGAGAGAGCTGGCGTGGGAAAAGGTGAACTGATGCAGTAGCGGCTCTTTTTGCTATGTTAGTTTTAATTGAACCGAGGACTAGTGCCATGTAGTGGCTGTAGTCTAGTCTAGTCTAGTTAATACTCTCCCAAAAACAAAGAAAGGCAAGTTCACCAGCAGTCACAGAGGCACATAAAGGACCGGTAGTTCTGGCGAAGGATCCCCACCATGGCCCTCCGACCGGAGGGTCATGGTGACTCGCAGGGTGGCCTCCCTGATGAATGGAGCATATAATTTCATCATATTTATGTACCAAATGGCCTACGGCTACCATTT
>Ga0307982_1002221_pt1 | contig 15735 bp, 3 predicted proteins | sample OrgLakmetagen989_FD_201847 | JGI IMG/M metagenome (GOLD analysis project Ga0307982, IMG submission 201847) | Saline water microbial communities from Organic Lake, Antarctica - #989 | ecosystem: Environmental > Aquatic > Non-marine Saline and Alkaline > Saline | place: Antarctica: Organic Lake...
CAAGGACAGGTCCCCCAGGAGAGCGCCCCGCAAGCACGCAGGGGGGGTGCTCGCTGTGAGCTGGGGCCCCGATCAGGTTTTCGATGCCCCTGAACAGGAGGACACATCAGAAGTGCCCGGATGAGGGGGCTTAGAGTGGACTTGCAGGAGGGGGTGGCATGCTTCACGGCCAGCTTCACTTCTTGCGTCATCGATCGGAATTCAGCGAGGCTAGCTGAACCAGTGTAATTTAAAGGGAGGGGGGGGGAGACGTCAGGGGCATTACGTGTAGCTTCCTCGACAAAACGTCGAGCTGCCCCCCGTCAAGCGGCTGGACCCCCCTGCCTCCAAGCGTTTTCCATACATGCCAGTCCGCACCGGCCGTCTGTGCACATGTCATACTTTTCTTTAGTCGTCATCAGAACCGTGGGGAATAATTTAGGCTGAATTTACTGACAGCGCTGTCAACACAATGCTTTCTTTTCTGAGCCAGCGGGCGGCATACCGGAGCCTGCTTGGCACAGGCGCAGCAGCTTCTGCCGCCCTCTGCGCAGCCACGATACCTTCAAAAGCGGAAGGTGCCCAAGAAGGTGGTTTCTTTCCAATTCCCAATACAGCCGAATTTATCAAAACGCAAAAATCTTTTAAGCCTGAACCTCATTATGAAGAGCAGGAGGTGGAGAGCTCGATTCGAATTGCGGCGAGTTTTCTGCGAATGTGTACACCTCTCCCTATCTGAAACCTCTGCTCTTGTGCAGGTTAAACAGTGGCTGCAAGATGCTGCACAGACGGATGATGTCCCCACCGATGGATTTCCAGTTGCCTTGGCCACAGCTTCAACCGATGGGCAGCCCACAGTTCGGGTATGTGCAGAGTGAACGTCGCTTGGCTCTGCACACCCACGTCACTTGCTTTTACAGATGGTCTTGCTCAAGGAGATTGACTCTGAAGGGTTCATTATCTACACAAATAACATTTCACAAAAAGGGAAGGACATGCTGTCGAACCCCCGGGCTTCCTTGCTGCTTTACTGCCCAAGTCTTGGGCGCCAGCTGCGTGTGGAAGGCCGTGTTGACCAAGTGAGCCCAGAGAAATCAGATGCGTACTTTGCGTCAAGGTCCAGGGGTAGTCAGCTAGCTGCAGCATCGTCGATGCAATCGCGCCCATTAAGCTCCCGAAATGAGCTCATGGAGCGCTTGCAGGGGATCGAAGCTGCGAACCCAGGCCAGGTTTCCCGGCCTGCGTCATGGGGCGGCTGGAGACTGCGTCCGCAGCGGATTGAGCTGTGGAGCGATGGTAGCCATCGGTTGCATACGAGACACTCATACACATTACAAGCGTCTGGAAAATGGCACCACACAATGCAGCAGCCCTGAACATCGTGTGATCCCCACTTGCGTTGCTCATAATTAGCCCCCACACAACCTTGTCTCGTCAGGTGATGCAGAGCGAAGGGCAAAAGGATTTGGCAAGGACCAAATAAATTAGTTGACATTGATCGAAGCCCCCAGTTCCTCCTTTTTCGTGGCTTTTGCGTCGAGGGGTTACCGCACAGCAATTTGCGTTGCTCACAGTTCGGTGTTGTTAGTGTTGTGAGCTGAGTGTATTCGGCTCTCACAAGGTACTGAAACACGCTGAATCAACTGAACGTGGGTAATTTGTGCCTCTTTTGCTAGTTCTTGAGCTTTAATATGTGCTTGTGCCGCAGAGAATGCTTTCTGGAGGCAGCTGGTTGGGATTCGCTTTGGTGTTGAGTCAGGTTCTGTTTAATGCAGCGCAGGCAACCTTTCTTACAGAACCAACAATAGTGAAGGCAAATGGTGAATGTTTTGTCAAATCCAAGTTCATGGAAATCGGATTCCATGCTGTAAGTGAAAAAAATCGCCTTGGGGCGGCGGGGGAACGGCCTCACATACAACACAATTTTGCAGACTGGTTCATTTGGCACGGTAAACAATCCACCATCGTCAGCCAATTTCAATTTACGAACGGGGGCCAGTCGTTCGTGGAGTTACGGACTTGGCTTCACTGCAGACTACGGTAAGGATGGGTATGGCGCGGGCAGCCCAAAGTTCTCTGGAGACTACTTCGTGCCAGGCTCTCCTGTTGAAGGCTGGGCAATCTCGTGGAAAACTACCCCTTCTGGAAGCGATACTATTCGAGTTATGAAAGGGTTGGTCCGAAATGATGACTTCACCTCAAAGAATATTGATTGCTACAAGACAGGAACTACTGGAATAGTGACTTGGGAGGGCACTAGTGATGGAACTTTGAGTTTGCAGCAAACAACTGTCATTGAGTTTGACAAACTTTACTTTACAACTACAATAACTCTACGTAATATGGCATCGGCGCCACTTTACGATGTGCACTACTTGCGAACTGTGGATCCGGACCAGGAGCAACCTTGGACTGGGCAGTTCTCTACATTGAATTTTGTACGGTTCCAACCTTTCCGGACCGGTGACCCCGCAGGGTATGTTCATCCTGACGAACCAGATACATCTCTGGTGATGGCTGTCGGCAGAACGCATTCCGCATTGGTTTGTGGCCTGGGAACTGTTCACCCAAATGCTCGTGCTTCGCACTTTGGATTCAATAACAACGTCCCTCAAGCTGCCTGGACAAATACTGCTTGGACATCTCACTCAAATACATCCCCCAGGTCAGCTGACGAAGCCATCAATCTGGACTTTAAGTTCCCTCGCATCGACGCTGGGGCGACAGCCACCTTCTCTTGGGCCTATGTTCTGGGCGAAGATGATCTGCAAGAGGCCATGGGGCGTATCACACAGATCGCCATCCTACAGCCAAGCAGCGAAGCATCCGGGGAGATCCTGTTCTCGGCAGCTGTGGTGAATACTGTCGCGACTGTGACTTTTGTTGTTGAGGGCTTGGATGGCACTACCAAGTTTACGCAAGCACTTGTGCGCAGCGACTTGAACTACGTCCAGCCCAACGGAATGTTTGTGTACAGTGTTCCTATCAACACGAAATCAGCCATCACGTCAGGGGCAGCGCAGTTTGTGTTCAGAGTGTCAGCCACCACTGACGATGGTGAAAACCTGCAGTCCAACTCACTGGTGAATGTAGACAACGAAGGGCCCGAGCTGGAGTGGATCACGCCAACAGCCACAGATGGCAGCGCAAAGTTCAAGAACTTTGAAGATACCACTGTGACTGTACGGCAGATAGCTGACGGCACCTTTACCATTTCCCGTGTGGAGTTCTTTCGGGAAGTGACAGGCTCATCAACAAATATCGGCTTGGGGGTGAAGTCCGGCACTGGCGCCAGTGCCACGTGGAGCATAGACTTGGATGCATCTGACATGGCAGTTCAGTCTCCCGTTGCAGTAAAGGCTGTCGCTTACTCGACAACTGGCAAGAAAGGCACCACTGTGGTCACTGGCAAAGTGTCTGAGCTGAACTTTGCTCCCGACGATGTTACTTTGTCTGCACTGCTCATCGAGGAGAACAAGCCGGCAAATAGCCTCATTGGCTCACTCACAGCATCTGACCCCAACACATTTGACTCGCACACATTTTCCATCGTCAGCGGCAGTGCCCTCATCAAGCTGGATGCAAGCAACAATGCCCTTTTGCTATCCAAGGTGCTGCTTGACCACGAGTCAACGCCGACTACAGCATTCACAGTGCGCGCCACTGACTCTGGGGGCTTGACATTCGACAAGTCTTTCTCTATTGTAGTTGCCAATGTCAACGACCCACCTAGTGACATTGTGGTGCCCTCCGGCACCATTACGGAGAACGCACCAGTGGGCACCATCATTGGAGCACTGTCTGCAGTGGACCAAGATGCGGCTGACAGTCATACATTTGCTGTTGTGGGCGGTGGTGGCATACTAGCAGTTGCACCCGGGACATCACAGCTGCGTGTTGCGTCGCCGCCTAATTTTGAGGCGCTGGTGGGGGGGATTTTCTCCGTCACGCTACAAACTCAAGACTCACTGGGTGCCTTTGTGTCCAAAACGGTGTCCTTCAATGTCGCAGACGTCAACGAAGCACCCTCAGCGCTCACTGTCACTGTGCAGTCTCCCTCTGAGGATGATCCCGCAGGGACGACTGTGGCGCAGCTGGCAGTGACTGATCAGGATAGCAGCAGCAGCTACACATTCACTTATACTGTATCACCGGTGGACCACTTCAGCGTGGTTGCTGGCAGCGATGGTGTGTCTGCCGACCTGCGCACATCCACGGCATTGAACTTTGAGAGTGTGCAATTCTACGACGTGCTTGTGACAGCCACAGATGGCACCGCACCTTTCCATGTGATTTCAAAGAGCTTTCGAGTGAATGTGCAAGACGTCTTTGAGCCGCCAAGCTTTACACAAGCGGCGTACTACTGCTCTGTGCAGGAGAATGCTGCGGCCGAGTCCCTGGTGTGCTCAGTGGGAGCGTCGCACTCCAAGGCGTCACTGGAGCTGGAGTATGCCGTGATGAGCGGGAATGAGGGGGGGAAATTCTTCTTGCACCCATGCAGCGGGAATCTGTTTGTGGCAGATGCTGCACCCGGCCTAAATTTTGAGATGGCAGCATCATACCAGCTGCAAGTGAATGTCACCGGTGAGGGTCTGTCTGCTTTCACCACCATTTATGTATCTGTGACGGACTTGAATGAGCCGCCTCAGCTGCAGGTGGTGGATGCCTCGGTATCTGAGCTGGCACCAATTGGCACACAAGTGTGGGCGCCCCTGTCTGTGAATGACGAGGATGCCGGAGACAGTCACTCATTCACGATATCCCCGGCAGCTACAGCAGCTGGTTTTAGTATCAACACTAATACCGGAGCGCTGAGTATAAGTGGTGCCTTGAACTACGAGGCCCAAGCATCTGTATCGGTGCTGGTGACTGTGCGGGACAGCGGTGACCTCATGGACACAGCCACTGCCACAGTGACAATCGTGGACGAGAATGAGCCCCCTGTGGTGTATGCCCAGAACGCAGTAGTGCAGGAGAATCTACCAGCTGGACAACTGATTGGACTGCCAGTGCAGGCTGTAGACCCGGACGCTAGGCAAAGCACTGTCCTGGCAGTGGTTGGCGATGCAGCTGCTATGTTTGAGCTTGACAACAGCACACTACAGCTGAAGACGAAGCAGTCCTTCAATTATGAGGGTGTATCGAGCTATGAAGTCACATTGAGTGCCGTGGACAATGGACCTGGCGCTTTGGTGGGAACGGCAACTGTCACTGTGCGTGTGCTGGACGTGAATGATGCTCCAACTCTCAGTAGTGCAACTTTGTCGGTCGACGAAAACTTGCCGCGTGGCACTCAAATCGGAAGCATTGCAGGCGGGTCATTTGATGAAGATGGGGACTCCCTTGTGTTTTCGCTTGATGGTGCTGCTTGCACAGATAATCTTGGCAACTCGGCAACACCCCCTGCTGTGAGTGCTGCTGGCAATGTGTCTGTGGGGCGTTTCACAGAACTCAACTTCGAACAGTTTGTGCAAATGTCATGTGCAGTCAAAGTTGTTGATTTGTGGGGTGCGGTCGCAACGGCAAGCCTAAATATTGATATTCATGATGTGAATGAGGCTCCAACAGTACGAGGTCTTGAGACTGGCACAGTGCCCGAAAATAGTGCTACTGGGACAGCTGTTTGTTCACGGCAGAAAGAGTCACCGGGATTTACCGGCAGTAACTCATGTATTCTGAACGTGTATGATGTAAACGACGAAGACAACGACGAGCTGAGTGTTTACATTGAGGACCCGCTGGACGCCTTTGTCGCTACTATGGAGCACATTGCTCAAGGAGCACTGCGGATACATGTGAATACTTCCCGAATGAGTGTTATGGACTATGAAACATTCCCAGATGACTATTTTGTGATCCTGACAGCAGGGGATGGCGAGTTCAATTCCACATTCAAGCTAGAAGTGTCTATTGAAGACTTAAATGAGCTGCCAGTTCTGCACGATTGGAGCACTTTTCAAGCCGAGAAAAGCCAAGTACAGCACCTTTTGAGCCTCACGGATAGGTGGACTGATCCAGATACAACCACCGCCTTCAGGCCCAGCTTCACTTCAGGCGAGCACACGTTCAATATGGTCTGGGAGTCCCCGTCAGGCTTCCTGCAGCTGGACCAAGCCACAGGAGCACTGTTCATCAAATCTGACAAGGTCCCATCCGCCACTGTGAACAACATTGCAGGACTTATGTTGAATGCGAGTGTCACCATTTCAGATGGAGCGCTGGTATCAGCACCGGCAAACATCACCATTCACATCACTGATGTCAACCAGGCCCCAGCGATTACATCCGGCACCATAAGCAGCCCACCTGAGCACGCTGCAGCAGGAGTGCAGGTGTGTACTCTCACCGTCACAGACAATGATGGGGGCGACTCCCACGTGTGGTCTATTGAGACGTCCCCGGACTCGCAAGACGCTATGAGCGCACCGTACTTTCGAGTTGACCCTCTGCCGGAGGGGAGCAATACGATGCAGCTAGTGACCACTGGTCTTGGTGAGCTGGACTTCGAGCGCAAGACATCTCATACAATAGTGGTGACTGTAATTGACAGTGGTTCTCCGTCACTGTCGGCATCCATGGCTGTGACTGTCCCAGTGGCTGACTTGCCAGAAAAGCCAGTGTGGCAGCTAAACAGCTTGCCACCAGCGACTGCCTTTGACATCCATGAAATGCCCGCTGTGGGTGATGCTGTGCAAGTGACTAGCACGGCCGGGTACCCTGCCATTGTGGCAACTGATCCTGATGGCGACGGCATCATGTACTCCTTGGTGGGTTCATCATCCCCATTCAATCTGGTCAATGAGTTCCGTGGCTTTCCCAATGCCACAGCGGGCTTTGTCGCGAAAGATACCTCGATTGACTTCGAGACGCTGCGGGAAGCCCAGTGTGCATCATCTGCCCCTGGCTGCAAGCCGCACATTACTATGGCAGTCAGGGCTACGGATAGCAGCGAGAGTGCTCTGTTCGTGGATACCACAGTGTCTGTCTCAGTGAGTGACGTTAATGAGCGCCCAATGCTAAGCTTGAAGGACACTTCCAGCCTCTCCGAGGATGCGCCGCTAGGAACGACCCTGCCCTGTCCTGTCATAGCCACGGACCCAGATGACACATCGGCCTTTACCAGCACTCTGACCTATACCGTCGTCAGTGAGTACTTCTCAGTGGATGCGTCATCTGGTGAGCTGACGCTCATACGTGCGCTAGACTGGGAGACTGTGCAGCAGGTTGGGGGCAGCGTTACAGTGTCTGATGCAGGCAGCTTCTTTGATAGCGCCCCTGCCCGTCATTTATCGGCTACTGCGGCGTTCTCTGTAGCTGTGGCCAATGTAAATGACTTGACGGTCTCTGCAGCTCAAACTCTGCTGCCATTCACGACTGCAGGCAATGCTGCGCCCAGTCTGCAAGTGACTGGGAGCAACTTCGGTCTGTCACCAGCAGCTGGCCCAGGACGTGCAGCGCTACCTGCTTCCTTCAAGCTTGTCAGTGATGAGCGAGAGATCCCCCTCACTGGCTGCACAGTGTCAGGAGGAAACCGGTTGCAGTGCGCCATGCCGCCTGGAGTGGGCTCTGGTTTCCACGTTCAGCTGCAGTTTGGGGATGATTCTGCCAGTACACGGACATTTGTGTCATACCCGCCTCCGACCATCACAAACATTGGCACGCCCACTGGCGGCTCAAGGCTACTGACTGCTCAGACGTGGTCCACCCAAGGAGGTGAGGTGTTCACAGTGAGCGGCAGCAACCTTCCATCTGCTTCTGCACTCACTGCAGAGCCCAGCTTGCTGGTGATCATGTATGGCCCTCCCCCCACACCTCAGAAGTACACTGCCGTGCAGTGCACCATGACATTGGACTATGAGCAAGCAACCTGCAAGACGGCACCAGGTGTTGGTCCCACCTTGGTATTTGCAGCACATGTGGCAGGCCAGCCTAGCGCCGTATTTACGGGCACAGCAGTGCGCTTTAGCGCGCCATCAGTACACCGCGTGATCATGCCCCGAGCTGCTTTGCCCACTGTAGCCACGGGCAGCGAGCAGATCATCATCCAGGGCGCCAACTTCGGCCCCCCGTCTGAGCTATCACTGGTGCACTTGGAGCTGCGTTCAACACGGCCGAACTCGACATTCGCGGTGCAAGTGCCAGCATGTGTGCCTACATCAAGCAACCACAGTGAGCTGACTTGTCCAGCCCCGTCTGGAGTCGGGCAAGACCTAGTGCCCCATCTCACGGTAGCTGCACAACCCAGCACTGTGACCATCGCAGGCAGTCTGGTGTCATATGAGCTGCCTGCAGTCACTCGAGTGATTGGTCCCGGCTCTAACCGAGCAAGCACTGCTGGAGGCGAGCAAGTCACTGTGATCGGGCGCAACTTTGGTGTGCCAATCATATCCAACACCGCTTTCTTGCAAGTGATGTATGGAGCAGCTGCCGAGATGGCATTCCAAGCCACAGAGTGTGTGGTGCTGTCCGACACTCGCATGAGCTGCTTGACAGGCCCAGGCACTGGCGAAGGGCACTCTTGGCAGGTGCATCTGGAGGGCGGTGAATCAACAACAAGCTTCATTGGCACGTCATACCAGTGGCCATCTGTCACAACGTTTGATGGGCTGGGGGCAGACCTGGCTAGCACTGAAGGCGGACAGGTGGTGGATATCTCAGGCATAAATTTCGGCACAGCACAGAGGAGTGCTGTTGACTACGTGACATACGAGCGCAATGGGACGCTGTACACTGCAGTGGGGTGTGCAGTGGTGGACGATCACGTCTTGATCCGTTGCTTCACTGCACCAGGCACTGGCAAGGGGCTGAGCTGGACGGTATATGTGGATGGTCAGCAAAGCCGCTCACCCACGACAAACTACGCCCCTCCATCGATATCAGGCTACTCCCCTGCGACTGATTTGCCAGTGGCAGGAGGTGCGGAGGTGTGGATAATGGGCAGCAACTTTGGCCACCCGGCCTCGAGTGCCCTGCTGCAGTCAGTGACCCATGGTCCTGTCAGTGGCGCAGAGTTCGACTTGACGCCTGCTTGCAGTCTAGTCAACGATACAGCCATCCAGTGCGTCAGTCAACCAACCATCAGTGGCGACCATCGTGTCGTTGTGACAGTAGCCGACCAAAGAAATGACGTATCTCCTGCACTGATGTTTGCTGCACCCACACTGGCGTCACTGCACGTCGCAAGCGGCGAGCAGCTTCTACGAGGTGATCGATGGGATGCAGCGCTGGCTGCTCCACTGACCACGGCGCCCACACACGCCACTGTGTCTGGTCAGCCCAGTGCTCTGCCTATGATTGTGCGCGCTGTTGGCAGCAACTTTGCCCAGCCAACACGGGAGGCGCTGGTCTTCCTGGAGGTGTTTGGGCCATATGACGGGGAGACCTTCCTTTCTGTGCCATCAGTGGAAGGCGACCAGACGTACTCATTTGGCAGCAGTAGCAGCAGCAATGTAGGCGGCACAGACTCCATTGAGTTCGTGCTGCCTGTAGGTGTGGGTATTGCAGATAGGCAAGTGCGCTTGGGCGTCGCTTTTATTGGCTCTGACCCCAGGACAGCAAGCTCCTTGACAGCTGCCCGACGGGCGGCCGCATCGTACAGCAATGCGATGCCGTTCTTCTACCAAGTTCCAAGCCTATCATTTGTTGCATTTGAGAACAGGGCTGCTGCGTGCGCGGAGAACAGCGGCTTTTCATACTCGGTGACTTTATTCGGAGACAGCTTCGGACAGCGCTTGCAGGATGTCCAAGTGCACATTCAGCCATCATCTCGTGCCGTGTATGCAACATGTGCAAGCGCTATGACACCAGCTACTCCCCAAGGCAGTCATAAGTGTACGCACGTCAGCTTTGTGCAGGATCACTTTGTGCTCAAGTGCCTCACCAACGTGAATGAGGGCTTCATATCAGTGGTAGCTGTGGACCAGGACTCAACTGGCACAATGGTGAATGCTAGCACCCAATCTGTGTACTTTCGGCAGGCTAACCCCTCAATTAGCGCCCTGGCGTGTCAAGGGTGCATTGGTGGTGCATACCCCACGGCTGGCGGTGCAGTGCTGCAGATCAGTGGAGCGTACCTCGCAGCCCCTGACTCGAATGAGAATGTCACAGTGACTGTTGATGGACAAGACTGCCCTGTAGTCAATGCCACACTGAGCACGCTGTACTGCATTGTGCCACCTGGGCAGGGGCACGACCATGTGCCGGTCGTACGCATTGGGTCGCAAGTCAGCAATGCGGGCTCAGGTATTCGCATCAGCTACATGAAGCCGGAAGTGATGAGCGTAGAGGTCGTATCCGCACTGTCAGGTGAACTGCGCTATGTGAATATCACTGCCCAGCCGGCTGCTACGATTGACGTGAAGTGTGGCAACCCCTGGGTGCAATCGATGGCCATGGCTCAGCTGTACAGTGCTGGCTCCACAGTGCTTTTGCGAGGTCACAACTTCGGTCGGCAGCCATCTGTGAGTATTGGTCTCCTGCAGATGGCTCGAGCATATGGTGTGAACAATATTCGCGTGAATGCTGAACACACACAACTTTCTTTTGACATACCCCAAGGCTTTGGATCAGGCTTGAAACACCCACTGGCATGCAGCCATGGCCGCGTTTCTGGCAGCGATGTCATATCAGGTGTCCTTGGCTGGCAGCTGGTTGTGTCTGATTCATCTCGGGCTCTAGAGTTTGCAGTGGACACTGAGTGGGTGAACTATGGCACGCCTGTGCTGGTACGATTTGACCCCCCTGCCCTGAGTGCTGTGCAGCCATCACTTGTGCGGACAAAGGGCGAGATGATAGAGCTGACCGGTTCAAGCCTGGGATGTGTTGCAGCTGCATGTGGGCCAACCTACTTGCTGGCACGCGACATGGCCCCAGCAGTGCTGCTTGGCCGTGGAAGCAGCGTAGTACCTTGTGCAGTCACTGAATACTCACCTCAGACCATCAAGTGTGCAATGCCATCTGGAGTGGGTGGGGGCTGGTCAGTGGAGGTGCAAGTGGATGGACAGTCTGCATTGGAGGGCAGCTTCGTGGGGTACTTGCCACCTACCGTGATGGCAGTCACACCGGACACAGTGCAGACGTCTGGCCTGGCTCTGGATGGAGTTACCAGAGAGCTGGTGATTGGCGGATCTAATTTTGGTGCCCAGCTTGGTCAAGTGTACTTCATGGATGAGTCTCTATCAAGTCCATCACTAGCATTCGAGGCTGGGCAGCGAGTGGACCAGACATTTGCAGTGCAGGCTTGGGATCACAGCAGCATCACTGTGCATGCTCCCAGCAGCGGCGGCAAGCCTTTCTGTGTTGTAGTAGTGGCTGGATCACAAGACAATCTGGTGCAGCAGCCAGTGATGCTGTCTTTTGCAGACCCACACGTGCACAGTGTAGCGCACGGCAGTCGAAGCGAGGCAGAGTGCACTGCCCGGTTGAAGACAATCAGCTTGAACCCGATTTACGCAGCGTACTTTCCCAACATTTCAGCGTCCGACACTCTTACACGGATCGATCCTGCTGATTGCTTTCCTACGGCGGGCAACTTCCCCGTCCGCATCCAGGGCAGTAGCTTTGGGAGCCCGGCTGACCGCAGCACCTTAGATGTGCTAATTGAGGGCGAGCGGTGTGTAGTGGAGGCAGACAACCCGCAGGTGCACGGTCATGACTTTATTGTGTGCACTGCACCCATGGGCATCGGCTTGGCGCACTTGCAGGTGACGCGGTCTTCTCGCTACTCAAACAGCACCCTGCACGAGCGCCGCAGCAGTATACACGACAATTCGACGCTGCAGTATGATGCACCCGTGGTGAGCAGCTTCATGCCCAATGCACCCAGTGCCAATGGTGACCGCATGGTTATCAGTGGGAAGAACTTTGGCACAGCACGCACGACAGTGAATGTGTCACTTGGGGCGCAACCTTGTGCACGCTCTGACTGGCTCAACGACGGCGCCGCTGAGTGCCTGTCTAGAGCCGCTGTGGCAGGACCCAAGAATGTCTCTGTGCAGGTGACTGGTAGCAAGGCTGTCTTCATGCACGACTGGGAGATGCGAGTGGTGTATACCTGCGAGAAGAATGAGTACGGGCTGTGGGGCGAGGAGTGTCTACAGTGCCCAGTGGGCGCCGTGTGCCCTGGAGCCGAAAGCACGCTGGACTTGACATACAGTGACATTGGCTTCTTCAAGCAGGACCTGTCCACGCCAACGCAGAAGTGTCCTGCTGAGCGGTGGACGCGTGGCGTCTGCCCGTACTTTGCGCCATGTGAGCCCTCATGGGCCTGTGCTGGCAACAACACCTGCGCTGTGGGGTATGAGGGCGATCGTTGTGCACGCTGCGTGAAGGGCGAGTACTATCGCATTGGTGGCCTGTGTCAGAAGTGCCCTGACCAGCAGTGGCTGCTGCTGGTGGGACTTGCAGTGGCCATGGTGAGCGTCCTTGGGGCTGGATACTATTTGCACAAGCGCAAGCTTCGGTTGGGTGTTTTCACAGTGGTGGTTGACTTCTTCCAGGTTGTGGCCATGTTTGCGCGGACGCGTGTGGAGTGGCCGCCGGCCATTGTGGCTATTTTCAATGCGCTGTCAGCTTTCAGCCTGAATGTGGAAATCACTGCGCCAGAGTGTGCAGTGCCAAACGTTACTGTGGAACAGAAGCTGAATCTGGTGTTGGCGCTGCCTTTGATTATCACTGGTCTCATTTTCGTGGGTGGGGTTTGCAGCGGTGTGTGGACCATGTTGATGCAGGGTGCAGTGCGCACCAAGACCATGCAGAGCAGCATTATGTCATGTATTGGCCCCTTGATCACCTTGCTGTACTTTATGTATTTGTTGGTGGCACGGCAAGCACTGGATGTGTTCAACTGCTCCCCGACAGTGCCACCTGACGGCAACTTGTACATGTCAGGCATGACAGAGATTGTGTGCTGGTCTGATACACACAACCGTTTGTTGCCCCTGGCGGCAACAGCAATCTGTGTGTATGTGATTGGCTTCCCTGTGTGGGTGACATGGCAGCTACGGCGGTCACGAGACACCATCCGAGTGGCGCAGTTGGCCAGAGCGCAGAAGACTCCAGTGCATCACATGCTGGATAAGGTGTCCACGTTTGATGCTCGTTACTCTCGCTTGTTTTGGTTGTTCAAGCCTTTCACTGCCAGCTTCTACATTGTGGTGATCCTCACTCGCAAGTTCGGCATTGCGTTTGCGGCGTTGATGTTTCGCACCACGCCTACGTTTATGATGGCGGTGTGCTTGCTGGTGTTGTTTGCATCCTTTGCGATGCAGACGAAGTTTGAGCCGTACATGGGGGTATCTGATTACCCCCAAGTCTGCCAAGAGTTTGACTTGTCTTTAAACGTGAAGTCTCCAATGGCTCTGCGACTGAAAGCAATGCTTGACTCATCCAAACAAACAAAACAGGGCAAAAATGTTGGCTTTGCATCAAAGAACCGTGGTTTTGGCAGAGTGTCTCGGGGCGGCTCCCAAATGAAGCAGCTTGCATTTCAGAATAAGGGAGAGTCAGCTGAACTGTCTTCTGCTTTCAAGGCAGTGATGAGTCTCAACTTAATTGAAAGCGTGCTTTTGGGAGCAGCCATCCTCATCAATCTGCTGGGACTGATGTTCCTTTCTGCCCGCTTTGAGGGGGACCAAAAACAGTATTATGAGACTGAGTACAACATCTTGGCATACACAACCATGACTGTGCTCATTGTGAGTATTTTATTTGCTGTGTTCATGTTGGTGCTAGACATTTTGAGTGTGCTAGCGCCATCCATGGCAAACCGCTTGGCTCACTTGGTTGCGTGCTCAGCAGTACGAAAAGCTGCCAGTCGAAGGGCGGCGGGACGAGACTCAATGGGATTGGCTCGTTCTTCTAGTGTTGGTCTTCAAGTCAACCCAATGACGCAGGGGAAGGGGCGGGCTCAGGTCTCGCTTGAATACTTGCTCAGCTCCAAAGAGAAGCTTATCAAGCAGCTAGAAACTGCAGAGTACCCCAATGAGGAGCAGTACAAGATTTTGGTTGATGCTGCTCTGACTCATTTGCACCAAGCTGGCTCAATCCGAGCCCGGGATGTATCGTTCGCAAAGCCTACACTAGGCTCCATTGTAGGTGGGCGAAAGCGCCAGGAGTTCACCCAAGAGCCAGCGCGCGCTAATGCTGTGAGTCAACAAGAGGCTTAAAACTGATTGCCTGCTTCTCACCCAGGCAGGAAGGGAAGGCTTGCTCCACTGCATAGCTTGTTTGCCTGCGGTATGTGTTTGCGTTTTTCAAATGACTTGAATTTACTGTTCGCTTTTAGTCTGATCGCTTGAGCTACATGCACACTCACTTCAGCTCACTTCAGATCATGAGCAGATCTGTTTCCATGTTATTGCACAGCAACACTTGCAGGTCTCATTCTCTGTGCCATCAGATCTTTGAATTGCCGCTTTTCTACACGTAATAGTTGCCATGTTGGGGGGCAGTTCTGCCTGACACAGCTTTACTCCATATTCAAATGAGTACTGGCAAAGTAATGCAGTGAATACAATGCATTATTATTACCATATATGTTTGCATCTTGGCAGTTGGACCAGGTTTCTTTGTGCCTTCTTGATTGTGTGGCTTATCCGGTCGAAGGCCCGCCGCATTTTCCGCAACTGGCTGTCAGCGAGAATGGCCTGCTAAGCAAGGCAGCACACCGCAGCAATCTTGACTGGATCAGACCAGAAACATCGTTTATTATGCATAAAACAGCCCTTACTTGGGGTTATCGCACCCCCAAAGCTCAAACTACAAGTTTTGGCCGCGCAAGAATTTCCTCCCTTTCTGTTTGGAGAAACTATTCACAGCACGTAGCAACCGGTTCGAGAAATAATTGCTTGCAAGCCAGGCAGATCTCCACAAAAACACTTCTTGAGCGTTCAACTCGTCGCAAACCTGGCCTTTTAGCTGATCATGCGTTACCTGCCGAAGGTGCCGTGTTTCAGCTTCCAGCAGTGTGCAGCTGCGAAGACACTGCGCCGTGTGCATGTGCAGCAGAAACCACAAGTGGACATACGCAGTCGTGTGGATATCTTGCGCACGAGCCCGGTTCATGCACACGAGCCCGGCTGCTGGGCGGTGTGGTGGCTGATGAAGTCATGCAGCGGCCTGAGACACTCCTGCTCCCTCTATGGCCCCCTCCCCCACCGCACCCCTCTCAGGGAACCAACATGAACCGGTGTGCAGGAGAAGCTGTAGGTTGCGCGATGCCGGCCGTTGCTGCGGTGCATGTCGCACATCCTATTACACCCCCCCCTGCACACCCCTCCCCTCTGCTGCACGCCCACCGGTGGCTTGGGGCGTGGAGGGGGGGGGGGCGCCACACGCAGCGCTGGCAACGCCTATCAGCTGGACTCGAGCGCATCAGCCTGCATGCCGTTCTGGCGGGTGCAGATTGCGGTCTTGCTGTGACTACCCCTGGGGGGGAGCTGCACCCTGCAGATACTCGGGCCGGGGTAGCTGCAGCGTGGCTGGCGGAGTCGCTACGGAGCCACAGACACCTTCCACGGGGGCCCACGACGCGCATGGCCCTAGGGGCATGCAGAGACCCCCTCACAGCCCCCCTGGCCCTGGGGGCGTGGCTGGCGGCGGCCGAGTCTCAAGGGGCACTGCTGGTCGCAGAGCCGACCAAACGTCGGCGAAGGGCCCTTGCGCAAAGAGCAGTCCCCTGCACAGTGCGCATTGCGGACTTTCCCCGCGTGTCTCAGCGCTTGACATTTGCGGCGCTGCTGGCTGCCCACGAGCTTC
>Ga0307982_1002222_pt1 | contig 15733 bp, 14 predicted proteins | sample OrgLakmetagen989_FD_201847 | JGI IMG/M metagenome (GOLD analysis project Ga0307982, IMG submission 201847) | Saline water microbial communities from Organic Lake, Antarctica - #989 | ecosystem: Environmental > Aquatic > Non-marine Saline and Alkaline > Saline | place: Antarctica: Organic Lake...
TCAGGCATCAGGAGGTTTTGGTTTGGAGTGAGTCTGCTGTCTCCACTTCGGCCTATCCTTCGCAATGGCAATCCACTCCTTAAATTCCTTGGAAATGCCTTTACTGGCGAGCGCATTCTCCAGCGTTGTACAGGGGTGTTTTTTTGTTTTTCTGAGCCCCCCTCCCGAGGGGGGGACTGGATTTAGTAACTAACAGAAAGGGTGCCATCTAATCGGCGTTTGCAGAGTCCCCCGGGCCGGACTGGAAGCTTGGCTCAGGGTTCAGATAACTTTCGTAAGCGGTCACTAGACTAGACTAGGTCCTAGCTAGCTAGCTAGGTGTTGCTAGAAAAATTGAGAGCCGCCCTGAGATCAGAACTCACGTGCCTGTTCGAGGTATCTCTGTCTTTCAGTACTTTTGTGCAGGTTTCTTGGATTTCATTCAATCCAGGCGTCTGCCTTAGAGAGCTTGCTCTAATATGGCGATCGTGGGAATCTCCGGCTCCTGAGTTCCCACTTCCTTCCTTCGCGGGGGTTGTGCCTCCCACATGGTTCAAAGTGGCAATGGCATACTTGGACGTCCAATCCAGTCTACGATCTCGAACTCGAACTCGAATTCAAAGACAAACCCAAATGACATAGAAGCATCCAAACTGGGTGGGCTCTCAGGAATGCGTAAAATTGAACTAGCTACCGGTAAAAAGCCTTAAGACTGATGGGGATTTCGGCTTAATTCGAAATGAATTCAAATCAAGATAAGTAACTGCAAACCCTCGTGGCCAAGTCACTCGCTATTCTTCAATTCCATTCAATCGTTTCTGATGATTTTCTGAGCCCCCCTTCCCCTCGAGACCTGATTTATTAACTAGCAGGCAGGGTTCCATCCTCTAGTTGGCGTCTGAAGAACCCGCGGGCCGGACTGAAAGCCCGAATCCTGGCTCGGGGTTCATGCAACTGCCATAAGCCATAAGAGGGGTGTTTGAGAATTCTCTGAGCCCCCCCCCGCGAGGGGGGACTGGATTTAGTAACTAACAGAAAGGGCGCCATTTAGGAGGTCTTAGCAACGACCTCAGTAGTGTCGTAACTGTTGCGAGCTCGGGAGTTTTAAGGGTGGTCCCGGGGTGCGACCTCTGGGCACCGGCGGTCGAGCACGGGGCGAGCTCCTGCCTTTTGGTTCGGGCCCCGAGGGGCCGGAATTAGAAGGCTAACAGGCAGACAGGAAATTCAAGGCAACCAATACAAGAAGGAAAAGACTAATCAGGCACACTGCCTTTTCGAGCCTCCAGTCCTCGTCGGCTGCTCCGTGTGCCGTTGTATGAAGTCTGCTATGGCATTTCACCATGTTGGAAATGCGAGCAATTAGGGCGATGGGGCAGCTCGTGATGGCTGGAAGCGCGAGCAGGTTGGCGCTTGCTTTGTTCTGGTCCGCTGAGCGGAGTCCCGGAGAGAATTTTGGTGAAGGTACCCCGTAGGGGCATCGTTTCGTCGAATTTTCTTCGAGTGTTTGAAGGTTCGCCGAATTTTACTTCTGGCGAAAAAACCTTCACGAGATAGTGTGTTCACAATCTCACAACTCGTTCACTCCAAGAGAACATACATCCATCCAAAGCCTAAGTCACAACAATAACTTCCCGGGCTGACTAGCGCACGCGTTTAGGCCAGAACTGAACTTATTCGAGATTGCGATGGCAACTATTCAACCTTCTCCAGGATCCACGCGCAGCGCCTTCGGTAAGCCCACGTTTTCCCCGATGTATTCTTTTCTTATACGCGCTGTCTCATCCATACGTAATGAACAATCCAGGTGGAGGTAACGGCTTCGGAGCACCAGTGAGTGGTGCTTTTCGCACGGCAGCCCCAGGGCCTACATTCGGCGCAGCACCAGCAGGAGCACCTGCATTTGGTGCAACACGATCATGTAATGCTTTTGGTGTAGCACCTGCAGGAGCAGCGCCTGCCTTCGGTGCATCACGATCAAGCAATGTTTTTGGTGCATCTCCTGCAGGAGCGGCGCCTGCCTTCGGCGCATCACGATCAAGCAATGTTTTTGGCACAGCACCAGTGGGAGCAGCGCCTGCCTTCGGCGCAGCACCAGCAGGAGCAGCACCTGCCTTCGGTGCAGCATCAGCGTCAGCAACGCCTGCATTTGGCACAACACGACAAAATAATGCATTTGGTGCAGCACCACCAGCAGGAACAACGCCTGCGTTCGGTGCAGCAACAGGTCAAACGCCTGCATTTGGTACAGCACCAGTAGGAGCAACGCCTGCATTTGGCACAACACGACAAAATAATGCATTTGGTGCAGCACCAGCAGGAGCAGCTCCTGCCTTCGGTGCAGCATCAGCAGCAGCAACACCTGCATTTGGTGCAGCACGACAAAATAATGCATTTGGTGCAGCAACACCAGCAGGAGCAACGCCTGCGTTTGTTACAACACGACCAAATGGTGCATTTGGTGCAGCACCACCAGCAGGAGCAACGCCTGCGTTCGGCGCAGCAACAGTACAAGCACCTGCATTTGGTACAGCACCAACATCAGCGGCGCCTGCATTCGGTGCAGCACCACCAGCAGGAGCAACGCCTGCGTTTGGCGCAGCAACAGGTCAAGCGCCTGCATTTGGTACAGCACCAGCATCAGCGGCGCCTGCATTCGGTGCAGCACCACCAGCAGGAGCAATGCCTGCGTTTGGCGCAGCAACAGGTCAAGCGCCTGCATTTGGTACAGCACCAGCATCAGCGGCGCCTGCATTCGGTGCAGCACCACCAGCAGGAGCAACGCCTGCATTTGGCACAACACGACAAAATAATGCATTTTGTGCAGCACCAGCACCAGCGGCGCCTGCATTTAATTCATCTCCAGCAGCTTCAGCGTGCTCGTTTACCTTTGGCGTAGGCGGGTCGTTTAAATTTACCTCTCTGGGCCCTGTCGCTGCTCCTACCGCTGGTGCCTCAGTGTTCGGCATGTTCGGTGAGAAACCACCTGGCGCTTCAACGCCGTTTAGCTTCAAACCTCAGGGAGCCCCACTTGCTTCAAATGCTGGTGCTGCTCCAGCTGCCTCAGGAGGTTTCACTTTTGACGGAGCCGGTGGTTCTCCGCTCTTTAGTGCTGCTCCTCAGGTGCAAGGTGTTGCTGGTGGTCCTGCTGTGGCTGCTGCATCAGCTGCTGTCCTGCCGACAGCTGGCGCCTTGGAGACCGAAATGAAGGCAAGCATGAAGTGGCTTCTAGAGCAAGAAACCAAAGCACTGAAGAAAGTGGATGACAACGCACGAAGTATCGTGGGCCAAGAGGGTACCGGCAGTGACGGGAGTCCGATGGGCGCTGATGGAGATTTTGCTGGAAGTGGCCTGGAGTCAATGGCAGCCCTCCGAGGGTCCCTCGCTTCACGCGGTGGGAACACGATTTCTCCTGTGCGCGGTGGGCTGCTGCGGCCGCCGTCTTCAACTGCTAGGACCAACAGCAGAGCGAGGTTCAGTCTCCCCTCAGGGGTATGCAGGATGGCCCACACGCGGGCATTCAGCCAAGCGCAGGCGACTGCGCGAACTGAAGCTGTGGCGCCAGTGGTACCTACGCTTGGGCCGTCAGGGCGTAAGACGCTCACCATTAGGCCACGCGCACCTCGCTCGCCCAGTGACGACGCCCTGCAGTTGTCTGCCTCGCATGGGCAAGCGCAGCCACTGCCCAGACCACTGAGCCCGGCTCCAGTTGCTGACCCTTCGACGCCGCCACCTGTGCCAGAACCAGACGCTGGCGGTGGTGTACCAACCTTGCCCCCCAATTCTGCAGTGATGAAGTCCCCTTTGACGCCTGTCCTGACCAAGGCGCATTATGTGTGCTCTCCATCTCTTTCGGAGCTGCAAACTTTGCCCTCTTTGGACCTCCGCGCAGTGCACGGCTTTGTGGTCGAGAAATACGACCCCAAGACGTCGGAGCGCGTGGGTTCGATCGCGTGGCTTGACCCGGTTAATCTGGAATGCGCCAATCTCGATGATGACGTCACGATCGTGAATTGCCACTCGGAGCCCAAAGGGCACTTTTCCGTGGCGGTTTACGAGCACTGCGACAAAGAAACGGCACCAAAATCTGGTGTTGGCTTGAACCAGCGCGCTGAAATCTCGTTCTGGGGCGTGCGCTGCAAGAGCAGCAACCCTGACAAAATTGCAGCGTATCCGGAGAAGCTGCGCGACATGGTGAGCAGCATTGGCGGCACGTTCGTTAGCTACAAGGAGGGTGTCCTCAAGTACCGTGTGCACTCTTTTGATGCATACTGAAAAGAGCTCAGGGATCTGGGTCTGAGTGAAAGGGGGACTAATGAGTTCAAAGCGGATGGCGAGGGCGTAAGACATCATCCGAACTACATTGCCTCCGCACCACCACTACCGTTACAATCACTCACACCAGCCGCGTATGCATTTGGCGAAACTTACGGCATGTCATGGAGATCTGAAGCTGAAGAGCACGCGGAGCCTAGCACCTGAAGCCGGGATTTCAGCGATTGAATGTCACGACAGCCGAACGCTGCCTTCGCACGATCCTGATCACAACCAGTGCAATCGCTGTCACGAGCCACATATGAATTTGGTTAATGCAGTGGAGGGTGGGGGAGGGGAGCGCCACGGTGTCCTAAAGCTGGAGAGCACGCGGAGGTCAGCGCATTCAGCTGGGCTTTCAGCGAGCGAGCTAACTATTGAGTTTTTCAAGTAAGCTGAATGCGTTGAAAAGGCCACGACAGCCGAAATGGTGCGATTCGTTCCACACGGACCCCGAGATTATAATTATTTGCCTCCCCCTGTCAGTTTTAGCTTAATAATTGCTTACGCTTAACCCCTGAACTTTATGCCAAGTCTAGGTGGTTATTGATAGAAAGGGAAAATAACAAAGAAATGGTGGAGGCATTCCATTTATTGTAATTATAAGTGCAGCCTTTGGCAATTGCCACTGCTTAATGGGGTCTTCTATGTCGCAACTAGCAAAAGGAATCGGATTACCACGGATATAGGTGTGCTGAGAGGGATAATTTCAGATGACTCTTGAATTCAATCCACATGTTTCTACGTGTATATCTCCATGCAATTCGTAATAAGGTGCTGCACTGGACTGAATTATGCGAGTGCGTCGGGAATTCGACTTCCTTGGCTTTTATCTCTACTACGTCCAACTGGAGCTCTAAGTCCCTTCTCCAGATGAAGAAGAAGTGCTCAAGCAACGAAGCACACGGGCCAAAATAATACAAAAACCATTCCCCCCCTCGGGGGGGGGCTCAGAAAAAAATCCTTTGAAGGCATACCGTAAACCCACTCATGATCATTCGTAAATCTACGGACCAGGTCTCTTCCCGAAATGAGCTCGGGACTGAGTATACTCAGGTTTCCATCAGTTATCAGGCATCAGGCATCAATAGGTTTTGGTCTGGAGTGAGCCTGCTGTCTCCACTTCGGCCTATCCCTCGCAATGGCAATCCACTCCTTAAATTCCTTGGAACTTACTGGCGAGCGCTTTCTCCAGCGCCCTACCCCACGTCATCTGTAGGCAACCGACCGGCCGAGAATGCGCTACCAAACTTGCCAGCAACTGCCTTGGTGCCTGGCTCATGAGCATATGAGAAATATGGCCAGCGCAACGAGGAATCCAATTGCGATAGTAGCTGTTGGTGTCAAGAAGATTGAAATGGCGGCTGTCCTTCTAGAATAAGTTGTTTATCAGCCTGCTTGCCTTCTAATTCCGGTCCCTCGGGGCCTGTGAAAAAGTTTATTCCTTAATCACTGTACTGCGCCATTCGGTACAGTGCAGGTAGCTCACACCCCGCATCATTCGTACAGGGGCCAGTTTAAACTTTCCATCGGTTCGAAAATTTGTCAAGTTAGTGCCATCCGCGGTCATGGGAGAGAGATTTACGGCCAATAATAAGCCATGCAAATTTTGATGCAATTCCACCCGGATGGTCCTGAATTACGTCGACATAACCTTTGGATGTAAAGTTGGCGTGTAAATTGGTGGCCCAATACAACGAAGGACACAACTTTGCGCATGAAGACCGACCTCTGGCTCAACGAAACTCAGTCCAATGTTGAAAGGGCCTTTAAAGCCTTCTAACTTGACCTTTTAAGCCTCTTAAGGTGCTATTTGGCCAGCGCGGTGGTGTTTCGCGTGATGACGACAAAAATGCAGTTCTCACGAAAATTTGTATTTCTAAGTACATTTTTGCACTGAAGTCCCCGCGATGTACGTGAAGACCGCCAAGTTAGTGCCATTTGCGGTAATGGGAGAGAGATATGGTACTATAGGAGACATTGTTAAAAGAAGCAGCCAATTCCACTCAGATGTCCGGGATTTATAGCCCGCGCCCCTAGCCGATGGGAAGTTTAAACTGGCCACGAATGACACGGAGTGGATTGTTCTCTGAAAGTTCGCGGAAACTGGCCCACTGGAACGCAAAAAGTGGCGCGTGGTTTTCACGGTGATAATCTTGACTACTACTGTATGTAACGCTATGTACACCGTATTATTACATCAACACAACATCAACACATCGACACTCCAACCATCAAGTACATAAACGTGAGCAGTAAGCTTCTAGCAGAGTCACGGCACGAAACATCCCGGGCTGAGCGACCCTCCAAGTATATAAACGAGAGCATTGAGCTTCTAGCAGAGTCACGGCACGAAACATCCCGTGCTGATCAGCATACGCGTTTTTAACGAGACCCTGCCTCTTAAAGATACAAGCAACGTCACCGGGCCAGTTACGCAAATTTCGTTTATCGTTTAATTTTCTGCCGAAGGCGCGTTCGCTATATCTCACGAATTGGTGGGAGCCTTGATTGTTACGAAGGGTTCTATTAACAAGCTTCTTAGCCGTGAAACAGGCTGCCACATTGTGGTCTCAGCGACTTCACCCGTAGTTGCGGTGCGAACACACGAACAAGTGGTTACGGTGCGAGGCCATTCCGTGGAATCCGTAGCCGCAGCCCGCGCAGTTATCAAGAACACGATGGCTACTCAACCTTCTCCAAATTCCTCACACAAAGGTGGTGGCCGAAACAAAGTGGGCTTTAAACTTTTTAACGATTGGGCTGCCTTTATCAATGAGATTGCAAACCAAAAAATGCGACATCTAATCAAAGAATTTAAGGTTCACTTGCCTGGCTGCATGTGTGGAGCAGCAAAAGCCGATCATGTACACGCTTTAGTGGCGAAACACATCAATAGCGAAAGTGGTGCTCTTGTCGTGTTACCAGTGTTTCATGATTCGTCGGGCGGCAAGCCAACATGCGCGTATTATTGCCCAGCCACCTCTAGGGAATGGTGGGATAATAATCCAAGGGACTGTGAGCGAGCACTTTATGCATGCATTTCTGAAGCCACTAATGTGGCAATCTTCAAAACACATTTCGCCGTGTGTATGCTACAAGAGGACCCGAACAGCTGCGTAATGATTGTGGGTCCGATTGATATGGTAGAGGCAGCCGTCAAAGATGCTCATTTGGCGGCATGTCTGAAAGTGGAAGAAGCCAACTCTGGAACCCAAGTACGTGCAGAGGCGCCGGGTCCTAGTGGCGGCGGCAACAGCCACACAAGCACGTCTTCTGGACACGTCAGCAGCGGCAGAAAAGGAAACACCTTCAAGGATGCCCTTGGCTTATACCATGACCATGCCCATTTCTTGCTTGCTCTACCACTTGATGCCTTGCAACGGGCAGCATCTGATCCAAAAGACATCCAAAGCCAAAAAGCTCTCCACAGTGCCATGGTCGAAGCATGGCGGAATCCATGGGAACTCCACGACGGCACAAGCGGTGGCAACAATCCATTCGTCAACATGGACAAAAGAAAGACAGTGGAGCTTAAGCATCACGTTGTGACAGCCGGGCCAATCGGTTTTTTCGATCAGCTCGAAAGAGCGAAGGCGAACCTAAGCAACATCAACAAACACAACGAGACTTCCACGCTAGCTGTCTTAGTGGTCGTTTACGAGGATACAAAAAAAATGATTTTGGATTTTCCTGGCGGAAAGCGGGATCTGGGCGAGACCACCTGGGAATGCGCACGGCGTGAAGCTGAAGAAGAATCAAGCTTGAACATTGATGTGGACGGCCTGCGCATAAACCCACCGTCCACAGCTACTTCACAAAGAAGTGCGACTGTAAATGGTGGTCACCTGGGTCCTCCGCATTTCGTTTGCGTACAAGAAAAAGACAACAAAAGGGGCTTGCGCAAGGATGGCATGCGTTTCCTTCTTCTTATGCCTGAAGAGAATGCAGAGATGTGCGCTTTGGGCCAGGCGTTCAGCGAGCGAGCAAAGATTTGAGTATTTCAAGCAAGCCGGATGTGCTGAAGAGGCTACAGCAGCTGAAGTAGCGCCTTTCAAGCCACCTTGCACCTTGACTCCAAGGTGGCGAGGTCAGAGAGCCCATGGAAATTAAAAAGAAAGCGCCGAAAAATTAAGATGAAGACTTACCTGTAACCACCAAAGGAGTTAGATCACATCTTGGTGGTTTTGGCTTGATGATGCCTTTTGGGTACTCCCCAGTTCATCAGTTATTATAGCCATTATAGCAACAGCAACAAGGAGATTTCTATTGGCTGATGAACCCGGGCCTTTAGGAAACGATCGAGAGAAAAAATATTTAAGGCGCTGCTGGTTGAAATTAGTTCATAGATCTCTTCACTATCAAATTTTAGTTCCCGTTATCCTCCCAAGGTCAAAGAAATAATTGCTACCCGGCTTTCAGAAAGATTCCGCAGGAAAAAGGGTGAATTGCTATAGCTCATAACCCCACTGTGTATGGTGTCCATAAGCGACCGCAAACATGTATGGCGGTGTTCAAATTAGCAGCTTCAGATACTTGCTTTCGTTGAAAAATCACGGCTTAAAGCACTCACAGTTGCACGTATTTCGAAGTCCGAAGCTACCAGTGCGCTTTCACGTTCTTCTGATCGAGCCTTAGATGCACCTCCAATCGACTGGTCGCCAGCGAGTTGAGCAGGTAACAGCAAGAAGAAGCGCATGCCATCGTTGGTAACTTCTTCAGCACGAACAAATGCTGGAGGGTCGCGGTGATCACAATCGACTGGTCGCCAGCTTGAGCTCGACAATTGGAAGGGTGGAGCTGGCGGCCGCACTGATAGTTGACTGCCAATCATGGGCTCTGCAGAAACTGCACTCGAGGATTGCAACCACAAGCCGTCAACTTCAACACACACGCTAGACTCTTCCCAAGTTTCTCGCCGTGCACACTCCCAGCTAGTTTCGCCAAGGTGCCTTTTCCCACCAGGCAAATCCAAAGACCACGCATCTTTATCCGCATACGCCATCACGAGAACAGCTAATTGCGAAGTTTCCATGTTGTGTGCCACAGATCCTGAAACTATTTTCTTGCCCAAATGCTTGTTGTCATTAGCATTCTTGCCACTTTTCTTAAGCTGCCTGTTGGCTCGTTCCAAGGCTTCAAAACAGCCTCTCCTCCCTGCTGTCTGCAAGTGGTGCTCCAAACCCACTGACTTGCTTGCTTTCAAGTCGCCAGGAAAAGTGTTGTTGCTGCTGCCACCGCGTGTGCCGTCTTCATGCTGCTTTTGGAGTTGCCACGCCTCGACCATGGCTTCATATAGTGCTTTTTCGGCTTTTTGAACGGCGTCACGACCTCGGGCCGAAGCTGCCTGTTGCAAGGCATCCAGCCTTAGCGCAAGCAAAAAGTGGGCATGGTCATGGTGCAGCCCCAGGGCGCTTTCAAAAGTAGTCTTTTCCTTCAATGGTTCCCTGCTCTTCTTTTCTCCGCTGCTGCTGGAATCCGGCTCTTCTGCAGCTGCGCTGGCTCTAGCGTCGGCTTTTGCCACTTGCAAACGTGCCGCCACTCGAGCACTTTCCACAGTTGCGACAACTTCCTGGGTGGGCCCCACGAGCATAACGCAGCCGTTTGGGGTGCCGCTCAAAATGCAAGCAGCACAGCTCAACTTAAAGCCAGCTGGTTTGATGGCGGCGTGCGGTTCCTTGAAAATGCACGCCGCAAGTGCCCTTTCACAGCTGTTGGCATTTTCTGCCCACTGTTTGCCGGAGGAATTGGAGCTAATGAAAGCAAGCGGAGGACGCTTGGAGTCAGGCAAAACTATCATAGCACCACCTTCGCTGCCGACACGTGCTGACACTGCCACATGTACTTGAGTTGCCTGAGAAGCAAAAGGGTGCAACTCGAATAAGTCAAGATCTTATACACAAGGAAACACTTTAACGGTCGCGCGTAAAAGCAAGTATTCACCTTGGCACATCGACAGCCTGGCGCATGAACCTTAAATGTAGGCTTCATATTACGTTTTGAAATACTAGTAAGAAAGTCAGACCATTCGTCGAAAAGAACAACGCCAGCACCACTTGGCGCCAGTGGATGCTCTTTCCGTGGTGATTCAACGACTGATTTGTGAGAACTAGGCGAGGATACCGAAGACCTCGGGGTCGATGTAGTGTGCTCAATTCTTACACGGGCCGCTGCTACGGTTTCAGTAGTAATACCTCGTACAGTGACAACTTGTTCGTCAGTCAGTGTCATGACGAGTTTTGAAGAAACAGTGTCGCCTCTTGCCGATACTGAAATATGACAGCCAGTTTCACGGCTCAGACGCTTGATATTCGAACCCTTCGGCCCAATCAATGCTCCGACGTTTACGCTCGAGACGGTGAAGGAATCTTCGGCAGTAAACGATGATATTGACATCGTGAAGTGAAAGTAGCACAACTGGCCCGGTGATGAATGCTATATAATAAGTTTCACGATTCTAGTGGTTATGCTTATATCTTTGAGAACCAGGTTTAGCACACATGAACTAATAAACCCGAGACACTCCGAGCTGCTCCTGAACTTATCGGTCCTTCACACAACAAGATGCATGGCAACAATCATTTGCTCTAATGCTATGGCTTCACGGCCTCGTGTCCTGTGTCCCTCCGCATTCCACATTCCGTGTGGTGTGATCTCGTCATCTCGTCTCGAGATTCGACGAGTTGATGTTCCAAGCAATGCTCATCCCAACCAACAAGGAAGGATCCCAACCCTGTATTTGGATCTCCTTCGTCGTTCGTCTTCCAGTCACAGTCTTCTGGCTTCTGGTGCATGCACTTCCCCCACCCCCTCACACCGCACGTCCTCGACTATTTACGGGGCCCACTTCTCTGGATATAATTAGGCGTGCCACACGTCGCACCCCTTGTCAAGCTACTCGCTCACCTTCTTTTCTAGCGTATGGAGGAAGTATCGGGAGATTCTGCGCCCGCGGCTTCAGTAGCAGTAGTGGCGCCTGCCGACCCCGACGAGTGGCGTAAAAGACCAGGAACCCCAGTTCTCACATCAGGCGGCGACTCAGGCGTTCTGGTCGCTTATCACACGACTGCAGCCGCTGATGGCGAAGCCCTCCCTCCCTGCGATGTACGCTTTGGCGCCGCGCGGGGGCCGAACAGCCGCACAGAGCGATTCCTTCCAGAGGCCTTGGTCCGGCCTTTGGCTGCTGCAGTGGGCTTCGTGGTACGCACCCCAAAAGGCCGCGGCACAGTGCTGCGCGCCCAGCTTGCCACTTCTGACGGAGATGAAGACCGCTTTGAGGTTGAATTAATGCCTGAGATAACTTCGCCTGCCTCTACGGCGGCAGCTAACGTCACATCTGCAAAGGGTGAGGAGGGACTAGAGGTTGGTTATACAGCACCGTCCGCAGAGGCAGTGCTTGCAGGGGCAGCATCTGATGGCACAGGCTCATGCGATGGCAATACTGTAGCGCAAAGTCCAGTAGCTGAAGACACTGCAGCAGCTGAAGCGGTGGTGGAGACGTTCGATGCGTCTGAGGTGTCGTGCAGTGGCGCAGTTGTGCTTCCTGTCGTGGAGGCTCTCACCAGCCAGGTGCGCAACTAACATTCACGCTTTGACTTTCGCCTTGTGCGCGCGCACAGCATGAACAATAGAGACTAGCTAGCGTATCTTTTGGTTTCTGATTTGCGCGCGTGTTTGTTTCTTTCGTTCTCTTTTGACAAAGGCTGACCTGTTTTTGGAGTGGGGTGCAGCGCGAGCTACTGGCCTCGTAGATCAATGGGGCGGTACTACAGTAGACGGTGAAGAAGGAAAAGGCAAGGTGGACCTCGGCTTCGTGGCTACTCTGCAGAAGGGGCTTGCTGCGTCAGGCCAAGCGCTGTTGGCGCAGCTCACTGGACCGAGCGAGGGAGCGAGCGACGCCTTGCTTCTAGAGAACGAGCCACTGGCAGCAGAGGGCACTCCTCCAGAAGATTTACAGAGCATGGATTCCGCTTTGGAAGGAGGTGGAGCCGCGGTGAAGTTGAGGCTAGACGCCACTCGGCGAGCCACGAAAGAAGTGCTCGGCGAGTTCAAGGACGCGGCGGCCGCCGAAGCGAGGGTGAAGCAACTCCTGGGGCGAGCCCGAGCCCGAGTGCGAGAGCTCGCCGAGCAGGCCGAGCCCACGGCCAAAGAACTGAGCGCGGAGTTTGGCTCGGCCGTGGACCAGTCCTTGGCAGCAAGGGAAGGTGGAGTAGGTTTGGACGACGTCACTGGTGCAGTCGGGCAGCTGGCAGGGCGCGAGTCGAGGGTGAAGTTAGCCCGCCACGTGCAGGCTACGGTCACCGAGAGGGTCGAAGCGGCGGCGCCCGGCACCCTTGCGCGCGCGCAGGGATTCACTCTACAGGGGAGCACCAGCGAAGAGAGAGCGCGCTCGGCCGCGGAGATCGCGTCCAGCTTGGGTTTACAGGCGGAATTGCAGAAAGCGTCGATGGGTTTGGAGGAGGCGCGCGCGGCGCTGGCTGCAGCAGCTCAACCTGCCTTGAAAGCAGCCGTAAGCGTTGCCAAGGACCATCACAACAAGAAGATGACTCCTGTTGGGGGTGAAGTGGAAGGCGCTGCAGATGCCACCGGCGCTGATGCGGATTCTACCGTTGCCACGACTGACGGCGGCGATGACGACGATGACGCTGCTGTTGCACAGAAACTAGCCGCCGAAGCTGCCGAATCGGTAAAGGCACAGCTGTCAGAGGGCAAAGCAGCCGTGGAGGCTCAGTTGACGGAACTAAGCTCGCAAGTGCGGCAGCAAGTGACGGGCCTGCGTAGTTTAGCCGCCGATGACCCGAAGCTGGCGAAAATTGTCGCTGAGCTGGAAGGCCAGAGCGAAGGCCTCAAGGGGCTCCAAGCTCAGGTAATCGTGCGTGCGTGCGTGCTGATCCAATGGGACATTGATTCAAAATATGAATCGAGGCATCCTCTTCCTTCTTTTCAAGTCTATTTTAAATATATGTATTTACTATTCTGTTTTATTTCAACTCTGCAGGTGCAAGAGAGCAAAGCACTGGTGGAGGCCCTCAAGGGCCGCGAAGCCCTCGGTTTGCGGTTGAAGCAGCTGATGGCCGGCGAGGACGTGGACCAGCTGGCGGCGGCCGGGAAGAGGCTCTACGGCAAGCTGAGCGACCGCGACTCGGTGATATTAAAGAAGGGGGATTGGTGGAAAGGGTCTGGGGTCGTTATGTGAGAAGTGCAAGAAATACAGTGTGTAGGAGTGTGCGTTTGTTGCGTGACGTGCGTATGCACCTGTACTTTCTACGCATGCACACTTGATTCTAACGACGACGTTCCATATTCGTGGGGTCTCTTCACAAGGTGGCGCGTCAGAAAGGCGACCAGCTGGTGCGTCGCTTAACGGCTAAGTTGCAGACCCAGCTCTTGGGCGTGAACGCGAGCCTCGACAACGGCGCCGGTGGGGGGCTCTACGGCCTTTTGAACGTGGACCGGCTGCTCGAGTCCGTTGAAGGCGACCTGACCAAGTTCCTCATGCAGCAACACGCGAAGCTCACGGCCGAGAGTGCCAAGAAGGACGGCGACAAAGCGACCAACGCAACGGACGGTGCGGCGAGTGCGGAGAGCGGTGGCGGTGCTCTTGGGCGGGTGTCGCAGGTGTTGGGCGACGATAGTGCGTGGGACCCGCGCATCGCGTTCATGGTGGGATTCTTGAAGGACTGCGCGCGCGTCTCAGTGCAAGAACAGCTGGAGCTCGGCCTCGAGGGTTTGCAAGAACGCCTAGCCAAACCGGGCGCCATCAAGGTAAGAAGCGCTTGTTGGTTTTGCCTCTCTTTTGTCTTACTGTAGCTCTGAAAAGGTGCCCTTGATTTGACTCGTATTTGTTTCATCCGTTGCTGTCTTTAGTCATCCTCTATTAAACTTTCGCTCGACTACTTCGTTTCATTCACCCCCCCCCCCCTCCCGTCCTTTTTGGTGTTATTCTAAAATACATGTATCATGCTCAGGTGCCGCCCCTCGCCGTAATTCGCTTGGAAACGGCCCTTTTGGACCTCCTCGACAGCACGGGGGGCGCCGTGGCAGTGAGCGATTTAGCGGCCTTTTGGGGCTTCCTCTCGCAGGGCTCCTCAATGGAGGACGCCGCGAAGCACGCCCTTGCTCTGCTGCCCGACGACCCCGCAGCGTCCGCGTACGATGCCCTAGGCCAAGCCAAAGACCAACTGCTGCTGCTGGACGATGGCAACAGCCATGAGGTTGGCGACGCGAGTGGCAGTGCTGCGAAGGACAGCAAGGAAGCAAGAGCAGCTGCGCCCATGAGCGAACGGGCGGCGGCGCGGGCGGGCATGGCGGGGGCCGTGATGAAGCTAGGCGGCTCGGTGCCTCCGTCGGTGAAAGCGCTGGTTCGACAGGCACGCCGCGCGAGTGGCGAGGTGAGTGGGTTGAAGGGAGGTGTAATACACGGAAAAGAGGAAAGGGTTTGGGGGCTGCACTCTGCGGCTGTTCGCTACAGAAACGATTTGATTGACTCTGCCTAATGACTTTGCATCGCATTTTTTTATTCTGCTAGTATAGTATTTATAACCTGCATTTGCACTCTCACCCCCCCCCCACAGACCGAAGAGCTGCCCCGCTCGATGCAAGAGCTTCAGGCTCGCGGCGTGGCCGCTCTGAACAGCGAAACGATCGTGCGGAGCGTCCAGTCGCTGCTGCAGAGCGGGGACGGCTACGTGTCCACGATGGAGGCCTGGCGCAAGAACGAGCAAGTGGCTGCAGCGCTGTCCACGCTGAGCTCGGCCGAGATGGAAGCGAGTGTGCTGGCAGGGATCGAGAGCTTGAACGTTGGGGAGTTGATGGACGACGCGGAGCATGCTCTGACGGACAAGGCGGCCAGGTGAGCGATGATAATGATGAACGTTGATTGAGGATGATGATGGTCGATGGTTGGTGTTTGTCGTCTAAGAGATGACGCCTCCCTTTACTGTAGTCAATCATGTGCGTGTGACCCACCTCTGTCTGATTATTTACTTGTGGCAGTTCAAAGTGTTGATCATCTGAACACCTTGCCTGATTCTTGTTGTTCGGCTTCCTTTGGCGTCTTCATTTACCGCTCAGGCAGCGGCTAGTGGACGGAATGAAGGACGCGTGCCTCGAGTTTCTGTTGCAGTACTTGCCCTCGATGCCGATTCCCCCCATCGACGGCGAAGAGAACGGCCTCGAGTACTCGGTCTCGAACCTCGACTTGACTCGCTTCAAGCTGAAGAAAGAAGACGTGCACCTCACCCTCGGCGACTTCAGTGTCCTGAACCGCGCTGCCGAGTCCGCCCGGGCCACTCAGCCTGTCACAATTCAGGAGGTGGGTGACGGCAGTGGCAGTAGCGCTGCTGCTGTTAGCGCCGCCGCTGCCGCTTCTCCTAGCAAGGATGTGCCATTACCGCCGCCGTCGCCGCAACAGCCAATGCCACCAACGCCACCACCGGAGAGT